>Ga0315293_10000655_pt1 | contig 32647 bp, 25 predicted proteins | sample YL17G13_20_MG_FD_203071 | JGI IMG/M metagenome (GOLD analysis project Ga0315293, IMG submission 203071) | Sediment microbial communities from Yellowstone Lake, YNP, Wyoming, USA - YL17G13_20 | ecosystem: Environmental > Aquatic > Freshwater > Lake > Sediment | place: USA: Wyoming | collected... | reverse complement strand
CGACGCACAGGCAGCGGAGGTGGAGCGGCTGAAGGATTCGATGCGGGAGATTCGCGACGAACTTGGCAAAATTGCACCAGCGCACTTCAAGAAAGCTGCGAAGGCGCAAGAGATGGCGGCAGAGAAAGCGTACTACATCGCTGACAACGTCCTTCTGAAGGAGCAACAACTATGGGTGACGACATTATCGATCGGTGCGCCGCCGCTGTGACGTCAGAGGACATCGATGATGTGGAGATGATGACGCTGATATCAGATTGCGCTATGGAGATCCTCAATCAGCGCAAGCTGATCAAGATGGGGCGCGCAGTTGTTGACGATTTCATGCCGGGCATCAAGCATTGCGCGCTGCAGGACTACGGCAGACTGAACAAATTTCTGGTGGCAACCACGTGAGCATCGGCTGGCTGCCCAAGATCACGTACAAGCCGGGCTGGGACATCGTCTACGAGTCGTCTGAGTACTCCGAGATGATGCGCTGCTGGAAGGTGCGCATTCGGGTAAGTTGGCGCGCGGCCGACTCAGTCCCGCCCCACGCGCAGCGAGACTTCCACAGCTCCCATGAGTACAAGGTGGCGGATGATGTGGGGCTGAAGGACGCGATCCTGAAGTCGATCGAATACTGCGAGCTGCACGAGGCGCGCGAGTGGCTGCGGTTCGACGGGGTGGTGTATCTAGATCCTCACGCCAAGAGCAACGCTATCGACGCGATCGAGCCGTAGAAGAACAGCATCTCAAGCGACTCGCTGTTCCGACCGAGCCAGATGATTCGCAGGCCGACCAGCATGACAATGCTACCGGCGAACGGAAACGGCATGAAGCTCACGCCGCCAACGATCAGAAGGAATAGGCCGAGCGTCTGCCTCAAAGGGTGCGCGTGTTTCTGACGCGGTTTCCGCCGATGTACGGACTCGACTCGACGTAGGTGTCGGGCTCTTCCGGACCGGGCGGCTCGGGAAACTCCTCGGTCTTGCGCTCCGCGCGCGGCTTCTCCTTCGGCGCGTACTTGCGACCTTCACCCGAGAACTGATTGAACTCGCGGTTCGCTCTACTCTTGGCCGGCATCGTCGGTGATCCTCTTTGCGGTAGCTCGATCTCGGTTGCATTGATCGATCGTGTCATACGATCCGATCAGGGACTCGATGATATCACCGATGGTGAAGGTCTCACCTAGTGGCTCGGGGTAGGGAAGCGGCGCGGTCAATTGTTCCGGCAGAGGTTTGGTCACCTCGACCTTGACCTCAACCTTCTCAGTTCGAGTGATGACTCGCGGTTCGCTCGCGCAGCCGATCAGCAACATCGGAACAAGCAGTATCCACACGAAGCGTTTGTAGCGAAGTGCAGCTTGCGCTGCTCTGGAAGCCGGCATTGATCTTTCTCCTGAGCGTGTCGGTCTCTTTGCGCGCCGCGACGAGCAGGGCGTCACGCTTGACGATCTCCGCCTTGCGCTGTTCGGCATCGAAGGCGCGCTGCTCGATCATGGTCTGAAGCTGATCCTGCAGCGCGTTGATCACTTCGAGGTTGGTGCCGTTGGCGTTGATTGCCACATCGGTTGCCGCTCGCGCATCTTTCAGCTGCACCTTCAGATCCTCGATCTCTGCGTGCGCGTGCTTGAGATGCAACGATTGAATGGCCACGAAGCTGAGGATCAGCGCGGCGGCGATGCCGCCCCAAACAAACTTATTGGTCAGGAGTTTTAGGATCACCGGGGGCATTTGAAGACTCCCATTTTACCCCGCTCTCCCAGTAGCTTTTAGTGATCGTCGAGAGTACGCCTGTCAGCACACCAAGGATAGCGGCCGGGAACGCGGCCACAGCGAGCGCGGAAGCCTCCGAGCCTTTGACCTGCGCCCAATCGAAGTGCATGAACCACGTGACAACGTAGTACCACGCGTGGGCGAAGAAGGTGTAGTACCCGAAAACAATCGCCCGCGGGACCACGCGGAACAGATCGATACGCTGGGCGACGGTTTTCCATTTATCGTCTGCGATCACGATCGCGTCTTTCTGGAGATGGGTGGCGGCGGCTTGGTGTTGGTGACGGCCTCGCCGAGCCAACGAATGTAGTGGGCGAGATCGTCCATCGAATCGTACAGGCGCTCGACCGCGTGCGTCAGGTCGCGCAGGACAGCGGTGTTCTCTATGGAGTTCCCTGTCAGGAGTTTTGCGTGCTCAGCATGCAGTATAGCCATCTCCTTTTTGACAGCCGCAAACTCTTCGCGCAGTTGCGCCATCTTCTTCCACTCCCACCCGACTAGGGCGATCACAGAACCCATGATCCAAAGCCAAATACCCGTCGTGATAATCATGACATCAGGCTCTCAGCGTCGCGCATGGACATCCCAGCCACGTCCAAAATCAACGCCGCCATTGTAGGGGCAACCCCCTTGATGTTCTCCGAAATCTTCTCTGGCGGGTCCGCGGAAGAAAGCTTCTTCTGAACGCTCGACCGCACGTCAGGTGACTCCGCCGCGTTCGGCCTGAGCGCCGCGCCCTTTTTGAGCAGCAGGTTCTTTTTCGCCTGCATTTGGTTGAGCTTCGTGTACTTTTCATCGCTCGACTTCGAGGTCGAGTTGTACACGTCACGCATCTCGGAATTGATCTGCGTCACTTCCTTCTGGATATCGTTGACGCCCTCCGAAATCCGCACGTAGTCGCCAAACTTTTCGAACGTCTCTTGGACCCGCGTCTTTGGCCCCTTCGCCTCGTAGTACTTGAAGCTGCCGTCGACCTGCTTCACTTTGGAGAGCAGATCGTAAAACTGCTCCTCGTACTTCGTGCGCCGTGGCACATCTGGCCCGCGCGAGAAGCGGCCGAGCACCGGGTAGTCCTGCGGACCGAGCGTTGGGATGTCCGGATACCCGAACCCCGAGCGCACAATAGCATCCGACCCCATGAGGACGTATCGTCCCAGCGTGCCAAAATATCCTCCGTAGAGGTTTTGCAGGAACAGCGGCGACGAAAGCTTCTGCGCCCGAAACTGAACCTCGCCGGGAATGTGGCGCGCCAGCTCGATCATCGTGGGGCTCGTGTAGAAACGGTACTGGTCCTGCGGCAACTTGGCGCTGATCTCATACTCATTTGCTATCGATCGGCCAGTGAAAAAGTTGTAGTTGGCAGCGGTTTCCACCAAAGGCACGAACGCCTGCGGGATCGGGTTGAACGCAAACGTCTGCGTGACCATGAACGCGAAGCGGTCCCACAGGAGCTTCTCGTCGTCGCCCGACTCGTTGAAGAAGTACTCCACCGCGCGCTCAGGGATCGTGTTGAAGATCGCTCCAACCTCGAACCCCTTGGGCAGGCGGTAGTGCTCGTCACCGATCCAGAAGTGGAAGTTGGTGTCCTTATCCCACTCCTCCAGATCTTTGTAGCGATCGTCGTCTTTGTACTTCCAGAACAGCGCAAGGCCCGCCAGAGCCACCAACATGCCACGCAGGGCGAAGGCACCAGCGCCGCCCTCACCGCGTAGCCCAGCCCCGCGCCCGAGCCGGTAGATGCCTTGCTGACGCGCATTGAAGAACGGCACGGTCTGGATGAGGAACTGAATCACTTTCGATGAGCCGCCCATCGAGAAGTCCATCAGATCCTTCGCCTCGTACGCGGCCCTCACATCGCTCGCGCCGTTGCGTTTGGCGGCGCGCATCACTGCCATGCGGGAAGCGTTCTCCGTGGCGCTGCCGATCGCGCGATACGCCTCGTAGAGCTTCTTGGGGGAATCCAGCAGGCTCGCCCGGTAACCCTTCTTGCGCATGCTCCTGCGCATCAGGCGGTGTACTGCGTCAGGGTCGCCGTAGTTCAGATAGCCGTTCTCGAACGCCGCGCCAGCGGACATCATCGTCCGGAAGTCCTTGTCCTCGCGATACGCGTCGACCGCACCCTTCGCTGCATGCACGAATGGCGTCTGCCAGTCGCGCGCGATAACCCACGACGACACGGAGTCGCGGAGGAAGTTGGCGATCATGAAGCCCGGATCCAGCGTGATGGTCGACGTCAGCAAGCGCTTCGGGTAGCGCAGCGCCGCAACGAACCATCCAAATCTTGGCATGTTGAGCGAGGTCATCGCGTCGAAGAGCAGTTGGTCTGGCGTGTGGTAGAACTCCACCTTGCCATCGCGCATCACGGACAAGGTTCCCTTCGCCTTGGGCGGCGACAGGGTCCACATCATGCGCAACCCCTCGAAGGCCGCCTGCGGTATCGAGTTGATCAGCTTCGCGCTCACGCCGGCCTGCTGCAGCGAGCGCTTGATCTCTGCCGCTGGCACCAGCTTCTGCTCGCGCGCCAGCCCGACCCGCGATATGACGTTGTCGGTGAGCACGGTTGCGCGCGGCACGACGTTCCCGGCACCGGAGACCGTCTCTATCGCTTCGAGGATCTGGTTGACCTCGGTGAGCGATATCTTGGCTCGGTTGCCCGTCATCGTTGCGGTCATGCGGTTCGCGGTCATGCCGGGGATCGCCGCGGTCAGCGCCGAGTCCGTCACGAGAAATTGATTCTGGATCGCCTTCAGCTTCGGCCCGATGTCAGCTCCGTCAATCATGTTCGGGCCAACCATCTGCGCCATCAGCTTCGGGTGAAGCGTCTGCGCGCCTTGGCTGGCGGACAGCTGGATCTTTCCGGATCCGGCAAGCCCGTCGACCGCCAGCAACGCCGCGCGATTCTTCACCGATGCGTCGATCAGGTTGACCATGTTCACCATGATGTTGGTGACGATGTCGCCCAGATAGTCGGTGCCGCCCGTGAGGGATTTGATGGGGTTCTTCTGATTCGCCAGCCCAATGTTCCGGCCCAGCGCGCCCATCAGGCGATCGTCACTGATGCGGTAGAACGGAACGTAGTCCGCGTGCTCCCAAAGAGCGCGCGTCTCCGCATTGATGATCCCCGACTCTTGCGCGAAGTCGAGCAACCGCTTGTTCCATGCAGCGTATTCGTCAGCCACCTGCTGGAAGATCGGATACTTCACCCCAAGCGCGAGGCCAGCAGCGATCTCATCGGCTTCAAGGAGGTTCTCCTTGCCCTCGCCAAGTAGTCGCTGCGCGCGTCGAGCCGCCATGAACGCACCCCACCGACTGGTTTCGTGCGCAATGGGACTGAGTACCTCCAGCAACCCCTTGCCATCAGCTGAGAACACGCCGTTTTTCCAAACCGGAACGCCGTACTCAAGCGCCGACTTCACGTGCGAGTCGAGACTGGTTCCAAGGCGCGCAGCAAAGTACGGGTTCTTCTCGTCAGCTACCGTGTCCCACAGCTGCGCGTCAACGAACGCCTGCCTGATTCCATGGAAGCGATCGAAGATTCTCTGGTGCGCGATGTTGCGGATGTTTTCCATCGCCTCGGCAACCACTTGCTTCAAGGGGCGCTTCCGCCTCTTGACCCCAACCTTTGTCATCAGCCGCTCTTCGGCCGTCAGCCTGTTCGGCGGTTGCGTTGGTGATTGATGAAACAGCGGGATCGAGCCTTCCTTGAAGTACTCGCGCAACGCATCGTTGATCACGATCTCGTGGACCTTGATCGCTTTGTTGACCGCCTCCCTATCGATCGACCCGCCCCACGCAGCGATCCTCGCTTCGAGCGCTATGTAGGCCGCCTCTTCGTTTTGATAAACCGTGTTGTCGATCTGCTTGTTGTCGGACAACAGCACGTAGAGGTCTTCCCCATCGAGCTTTGCCACGCGCGGGTTCGGATACGCGTTCTCGTACGTTGGCGTGATGAAGTTGACGCGCCTGCCGCCCTCGCCCTTGATCGCCTTTTGGGCAGCCTCCTCTGTGACAGCTGCAGCGCCGGAGGAGATCTGAACGCCGAAGTTCTTCAGGTACTTATTCCACGTCTTCACCAGCGCCCTGTCGTATGCGATCCGGCCGCCCTGAATAACGCGCGCGTTGTGCGGAATGAAACTCGACATGGGGTCAAATTTGTCGTTTGACCTGCGCGCGAGCACGACATTGATGGGGCCGTTGAAGTCGGCGCGCGTAGCGCTCATGTACACAGGCTTGTTGGCCTGAACCTCACCGGGCTGAGCCGCTCGCTCTCCCGCATAGCCCCACGCCTCTTCCGCTGTATCGAAGGTCGCTACCACCGCGCCAGTGTTGTACGGTTGGTAGATGCGATCGGACTTATCGATCACCACCCATCTGTCACCAGCCTTCGAGACGGAGAGTATCGGGGCGTCTATTGCCGGCCCTTCAGGAGGAACCGCTTTCTTCATGAAGTCGGCGACATCAATTCCGAACACAGCGTCTAGCGACTCTGTCGGAATGTAGATCTGCTCAGCGTGGTACTTGACGACGTAGACTTCTTTCCCGTCCATCTGCGCACGCCTGAACTTGATACTGTCGACATTGTCGATCAGGTTCGGGCTCACCCCTCCGCGCGACGTGTTGGCCTCGCCCGGCTGCCACTGGATCTTTGCGTAGCCATGACGGATCGCATCCATGAGAATGAATTTGAGCGCGTGCGTGCGCCACACGTCATCGTGGCTGAACACGGATTCGTCGACGGCGTATTGATCCACCCCCATGGCCGACTTAGTCGCGGCATCGCGAACCTGCTTGTAGACCTTCTTGAAGTCGGCGGGATCGTGGACCGAAATGTATTGCGTCTTCTCGGTGAGATTTTTTGCTACCGCCTCCCAGTCAAGTTTCTCGGGAAGCCAAGCAATTGCTTCATGAGCGCTGTGGTGGGCGAGGTTGTCGCCGTACAGGCTCTGCATGACGCTCAGCTCAGGCAAGACCTCGTGGTACATCCATAGCGTCGTAAGCCATCTAGCGGCCTCGCTGCGCACCTGCGTCATGTCGTCGTCAGTGTCGAAAACGGCATCCTGCTCGATTCGATTGTAGAGGTCGTCGTAGATGAACCAACCTTTGACATTCGTTGGCCCGAACACGCCCTCTTCATCCGTATCAACAGCGGTCACGTAGACCTGATACGACGCTGTCACCACGCCGGTTTGTTTGTCCCACTTTCTGGGAACGGTCCTTAGGACAGTTCCGCCCTCAAGATTGAACCAACGCGAGGCGGTCTCTTGCCGCGCGTACGCAAACAATGCGTGCTCGTTGTCTTGGTCGGAAACATGGAAGTGCTGGTCCATGAGCCACTTGCGACGCGCGCTCTCCAGCGCACCCTTGGCCTCATCCAACGGAATCTTGGTATCCGATACCTCGGCCAACGTCAGGAGATATTCCGTGTTCCTTTCGTCGAGCGGCCCGTTTTCGTCGCTTATGCGACTCCAGATCTTCGGGTCATCCTCTGGTGGATTGAGGACGTAGTTGAACAGAACGGAACCCACCCAATCTTCGGAAAACTCTTCGAGCGATGGAATGCCGCCAAGGTGCAAATTGTCGAGTTGGTTTCGAACATCCGCATCCTCTTTGGCGAGCGCGTTCAGGGCGCGAACAGGGAATCCAGACATCAGCGTCGATACCCGCGGGATGTGCCGCGGCGCTGTCATGTGGCCCGTGGTGTTCATCATCTTTCCGGCGATGGTGTCGGCCCACTGCTCCTCGTTGCGCATTGACGCGTTGCGAAGTACGTTCACGATCGAACTCGTACGCATACGGTCGTCTTCTTCGCGACCATGCTCGGTAAGTCTGGCGAGATCGGCGAACGCTTCGCGAAAGCCAGCTTCGAAGATCTTCCCGGCTACTCTCCGCTCAAGCAGGTTCGCCTCGAAATTGGAACCCCACGGAATGTCGATGACCATGTCGCCGTTGGAGGCTTGCGATACGGCGATTGAACTATCCAACAGGTCGCCGCAGATGTCCGCGTCTATTAGCGGTACACCAATGTCCAACGACTTGCCTCGCAAGATATCCTTCATGGAGTACTTGAGCCCGAGGCTCGTCCACACGTACTCAAACGGGTTGGCTGCCGGCCCTACTTGCCCCTGCGCCCGAATCTCGCGCGTCCACGGCAACACGCCATCGGGAATCACGATGCGCAACGAATCGCCCAGCGCGCGCTCCGACTTCAGCTTTTCGATAACGTCGCCGAGCGCGTCATAACCCTTCTTGTCGCCCGTCTGAAGGCCGCCGCCTGCCGCAAAGAACCCAAGGAGCGAATTGGCGAATCGCTCAAACAGGATGTCGTCACCGGCAAGAAATGCCGCGTGCGTGTGTTCGGTGTTTCCGTTCAAGAACATCTGCGTGATGTTGCCGAATATCGACCGCAAAGACTCCTGCGTCTCTGGAAAATCGAGCGCCCCATTAGGGTTGTGACGGCCAACCGGATCAAACTTATCTTCCAAGATTTCGATCAGGTTGTCGTATGAAGCGATCATCACGCTCAGGCGCTTGAACTCGTCCCACCGGATATCGTTTGGGCTGATCGTTTTTTCGCTAAGAATTCGAAGCGAACGCTGTGCCTCAAGCTTGGTCTTCTCGATGTGCGACGCGTAGTTTTTCAGCTGTGCTTTTTGCAGGGCGCGGTAGAAGGTGCTGGTCCCGTCGTTCTCCGCCCGCATCTTCTTCGCTTTCTCGTGACCGAACTCAACCCCTGCGGCAAGCTGTCGCCCGATCTCCCCAAATAATCCATTCAAGCCGCCAGCTGCCAGCTCGCGCGAGACCATATGCGCCATCGCTTGCGTGTTGCGCTTGTCCATCTCCCCTTGAATGAAGCGACCTTGGTTTTGATTCCACGTCGACTGCACCTCGCCAACGTGATACGCACGCCCCGTCTTGGCTGGGTTCGGGGCGGGGGTCGCTGTGCCGAATACCGCCTCAGCATCCTGAGTATCAGACACACGAATGTGCAGATAGACGTTCTCTCCCTTCGACTTCGGTGCTTTGGTCCAGTGCGGCTCGACATACGGGGCGCGTGTTTTCGGATTGACCTGCGCCAGCAAGTAGTTGCGCACGTTCTTGCCGGATAGCGCGGTGCTCCACCAACCAACGCCTTCGCCTTGCGGATTGCCCGGATCCATCGCGGGATCAGGCAGCCAGTTGCCCTCGTCGTCGCGGCCAACCAACGGGTTGTAGTCACCGTTCCGGTAGCCGGCAGCTGGGTGAACCATCACTGCCGGAACTGCGTCAATCAAATACGTCTCGATCATGCTCGATGGAATGCGCGCCTTCTTATGAAGAGGTTTCGAAGCCCACTCCTGCAGACCCATCACAACAGCCATGCCTTGGCTTACTGATAGCGCCGGGTTGATCAGCCCAGCAGCGAATTCTTTGACGTCATTCGGAACCTCGCCAATGATCTGTTCGAGTTGTTCTGGAGCGTAAGCCAAGACGTCCGCGTTACGCAGATTCTCCAGCCACTCCTCAAGCGCGGCGGTATCAAGGTCCAGCTGCTTGACGGCGCTGTCCTTGTCCTTGATCAGCGCACGGAATGCGTTGAGGAATCCCCCAGCGGTGGCCTCATCGGGAATGACTGGCACACCAACCGGCATGCCGGCCTTGCGTTCCGCTTTGCTGGTCGGGCGGAAGCGACTCATGTCGTGCAGCAGGGCAGACTGGAACATATCGCTGTCGCGCATCGACAGCGGCGTGCTGACGCGCCCTTCGCCGTGCTTGTACTTCCAGTTGGCCGATCGCTGTAGTGCCTCCTGAGCGCGCGCTACCATGTAGCCGAGCTGCTCGTCGTTGAACGCAAGCGGACCCTTCATCCATTTATGCCAGCCGCGCTTCGCCATCGCCTCGCGCAACCAGAACAAAAACTTCTTCCAGATGCTCAACTGCTTAGTCGACAGCTTCATGTTGTCGATCAGTATTCGCTGCGCGAGCGCGGCGATGATCTCTTCACCAGCAACCTGTGGCGTGTACCCGAACTCGGACGCGAAGTAGGCGGCTTCCTGCGGGAACGCCTCGACTACCGCCTTCATGATGTTGATCAGATCTGGGTCATTACCGATGAGACCGCGGATTCCGAAGTGGCCGAACAGCTCGTGAGCAATCGTCTCTGCAACACCGTGCTCGAAGCTGGGGAACACGCCGGCCTCAACGCCCTTCTTGATGTCGCTGAGCACCAGATGAATTCCGTCAGAGACGTCGTTCTGGTCCCACCATCCATAGCGTCTCGCGTTGGGTCGGTTCGCCTGCCATCCCTGCATCGCCCTTGGGATGGTCGTGCCATTCGAATGAGCATAGATGTAGTCAGCCGGGAGGTTGATCCCCGCCGTCATGTTGCGAATGATCGCTTCCGCAGCCGCGTGCTCCTCACTCGTTGCGGAGTTCTTCCGCTGACCTGCGCGCCAGCTTTGGAGCGTGCGCGGCATGCGGTTCTCGATCTCCTTGTCGAGCGCGTCAATCTCTCTGCTTAGTTCCCTTGCGGTGCGCCAGTGCCCATTGACATGGACGCGACCAAGCCGAGCCTGTCCGGGCCAACGGAACATCTGCTCATCAATTGGAATTCCATCCTTCGAAACGCGCTGACTGATCTGGAGTCCAGTCGACTTGGCGAATCGAGCGGTGTTCGAGACCTGCCCCTCATCCGGATCCCACGCCTGCGGGCCAACCCACTCTACGGTGAGCGCCTTTTCGGTGGATGAGATGACTCTGCCTCGAACGGACTTTCCGCCCACCGCTACTTCGATGTATCGCCCCTTTGCAACCCTGTCGTAAAACCCCGGAGCCATGACCGAGTCGGTTGCGGCGTGCATGCGCGCGTACCACGACGCAAGCTTGTCGTCGGATTCACGATATGCCGTCATCTCTTTCTGGTTGATAACGAACGGGTGCTGCCCGCCGCTCTCGTAACCCTTGGTGATGTAGCGCTCGACGCGATAGATCAACACGTCCGCGGCAGTCACTGGGCGCACCGCGCCTTCCGGCTGCAGGTGAATGGACGACCACTTCGCCTCGTCTGGTTTGATCTGTAGCTGACGGTTGCGGTTGGTCGCCTCTTTGCGCAGATCACTGAGCAGGAACTCGCTCAGGAATTGATTGTTCGCATCATTTTCAGCGTACGCATCACCCGAGTCCTGCACGAGCTGCCTTATACGCTCAGCCATGTCTGACGTTGAGATGATGCCGTGCGTGAATTTGCCGCCACCGATTGTCGTCATCGGGGCGGGGAGCTTCAGCTGTCGAGCGAGCAAAGTCTCATCCCAAACACGATACGCAAGCAGGCCCGTGTACTCGATCACCCACGCGTCCTGCCCGGTCAGGAATGGCTCCGCAAGGATCAAGCTGTAGAAGTCGCGAGCCTTGCCGTCGTAAACCGCGCGGATGTTTGCCGGCAGGTTGTGATATCGGAAACGCGCTTTGGCGACGAGCGCCTCATTCAGCTCCGTATCGGGAGTGACCTCATAACGCCACGCCTCGAATTCGTCGACCGCCTGCGCCTGCAGGATCCGCCATTCGGCAGCGAGATCCGTAAGTCGACGCGTGTTGAATTGTGGAGCGGTAGGACTGTCTTCGAGCGCGCGCTGCTCTCCGACTGATGCCTTGTAGAGGTTGCGCATCTTCATCGCCATGCTGCGCATGCGCTCAGCGAAGGTCGACGCCGTAAGGGCCGTCTCGGTCACCTCTTCCTTCCAAGCTTCGTCGTCGTCGAGGTTGTCCTCCGACGCCAATACATCTGGCGGCACCGGAGGTACGTCGGTCGTCTGCTCGGTTGTTGCCCCTGCAGCGGCAGCCGCATTGGGCTTTGGCCGCATACCAACGGGCGGCAACTTACGGTCGGCGCGCTTGCCTTCTTTCAGGCGGCGCACCTTGGCCTCGTTCATCACGACGTCAGCGGCTTCTCTGTTTGCGCCAATGCCCCACGTGATGCTTGGCGTAACAACACGCTGCGCGTCCTGTACGCGCATCCGGCGCAGGCGAAGCTTGGCGCGCTGCATGCCCTCTTCGAGCTTGGCGGCGTCGTCTCCGCGGACAATGAATTCATCTCCTGAGACGTGATACGCGTCCTCCCCGAACTCCTCGCCAAGGACGCGGCCAATGCGTTCCAGCATCTCGTCGCCCTTCAGGTGCGACATGTTGTCGTTCACCCACGCGAGGGAGTCAGCGTCGATCGACACTGTGTGCGGGGAAGGTGTCTTCTCTGCCTCAACGTAGGCGCGCTTGTTCAGGATCCCGCTCTTCTTGTCGACGAAGATCTCTCGATGGAACGCCTCCGGATCGAGCTTCTTCATCTCCTCAAGCTTGGCGCGGCGGTCCACGTTTTCGTTGACGCGGCGCTCTGTCGGAACTTCCGGAACCGGCTGTTTCGTTTCCGAGACGGTCTCCAGAGCGGCTTCAGTGCGCGCGCCCTGCCCCTCGTGATTCTGAATCGATAGCGTAAGACCAGAGATCGCGCGCCGACCCGAAGGGGTGAGCACAGCGTGGCTCTTAGTCAGGTCCGGGTAACGGATCCACTTCTTACCGAGCAACTCCTTGGCCGCCTCTTCTTCAAGAACATTACCGCCCGCCAGATGCTGCAGGCTGCCGAGCCACCGCTTCTCGTCGTCTATAGAAGCGAGCCCTTGATCGCGCGCGCTGCGCAGCTCAGTAACTTGGTCAGCGACAGCTTGTTGGCGGGAGGATTCCTCGGCGGCGGTCTTCAGGATCTCGCGCTTCGATGTGATCCTGTCGATATGATCGCGCGCGATCTTCTCAAGCACGTCGATCTGATCGAACTCTTCGGGCTGAGCATCGTTGCGCGTGAGGATCTTGCGCATCCCCTTCGCGACATCAAGGAAGTGTTCGTTCTCCTTCAGCTGCGCGTCTTCAAGCTTTCGGAATGTCTCGATCTTTTGCGCCGGAGACATCTTGTTGTAGGTCTTCGGCTCGCGCATGGTCTGCTCAAGCTTGGCGCGGACCTTTACTGCTTTCTCGTAGTCATCGATGCCGGCCTTCGCGAGATCCTTCTCGTCCTTCGAGCGTGGCGAGACCGATGCGACAGCGCCCATCGCTCCGCCCATCAACGCGCCGAACGCGGCCTGACCGCCGAGCCCCTTCAGCAGCTCGGTATCTGGATCCACTTTCTGTGCGGCGAGGTTCTGGTTGAATCCTTCCCAGAACTCTTGCGACCCCTCGCTGACTGTTTCCGTGGCGGTGCCCAGAGCCCAATGCTTGAGCCCGCCTTTGCCGGCCCCAGCTTTCGCCAGCATGGTAGAGAAGGGCATGTTGATGAGCGCAGAGCCAACGCCAGCGATGCGCCCGTACTGCCGAGCCAAGCGATCGGTGACGATCTGTTTGGCCTCCTGATCGGTGGTGTGTTCGCGAAGCCTCTTGTAGTCCTCGTTCTTGTCCCACGACGACTGCGGCATCGCCATCATCTGCTGGTCGATCTGTTGACCAACCTGACTCGCAACCATCTGGTACTCAGTCGCGGTTCCGACAGCGACACCAACCGCGGTTGCGTCCTTCAGAACCTGTCTACGAACCTCTTCGCTGGTAGCACCGAGCTTTGCCATTTTGCTGCGTACGCGCGCAGCCTTAATCATTGATGCGCCCTTGGTTGCCACCATCGACGCAGCGGTATTGCCGATCTGTTCAACGAACGCGTGGAAGTAGCCCGCCCCCGCATCAAGGGGAGACGGGGCCTTTTTCACGAAGTCGATGATGCTGTCGGAATTGTTCGCAGCATCCATCACCGAGTCGTACTGCGCCTTCACAGGGGCGCTACGCTCAGCCTTCAGCTGTTCCATCTTGTCGCTGAGGAACTTCGACTCGGGCGGCTTCTCGCCACGAATGGCGGTGTACGCCTTGCCCGCGAGCGCCGTACCTACGTTGAGGACTTGGTTAGCGCCCCAAAGGGCGGTCCCCATAGTGTCCTTCACGTTTACCGGATCAAGAACGCCGCCTTCGTCGGACCAAAGAGCACCCTTGGCTGTGCGGTCGAATTGACGGGAGCCGCGCTCAAGGGTGTCGAGCGTGCTCGACACAGGCATAAGCGCGCTGATCTCCGCCGACTTGCCGAGATCGCCAGCAGTTCCGAGCGCTGGCTCGCCGGGCGCGGAACTCGCCTTGCGCAGCTCAAGGATCTTGTTGGCGAGCGCCAGAGCGTGCGGCTTATCTCCGCGTTGATGCGCCTCTTGAGCAAGCTTACGAAGCTCTTCTTCGTTCACAGTACGCCAGCTTCTTTCAGCTTCGCTTCATACGCAGGGTCGAGGGCGGGCGCTGCGCCGGGTGGCGCGCCGGGTGCCGCAGGATTCGGGTTGACGACGCTTTGACCGCTGAGTTTGTACGTCTTGGCGATCCACTTGTTGATGTCCTCGTCGGTCATCTGGTCTTTTGGAATCACCCGGCCATCGACGTTGAACTCCGCCGTGTACTGAGACGCGGCAAGGTAGGACTTCATCGCCTCCATCCACTTCTTATCATCAGTGAGACCGGAGATGGCCGTCTCGGCCGCTCGGGCTGGCGTATATCCAGCATCGAGCAGCATCTGGTACTTCACCTGAACGTCGAGCGGACGCGGCGGAGCCCTTCCGGCCGCACCCTTTGGCCCGGTCGCATTCAATGGCGCGCCAGTGTCTGGGTTGTAGGCCCCACCGAGAACGCCCAGCGATGGGTTGTATTCAACCGCGCCGCCCTGCGCGTCGCCGACGATTGACGTATCGCCCAGCGCCGCCATCTGTCCCGTGTTCTGCCTTTCTGCAAGCGCTCCAGCGGTCTTGCCCAGCTCAGTGTTGTAGTCGGTGGCAGCCTTGGTGCGACTGTCCATCTCGCTCTTGTAGTCAGCCAGCGTCCCCATGCCCGCTTTGCCAACGTTTTCGGTCCAGTAGCCGTTCGAGTTCGCCATCAGGCGAAGACCGAAGTCCATGAGGAAGAGACCCTTATCGGACTCGCTCATCTTCAGGTCAGGCGTCTTGAATCCGCCAAGCTTCTTGATCATCTCGTTGTACGCAGCGGCGATGTCTACGCCCATTTCCCTGAACTGCTGGGTTACATCACGCGCGACCTTCGGGGAAGCGGTCTTGACTACGTGCGTCGAATCATCGATCGCCTTCTGTGTCATTGCTTTGGCTTTCGGGTCGGCCGCCGCTTGCGGCTGAGCTGGATTGTTTGGCAGCACCCCCGGCTTCCCTCCGGCCGTTGCCAACGGGGCTGCGTTTGCGGAAGCGGTCAAGGTTGGGCTAGAGCCGGCATCCGCCATAGCGAGCGCCGGGTCTTTTGCTCTGTTGGCGGCAATGCTTGCTGGATTCAGCACACCAATCCCCTGCGTCCCAGTCAGAGGCGCGCCACCGGGGCGCACCTCATAACTTCCGTCAGGCTGTTTGGTCATGAGGCCTTGACTATCCATGTGATCCTCCGGCAGTACCAACTTTACGCCGGGCTCTCGCTCCTTGAAGTAGCGCGCGAGTTCTTCCGGTGAATGCATTTGTAGATTCAATTTTGACGGGGTGAACTGCACCTGCCCGCTCTTGTCTTCGCCCCATACGCCACCCCGCAACCCTTCTTTCCCATTCAGGTCGCTCTGGGTCGAGAAGGTTGGGTGGTTGGGTTTCTTGAAACGATCGGTCCCGTGTTTGCCGGGCTCCGCAACAAGGTTCGCTTTCCATGCGCCGCGGACGTCGTAGTCGTACGTGTCTCGCGCCTGCTTCGGGTGATCCTTTGCCCATGCTTGAAACTTGGCCTCCTCCTCCGGAGTCAGCGTCGCGTTGTAGCGCGCGCTGTAATCAAACGGATCGCTATCGAGGGCGGCCACTTACGCGAGCAACGCACCGGCCTCAATAAGCATCGACCCCCCGGTGCCGGCACCAGCGCCAACTCCAGCGGTCCCAGCACCACCAAACATGCTTGCCGATCCCATTCCAGAAGACATCGCCGCGCCGCCGCCTACAGCGCCGCCAAGCGCAGGCCCGCCACTGAGCATCGCGTTGCCACCAGACAGCAGCTGCGAGCCGGCCGCAGACTGACCACCCATTGGCTGGGCGAGCCCGGCAATCGTCGACATCGCGCCAAGGACTGTGCTCAGGCCTGACGGGCTGCTTACGCTCTTGGTGACGTTCTGCTCTGTGTAGGAACCCTTGATGCCGCGCAGCGCATCGATCATCACGCTGGCTTGCTTGACACCCCAGTCGCGATTCTCAATGAACTTCCCGTAATCGAAGTCCTTCATCGACTGCTCGACGCTGCGCTTGATCTGACCTGTACCCATGAGTCGACGAGTGTCGGCATCGATCAGGTCCGAACCCAGACCGGCGCTTCTCATGAAATGATCCGACGCGGTGAACTGGTTTTGCTGGTCCTTGTACCACTTGTCGGAGGCGCTCTCGAAGGCGTTCGCGTATCCCTTGCCCCACAGGTCGCTCATCTGCTGGTCGCCAGCGGCAGCCATCTCACGATCCGCAAGCACGGCGCGCGAACCCGAGAAGGCTCCGCGACTTGATTGAGAGCTGGCGAGATCGTTTCTGCTCGACGCGATGCGCTTCTCCAGCTCGCGCGCGGCCGGGTCCAGCGCCCCCTTGATGTAGGGGTTCATGTACGCGCCCATGTCGGCTTCCGTGAAGCGACGCTGACCCTGCTGAATTGCGGCGCGCGACGCCGCCATGTCGCCCTGAATGTTCGGGTCGCCGGCAGCGGCTCGATCGTAGGCTTGGTTCTCATTACCGGTGAGCGGCGCAAACCGGCTCGCCGTGGAATAGTCTTCGTAGGGCTTGTTCGAGTACTCAGTCGCTTTCGCGAGCGCGGACTTCGATGCGTCCTCAACCCACGACGGGGGCTTGTACGTCGACGTCTGTTTCGTGCTTCCCGACTTCCAGCTCATTTGGCTTCCTCATAAAGGTGCCACCCATGTAGGTGTACCCCTTCATACGCATAAGGCGATCTTTGACTGCGGCATGCTTGGCCGAGGTCAACCCGGCGAGGATGCTAATACCACCCGGTTTCCCGGTGTCAGCGAAAGCGTGCGCGGCCTTTATGAGGGCGTCAGCTGTGCCATTCTCTCTGAAAGCAGGGCTCACGTAAAACCACTCCATTGAAAGATACCATCTGGGGTTCCACGGGAACTGGAAATCGCACAAAGCGATCGATCCAACGATCCGTCCGGACTTCTCCGCGACGATCACGTAGCCACGGCTAAGGACGTCAGCCACCCACGCCAGCATTGATCGCTGGTCGACCTCCGGGTAGACGCCGCCGCCCGAGTCCTCGTATGCCTGATCGAGCAATCGACACAGGTTCGAGGCGTCGAACGGCTTAGCCCTGCGTACCGTAATGGTCACGCATTACCCTCCGGTATTCGCCAACGGCTGCACTGGAGCCTGCGCCATGTTCATGGCTGGGTCGCGCTTCGAGACGATGAACGTGATGTCCCTGAAGCTGTTCACGTTGTGTTGCATGTTGTCCATTTTGAACTCTTGGTTCCGGTCGTTCAGCCACGGATCCCAGCTGCCCGTGTACTGCCAGTCGAAGTCGCACGTCAGCGGCACGTGCGGCGCGTTGACCGCCCGCCACGCAGCGTTCGTGTAGAACACCGTCCACTCGCTGACGCCCGGCCACTGATGCGTCGGATCGCCGTACGCGCATGCATGAGACCAGTGCGGAGTTATCACGCGCGCCTGTTTACCAACCTTCAGCACGCGATGCAGCTCGTTCCAGAAGTGAATGCGTTCCGGATTGGTGAGGTGCTCGAAGAAGTGCGAGCAATGCACATCGGTGACGCTGTCGTCTTCCCAAGGCCACGGCTCTCGCAGATCGGTAACGACATCGACGCCGGGGAACGACATCGCATCGACGCCGATGTAGCCGGCGACCTTGTTGATGCCGCAGCCCAGATCAAGCTTGATCTCTTGTGCCACCGGCTTAGGTTTGATCACCCGAATCTTTTTGGGTGACTTCTTTTTTGCCGCTGGGCGCGGCTTAGGCAACTTCTTCTTCATCACTCAATTTCTCCCCCAAGGTGTGTAACCACGCCGGGTTGCTGGTATACCAAGACACAATTTCGCTGAGGCGGAGATCGTCATCCGAACTCGGCACAAAGCCCATCGACTGCAACTTCGATCCGTCCAAGGCATAACGCAGGTCATGTCCGGGGCGACTGGAATGGAAGTCCACCATCTTGTACAGAAGGGGGATCTCCATGATTTCGGCAATCCGCTGCGCAAGCTCAAGGTTGCTCACCTCTTTGCGTCCGCAGATGTTGTACTTCTCGCCCGGCGAGCCGTGGCGAATGATGAATCGAATCGCTTCGGCGACGTGCTGCGCGTGGATGTAGAAGCGTGAGCCTGACACCTTGAGAGTCTTGTCAGCGTGAATGGTTACGGTCTGCTCGCGAGCTACCTTTGAGATCACCAGCGGAACGAACTTCTCTGGATGCTGACGCTCGCCAACAACGTTCATGGTGTGAGTCACAACTACCGGAACGCCGTAAGTGTTGTGATAGGCAATCGCCATCTCTTCCGCGCCAGCTTTGGATGCCGCGTACGGATTCCCTGACCGGTAGCGATCGTCTTCCTTGTACGCGACGCCGGGCGGGGCGGGACCGAACACTTCGTCAGTCGAGAACTGAATGAACATCAGGCACCCAACCTTGCGCGCGAAGTCGAGGATGTTGGTTGTCCCGACGACGTTGTCCATCACGAACTCCATGGGGTGCGTGATGCTGCGATCAACATGCGTTGCTGCCGCCATGTGCAAGATGATGTCGTGCGCGCCAATCTGATACGCGAGCTGATCGCTGATCGGCGACTTCAGGTCGTGGTAAATGAATCGAACGCGGCTCTTGTTCTCTTTGTCGAACGCGCTCACGTATTGCTGAGCGACTACTTCAGAGAGCCGATTGAGATTGCCAGACAGATCGAGCCGGTCCAGCAGAGTCATCGTATGCGTCGAGTGGCGCAGGAAGTACTCGACGATGTGGTGCCCGATGAACCCGGCCCCACCGGTAATGAGTATCTTCACTTTCCTTTCTTGACCTTCACCGCGCCAGAATGGAGTTCGCCTTTGAGCTTCTTCTGTTGAGCCGGCGTCAGTGGGCTGCCCTTGCTCAACAGCAAACCGACCTGCTTCTTCGACTTCATCTTCGCCATAGCATCACCACATCTTGTCAGGAGAACCAAAGTTGCCAGCGTAGTCGTAGTGCCCTACGAGCACTCCGCAATCGACCGCGCAGCGGTATCCGAACTGACGCGCGTTACCCCAGAAGTAGAGATCCTGCGTGCCGACACCCAGACCTTCCGTACCATTGAGCGTTTTGAACCATGGGCGACGCAGGCGCGCGTCCTTGAACATGCTGATGCGCCAGAGGTTGAACCCCATGCCGGTGCCGCAGCATTCGACCAGCTGTCCGCTCACTGGCGCTTGCGGCCGATAGTTCAGCTGCAGGTCGTGCGGGTCTCCCCAGATCTGCGGTACGCCACCAACACCCTTAGTCCAGTACAGGCCGCCGACACACGCAAGCTCGGGGTGCGCCTCCATCTGCTGCACCAGACGCACGACACCGTCTTGCTGCGGGCAATTGTCGGCCTCAATCGTGAGGATGTACTCCCACTGCGAAAGCTCTGGGTGGTTAATGATTTCGTTGATCGTATTCGAATAGGCATCACCCACCTCCATGCCAAGCGCGAGCATCCGATGAGTGGCTTGGTTTGGCGGGAAGATCAGCGACCAGTGAGACAGTGCAACCTTGGCCGGGATCAGATCCGCAGAGGGGAGGATAACTACGATGCGCTGCTTCTTCCACGAGCCGCCTCTGAGGATGCGGTCGGTTGATCTCGGCAGATCTTCGTTGTGATGTCCAGACGGCAGAGAGACTATCTGCGGTTTGCTCATTCATCATCCTTGTTCGAGCGCCACCTTTGGTGGGGCGTTGTGATTGTATAGCTTATTCGACCCGGATCAACGTTACGCTCGTATCCACGCCATGGTTGATGGAATCGGCGGGAACGAAGCCACGAGCGGGTAATTCGCCATCGGTTTTAGCAGCCGAGTGATTTTGTGCGGGCCAATCGGAACCTCGCCAGCGGGCGTGTCGTACTGGGTCTGGGACCAGAGCGCCTTGCTCGCGCCATCCACGTTGCCATAGACGTTTCTGTCGGACGCATCAATCCAGCAGCTCGACTCCAACGAGGCTATGGTCGGCTTCGGTGAATACATTTCTCTAAAAGCAAAGAGCCTGATGTCCCCACCGTTTTCGATGCTCTCATCGCTGATGCGATAAAACCTCGGGAAGAGATAGTCGACGCCGAAGCTCGCGGCCGGACCGGTTGCGGAGAGCGACCATATGTTCCCGAATGACTGCGTCTGGTCGGTATAGGAACACGAGACAGCACTGAGAATGGTCGTCTGGAAGCGCCTGCCGTACTGCGCCCACGTCGCCTGCGTAATGGTGTCGTCAGCGTAAAAAAAGATGTAGAACCAAGTCCCATCAGCCGGTGGCCCGATCTGCGTTACGGTGACGGCACCCGTGACCGTCAACCGGAACAGGCCCGCCCCATCAATGGTCAGGGTCGTCTCAGTGCTGAGCGTCGTTGGATCCCATGCGGACATCAATGGGATGTTGGTCGTCGATGCGTAAACCCTACACCACATCCCCATGTAAATGCGCCGCGGCTGCCCGCCGAGCGCAGTCTGAACGCGCGTGGTTGCGACACCTGACGCAGCCCGAAACGGCCTGAGAATCCTCGTGCCGTTGAATGTTGCGCGCTTCATATCAGCGTCGCGTACACCGGGGTTTGCCAGAACGCGTGGTTAGATCCCGTCGCATGAAGCGCGGCCACTGAAGAGTGCGCGACCCAGACCCCCCACCGCTTCGGCACCACGCCACCAAACAGCGACGCTACGCTGGTTGGCCTAATCCAGTATGTGATGTTGCTTGTCGCGCTCACCAGTATTGATGCGAGGTTCGCGAGCGCGTTGAATTTGATCTCTGCGCTGGTCAGGGTTCTCGCCGCGTCTATCCCAGCCAAGGTATCTGGGTATATGGGGGTGTCCTCAACCTGACCGAAGAGCCACACGTCGAGATACCGCGCGGTGGTTGGCGTGGTCCCGGTGGTGATCTTCCCGGCGACGATGTAGTCGAGGTACTTGTTGACCGTGTTGTTGACGATGTCTGACTGACGGCCAATGAGAAGGCTGGTGTCGCTCGCCAGTGACGCCAGCGTGATCGCGATTGCCGCGCTGGCACCGTATTCAATCTTGTTATCAGCCATCTTATCCCCTCTGTTGGATCGTTAAGCGACGGCGTTGTGCGTGTCGCTCGCAAAGTAATACACCAGTGGGCGAATCGCTTGCGATGCCGTCCCGCGCAAGTCGGAAAATCCCATGCTACCGGGCATAGTTGACACTCCAGCGTTAAATGTTCCAAGGCCTTCAGGAAACTGGATGCCGAGCGTGAGAGCCGCCGTATTGAAGTGGCCGACGATGTTCGAGTTTAGCCTTGAAATAGCCATCTGCGAATAGCTGGCACCGCCCGCTCCAGCGGTCGTGGTGCGACTCAAGAACGCCATCCAGTAGTTGCCGGCTGTCAGCGTTCCCGTCCATGGAATCGACATGAAACGCAGGCCTGACCACCGGCTATAACTGCCCGCCGTTCCAGAATGTGTGAGCGCGTAAGTTGTCGATGTGCTGCTCAGCAACGATAACGTAGAGCCGTTGCGAGTGAAAATTCCGACATGGAACGACAGCGTGTGAGAGCCCGACGAATTCGATGTAGCCGTCATGAAAATCGGCTGAAGGATGCGGTCGAATTTGAACGCGAGAGGCACGTCCATCGGCTCGACCATCACCGTGCTCTGACCGGCTACTGTGGTTACCCACAATGCGTCCATCAAACCGGCTGGCATGAAGCCTTCGAGGGTAATGCCTCCGCCCAGCGGCGCGCCGATGCTGATCGTCGAGGCGTTAACAGAGATTGAGACAATGCCTGTCGCTGACAAGCTGGACGTTGCCGGGCCAATGATCGATAGCGTTGCTGACTGACCGTTCACCGACTGCGAGAGCGACATCGGACCCGATCCGACGAACTGGATCTGGCTGCCAATAAAGCCAGTCGTGCCAGCCGTGTTGCCCTGCGTCGAGATACCCGCAGAGAACGCGCCGCCTCCACCGGCCCCACCAGAGATGACGACACTACCGTTGCTGATCCCGACCGACACGCCGCCAGCACCGGCAAAGATCATCGACGCGGTCGAGAGAACCCCGGTGCTCGACTGCGTCGTGTTCGAAGTTGCGAACGCGTTGATGTTGCCGCCGCCCGCGCCGCCCCCGGCAGAGATGACGATGGTGTTGAGCGCGCCGGCCGCGGTGACCTGCGACAGGGTGACGTTGTTACCGCCCTCGAAGACGAAGCGCCCCGCATCAACGCGCGTCTGGTTGGCGGTGTTGCCGCCCGTGCTGACGCCCATGCTGAAGACACCAGCATGCACGTGATCGTCAGCGGCGAACCTGCTGGTATTTGTTCCGGATCCGGTCGCCGAGCCAACAGACTGAATCGCGTTCGAGGCGACGTTTCGCGTGAAGCTCGCGGTGATTGCGTTCGAGTTCGACATCCCGAAGCTGATGCCGTTGCTGTTGGAGAACACCATGGTTCCGGTCGACACGCTTTGCGTGCCGGCACTGATCCCGAACGGCGTCTCCGGCAAGGTCGAGAAGCTCGCGGTGATCCGCGAGCTGCCAGACATCCCGAAAGTGATGTTGTTCGAATTGCTAAATACCAGCGTGCCGGTGGACACGCTCTGAGTACCAGCGCTCACGCCGAACGGCGTCTCGGGTGCCGTCGAGAAGCTCGCCGTGATCTGGCTCGAACCCGACATCCCAAAGGTGATGCTGTTGCTGTTCGCAAATATCATCGTGCCGGTCGAGACTGACTGAGTGCCCGCACTGATACCGAACGGCGTCTCCGAGAAGCTTGCCGTGATCCTTGAACTTCCGGACATACCGAACGTGACGTTGTTCGAGTTTGAGAACACCACCGTGCCGGTGTTCACGCTCTGCGTGCCGGCGCTGATGCCCATAACAGTCGGGACCGTATAGCTTGCGGTGATGCGCGAGCTGCCCGACATCCCGAAGCTGATGCCGTTTGAATCCGAGAAGACCATCGTGCCAGTCGAGACTGACTGAGTGCCGGCGCTGATGCCGAACGGCGTCTCTGGCGGAACCGTGATCGTTGCCGTCACGGTCGAGCCATTCATTCCGAACGAAACGTTGTTCGAATTGCTGAACACCATTGCGCTGAGGTTGTTGGAGGTCGTCCCGGCGCTGACGTTGATGTTGGTCAGACTCGTGGCGACAGACCCCGTCATGGTCTGACCATTCATGCCGAACGAGACGCCGTTCGAGTTCGCGAAGACGATCTCGCCAAGCGTTCCGCGTGTTGTGCCCGCGCTGAGGGAACCGGTATTACCGGCCGCGCCTGCGCCACCAGAGAGAACGATGGTGTTCAGCGCGCCAGCGGCGGTGATCTGGCTCACCGTGATGTTGGGGCCTCCCTGAATGACGAACTGCCCGGCACCTACACGCGTGTCACCCAGCGTGTTGCCGGCAGTCGAGGCACCCATAGAGAACACGCCCGCGTGAACGTGATCGTCAGCGGCAAAGCGCGAGGTATTCGTTCCGGATCCAGTCGCGGAACCAACAGCCTGAATTGCATTCGATACCACCGGAGCTGTATAGCTCGCGGTGATCTGCGATGAACCCGACATCCCGAATGTAACGAAGTTGCTGTTCGCGAAGATCATCGTGCCGGTCGAGACTGACTGGGTGCCAGCGCTGATGCCCATGCCACCGCCACCACCCGCAGCAGCGGAGATGAGGATCGTGTTCAGAGCGTTGATCGCAGTGATCTGACTGAGCGTGACGTTCGCGCCGCCTTGGAAGACGAATTGACCCACGTCGACGCGCGTGTTGCCGATTGTGTTACCAGCGGTTGAGACGCCCATGGAGAACACGCCGGCATGCACGTGATCATCTGCAGCGAAGCGCGAGGTGTTAGTGCCTGACCCCGTCGCCGAGCCAACGGATTGCAGCGCATTCGATACCACTGGCGCGGTGTAGCTCACAGTGATTCGAGAGCTGCCCGACATGCCAAACGTGAAGTTGTTGCTGTTCGAGAAGACCATGGTTCCGGTCGACGCTGATTGCGTTCCGGCACTAATTCCAAACGGTGTCTCGGGGAGCGTGGAGAAGCTTGCCGTGATCTGCGAAGAGCCAGACATCCCGAAAGTGATGCTGTTGCTGTTCGCAAATATCATCGTTCCAGTTGATACGCTTTGCGTACCAGCGCTCACGCCGAACGGCGTCTCTGGCGGAACCGTGATGGTCGCCGTGATCGTAGAGCCATTGAGACCGAACGAGACGTTGTTCGAGTTCGAAAAGACCATCGCGCTCAGGTTGTTCGACGTGGTGCCCGCGCTGACGTTGATGTTGGTCAGCGACGTGGCGATCGTCACTGACGCCGTCACTGTGTTGCCGTTGATTCCGAACGACACGTTGTTGCTGTTGGAGAAGACCACCTCTCCATTCGTCGCGCGCGTAGTGCCGGCACTGATCGACTTAATGCCGTCGACCGAGGCGGTGATTCGCGAGGACCCAGACATGCCGAACGAAACACCGTTCGAGTCGGAGAACACCATCGTGCCGGTGGATACGCTTTGCGTACCCGCGCTGATACCGAACGGCGCGCCGCCACCGCCCGAGATCACAACGCTACCGTTGCTGATCCCCACAGAGACGCCGCCAGCGCCCGCGAAGATCATCGAGTTGGTGGAAAGGATTCCGGTGCTCGACTGGGTCGTGTTCGAGGTTGCGAACGCAGTGATGTTCGCTGACGCGCTGGCTGCGGAAAGAACGAATACGAATGCGCAATCAGCGTTGGCCTGATAGATCGTCCCGCTATTCACAACGGAGACCGGGATCGTCCACCAGCCGGTGTTGTCTGTTGCTGCGCCAGTTACCTGAAAGAGAGCTGCGCGCGTTGAGTCGTTTTTCTGCTGGATATAGATCCGCATTCCCGACGCCAAGAACGAGGCGATCTGACCAATATCAAAGCCTTGGTTCGTCGTATCGTTGACGTAGATCTCGGTGACCGATGCCAGCGTCGCGTTGTTCAGGCGGAACTTCTTGTTCCCCGGATCCGCAGCGACCGTCGACGTATCGAAGTTCCACGATGCATCGACGGATGCGCCGCCACTCGACGCCGAGATGACTACTGTGTTGGCGTTGCCAGCGCCCGTGATCTGACTCAGCGTGATGTTGTTAGAGCCTTGGAAGACGATCTGCCCGCCAGTAACTCGGGTGTCGCCCGTGGTGTTCCCGCCCGTGGAGACGCCAGCGCGAAATACAGCATCGACGCTGGCTGTGATGATCGAGCTGTTCGACATCCCGAACGAGATGCTGTTCGAGTTGGAGAAGAGGATTGTGCCGGTTGATGCCGACTGCGTACCGGCGCTGATCGCGATGGGCTGCGCGCCGGTAACGATTCCGGCGTCAACCTTAAGCTTGCCGTCAGATCGTAGAACTCTCACGGCGTCTCCTCGGCCCCGGTGATGGTGTAGTCGACCGCGGCTGCAGTCGTGGTCATCCCCTCAATGATATCGCCAGCGGCAAGGCTCCAAGACTCGCCATCGCTGACCGCTTCTATCTTTTCATCAACAGAAAGGTTGCTGACGGCACACACCCGCCTCGACGTCCCGCCTGATCGCTTGATCCATAACTGGATCGCTTGGACGGTAGCGATATTGTTGACGAAGTCGGCTGACTTGATGATCGCGCGCGTGCTCGCGGGCACCGTATAGATCGCGGTCTGCGTGGTCGGCAGCTGACCATCAGCGAGCGTTTTTCCTACGAAGGACATCCTATAGACCCGCCCATGCCATCCAGCTGTCGCCGCCGCCACCCGTTGCGGAGAGCGTTACACCAGTCATGGCAAGTCCTGTGCCCAGACTGATCTCTTGTGGGCTGCCGGCTCCTGAATCCCCCCTTCCAAGGAGTTTGGATGCGGCGCTCACGTTCTGCATTTTCGCATAGGTCACGGCTTGCGGGTCGATCGTAAATACCGTGCCGGTAGCGGAAACGGTGATGTCGCCTTTATCGCCATCGATGTTCTGAAAGTCGAGGATCTGGTAGTAGTTGTTGCCGTCCCGCGTGATCTCCCAGCGATCGAGCGTTTCATTCCAGCGCAGCGCTACGTTAGGCAGGCCTCCGCGGACCACCTCCAGCAGTGCGTTGCGCGTTGGCGCACCCACCGTCTCGGATAACAACTGCACGCGATCTCCCCACGTGCGCAGATTTGCCGCACTGAGGATCTGCTCGACGCGCATCGAGCCCTTGAACAAGCTCAGGAAGCCACCCGTCTGGAACTCGATCTCACCAGACTGCTTCATCCAGATCGTGTTGATGCCACCACGCACAAAGCGAACATCCATCGTCGTCGGTTGCTCGAAGCGCACATCGGAACCGGTGTGCCAGATGTTCATCTGGTTGGCATCACCGATCACTACTTTGAAGCCTTCCGGAAACACCAGATTGCCAAGCATCGAGTCGCCGGCACGAAGGACAAAATCACCAACCGCAAAGGACGGGAAGTCGGTAATGTCGGCGACTACGTGGGTGTGATATCCAACCGCACCACCCGCATCGAGATCATCACGAAGCTCCTGAATAGACGCGCCCATGCCGGCAAGACGCCGAGTGAGAATCTGCGTGAGTTCGCGCATCCTCTCGGCATCGAAGTCTTTATGCAGCCAGTCTGGCAGGCGCTCTCTGGAGTCCATCAGGTACGCTTCCCATGACCCATGGCGCGCAGCCGAAGGGTGCCCATGCGCCAACGGTCACCCACTGCAGAGGAGCGTAGTTCTAACGAGATCTGTCTGGCGCGAATTCGCATCGATTGCTTTGTGGTAGCCGAGCTAACGGTATACGGACCCTTGGTCTGACTGGTCGTCGTCTGCGGGTACTTCTTCCCCGTGAAGCTGACTTGAACCGTCCCTTCCAGCTCCTTGAAGTCCGGAATGTACTTGTCGATGTGCGCGATCTGGTCGCCCTCTTCGGGGATCTCCATGTCGTAGGTCTTCAGGTAGGAGACCATCGCCGCGCCGTTGTCGTCGTTGGTGGTCTCGTGCTGGTAGAGAAACCCATCCAAACCTGCAGCGTAGGGAGCTTCGAGCACAGGCGATGAGTCGTGCCACGTCGATCGCGACATGGTTCCGATGGACCATGTGTCTTCTTGGTAGTTGAAGATGACGTATCGATTCACTTCGGAGGCCACGCCGCGCTGCGTCTGCGCAATCAATACGCCCGTTGGCGCGGCTCGCAGAGAGAGCAAGCGAACATCACCCGCCTGAATCGTTTGCCCGGCATACCTGAATACAAATCCCGGCCTGCCGACAGTGCCCGGATACAGCGTGATCTCGCCGGCAGCAAGGGCCACGGTCGCAATGAGCTGCGTGGCACCGCTGTTCGCGTCGTACAGGTAACCGCTGATGTTGTTGACCGATCGCGTAATCAGGATGCCGTACGCGCGACCGCTGACCAGCGTGATCGGCGTACCAAGCGCAGACAACAAGTATCCCGCGCCAACGGAATTGGTGAGGGTGCTCAGCACGCCGCCAGCGCTACGGTTCCTGAAAAAGGCGCGACCGGTAGTGCAGTCTATGTCGACCGAGATGCCCTTCATGTTGTCGGCGGAGGTATCCGCCGTTCCCGTCAGATCGGTCGCCTCGATAATGAGACCGAATTTGCCGGTCAAACCGTTGAGCGTGAACGTCGCCTCGTAGTCGACGGCAAGCAGGTCGTCTATTGGCGCGGCAGCTGCAGCCGAAAGGAAGTAGGTTGAGTCGTAGAGCGTGTTGTTGGTGTGCGTGCCTGCATACACAAACCCCAGCGAATTGAACAACACAGAGTAGCGCTGCGTGCCGGCCATGCTCTGTATGGCGGTCAGGTTCTCCAAGAGACCCGCCGTGTAGTCCAGCTCGATCCAGACGTTATCGGCCTTGCCCGGATAGAAGAAGAAGATCTCGTTGAACGCTCGATTCAACCCAGCAAAGGACTTTTCCTTCTGGAACACATTGAGGTTCTTGAACACATAGTCGCGGACCGTGCATGGCAGCGGTCGCATCAGACCGTCGTAGATGAAGAAGTCGCCATCGGCCATCGCGTACACGCGCGAGTTCACCTCAATGAGCGCGTTGGGGCCAAGCAGAGAGATGTTCTGCCCGAGACCATTCACCGTGTAGACGTCGTTGCCGCCAACGTAGTTCATCTGGTGAACCGAAATGTCGGTCCAGATCAGGATCTCTCCGCGCGTCTTCACGGCGGCAACGATCTTTGATCCGGACTCGATGCGCGCGTCACCCGCGGTGTTGAGCGTGCTCGGGATCCAGTCGTTGAAGTCCTCTTTCGAGCACCAGCGAATCAGCAGCGTATCGAACTCTCCGGTGACCGCGTCCGTACAGCCGAATGCAATGAGATGTCGGTCGCGCTGAGAGACGATGGTGTAGAGGGCGCGCGGGGCCGCCGCGAGCAGCGCGGCGCGCGAGGACACGCCCGTGCCGCGATCCCACCAATAGATGAACCCTCCGCGCGGGTTGGCGATGAGATCCTCGCCCCAGTTATCGAGCGACCATAGGCGCAGCGCGAGCACCGTATTGGAGACCGTGCGCGGCGTGCTCCACGTTTCCTGCGACCATGTGCCCGTTCCCCAGCCAACACCGAAGCTTGCGCTCGAAAGACCTACCGAGATGTCGTATTGAAATCCGACCGTGCCGCCCGACAGGTTCACTGTGCTGCTGGCAACCTGATCATCGACGATGACGTAGTTGTCCGAATCCGTAACGCTCTGGACCTGATACTGACCATCGACCGTGAGCCCTCCCAATGGGGTTGAGCCCGAGAACCGCACGTAGTCGAGCGGCTGCACGCCGTGAGCAACATGGTTGACCACAACGGTGCTCAGGCCGCTGGTGGTCGAGAACGGGTTGCTGAGCGTTCCCTGCGCGCGCAACGGCGTGACGTCCGAATAGACGCCGCTCTGCCAAAGATAGAGCTTTGACTCCGTGCCAACCGAGACCCACTTCAGCGAGTCGAGGCTCGCCCAGTCCCAGAGCTTTCGCGCGATCCCAAGGAACTGGCCGCCAGCAAGACGCACCCAGCCGCCCAGCTTCTCGGGCAAGCCAAGCCGAAAGCGCACCTTGTCGCCATCTTTCCAGTTTGGTGCAGCGCCGCGCGCCGTCTGCTCGGTGTTGATACCGGACTGAATCGGCAGAGGGATGAGGGTCTTTTGCGTCATGGGATAACCGCCCCAAAGAGCCTGAACTCGGCGACCAGCGTAGCTTCGTTTTTCGCTCCGACAAAATTCACCGTGCCGACAGAATCGATTGCCTTGCCGGCCGCGCCGCCTGCTGAGCCGGGCTGAAAGTTCGACCACGCAAAACCAATGCCCGTGTTACCGGACCCCGTTTCGCCCGCGGCACCAACCTCACCCCAGCTGCCGGCGTCTCCACCCGTGGCGTCAGTCGCATCAGGGGGGATATCTGGATAGCCGCTCTCACCACCAACGCCCGCAAGCACAATCGATCCGGCCGTGCCCGCCGAACCATCCGGATCGATCATGCCAGAACCCTGCGCCACGTCGCCGCCGATGCCGCCAGCGGCGTTGTTCCAGCCTTGCCCGCCACCACCACCACCGCCGCCACGTCGCGTGCCTTGGCCGCCTGTAATGCGTCCAGCAGATCCGCCACCACCACCACCTCCACCACCACCCCAGATGAACCCGTCGTCAGGGTTCAGGTTGAGCACCGCGCTGGTCATAGTTGCGTCCAGCGCCGTCTGCCCGGCGAATCCCGGCTGCCCGATCGCTGAGATGTTCTTCTTCGACCCACCGGACGTGTGTGTATTGACCGGTCCGCCGAAGCCGCCAACGCCGCCACGACCAAGGATCCGAGCGCCTGCGCGAAGCTCCATATTGATGATTGATCCGGCCGCCCATGGCCCGATGACGAGCGACCTGATGTCGCAGCCAATGACGATCACCGAGACGACGCCGGGCGCTGCGGGAGAGCCGAAGAAGCTGTGCAGGTTCAGGTCGGTCTGCTCGGTCGTGATGACGACCGCCAGATCTCCCTGCCCCATACAGGCAATCGTCGTGCTGAACATTACGCGAGGCCCTTGATGCCGTTACCAACCCATACATCGTCCGCGAGGAAGTACTCGAAGGCGAAGTAGTCGCGCGCATTCGGCGCGGTCGATAGGATCGGCGCAACACCTCCGGGGAACTTGTACTTCGCGCCCCACGTGATGACGCGAGACCCTGTGCCGTCCTGTTTGATGATCAAGCGGATCGGCTGCCCATCGAGGCCCGCACTCGGGTTGGAGAGCGTCCAGTTGCCCGACATGGCAAGGTAGAACGCGTTCGATAGCGATGCGTTCACTGCCACCAAACCGCCCGACTCCGTGAGCGTCACGCGCGTGGAGTTCTGGCCTTTGGTGAAGCCTTGCTGGGCATCAAGGCGCGCATACGAAGCCGCAGCCACCCCGCCAAGGGCTGTAGCGTTCGCCGCGGTCGTTGCGGTTGTCGCGAGGTCGGCGGTCCCCACCTTGGCGAGGAAGCAATCAACACCATCACAGTAGACCCACACAGCGCCGGTCGACGGAATAACCACACCTGATCCAGCCGCCGTCTTCACTGTAACGTTCTGCGCGCCGGTCGTGAGGTTGATGACCAGATACACTTTCGAGAGCGACGGCACTGTCACAGATCTCGCGGCTCCCAGCGCGCCGGTCAGACTCAAGATCATCTCGCGCGACTGATCGGTGCTGCCGTTGTTCGACGACAGCGTGACGTTGCCGCCAGCGAGTCCAATAGAGGCGAGACCGGCGATGGCGTCCTCAAGCAGCTTGAAGACGCCGTTGTTGGCGACAGTGCCCCACGTCGTGGAGTTCTCCCCAACATCCTGCAGGGTGAGTCGCAGCAGCGACGAATAAGTGGTCATTGCGCGAGACTCCTAACAAGATTCGGCAGGGGCGTAGCGCCAAGCCTGTCGTATTGGTTCTGGTACTGCTGGTACAACTGTCGCCGGGTTGTCGGCATCGACTTCACGTAATCGGCCTCCCAGATGGGAGCCCGCTCGTCCGACTTCAGGAACTTCTCTGCCTCCGCAAGGGCCGCCTTGAACAGCAGGTCATACGCATAGGTCGACAACCAATTGGTCTGGTTGGACGGCGTAAGCTGCGGCGGGCGTGACAGGTAGCGAACGTTCACTGTCCACGCAAGCGCCGGCCGCGGCGTGATGAAATAGGTCGTCTCACTCGCCTCCGCCCAGTACTTTGGGACTCCGTTGGCGCTGACGCCCGCCTCATAGTCGACGCAGTAGTCTTGGCCGCGAAGTTGCGGAAACACAGTGAGCCCGCCGTTCGTCAGGTAGATAACCTTTGTCGCAATCAGGACATTCGGCGCACCGATAGTTGGCTTGGTGACGCTCGGAGAACCGATTGACATCACCGCCGTGGAGTCGGTGCGCCGAAACAGCGCAAGATCCAAGTCTTTCGTCAGCCGCAACTCCGCCAAGTCAAGCACGTCATTGATCGATCCGGTGAATTCCGAGTCGTCGTCCTCTACCCAAGCCTGCAGGCCGGCGATTAGAGTGGTGTAAGTATTGAGTGCCATGATCGCCCCTTTACGGTGTTGGCAGGTAAGTCATGAGGTTGCTGATCTCGGTTGCGGTCAACACCCGATCGATCGAGAAGAAGCTGGATACACGCAGCTTTGCCGCACCAGCGGTCCCCCAGTTGCCGGCGAACATCTGCGCGCGGGTGTTGGTTGTGTTGGCCCACCAGAAATTGTTCGACGATCCCGTACCAAACACGATTGTACTCGTCGCGCGCACCGTTCCGTTGACGTAGATCTTGGGGCCAGTGCCATCGTTGGGCTGCACAAACACGACGCATTGCCACGTGTCGTTGGCGGTAAATGGGTCCACGGTCGTGTATGTGGTAAGCCCGTTGCCCGGCGTCGGAATGAAGGAGATCTCTGGGCACCGCGTCGCTCCAAACCCACCAATGCTGAATCGCATTTGATCCGTTACCGGCGAGCTATCTGAGACAAAGAGCGGATGCGAGTCGATTGCGCCGATGGTGTTGCGCCGCACGAAGAACACGAACGACCCGACCGCCGACGCGCCCATGGCAGGGCTCGTACCGTTGTCGATGCAGGGCGACGCCGCGCCAGAATCGAACTCCCACGACTTGGTCGAGTTGAGCGTGTCTGGGCCGGGGTTAAAGTTGTTGAACGATGCCGGCGCAGAGATCGTCATGGTCTCGTTGCCGACGCTGCCCGTATCGGCAATCGTATCTGGCATGAACAGCCATGACTCGTCCCACTTCCACAGATGCTGTGGCGCGAGCTGCGTGATGTAGAGCGCGAGCGTTGCTGGTAGCGGACTTGCCAGCGTCAGGACAAGATTGAGCGCTGCGGTGACCTGCTGGCCCAAAAAGTCGACGACAGTACCGAGCACCGTCAGGTTGTACACCGCATAAGGCGTTGTCGATAGCGAGCGGATCTTGAAGGTGTTCACGCCCTGCTGAACAACGCTGAAGTTCGCAGATCCGGTTCCGGTGACTCGAAGGAACTGATACGAATACGGGACGTACCCACCCGAGCCAGTGAGTGTGTAGGTGGTGGTCGTCAACACATCACGATCGAGCGTCTCCGGCACAGCCGCGGGCGACCACGCAGCGCCAAGCGCCGCAATCGCGGTCTCGCCCGAGACGTTCTCCGGGGATGGCTTCCACAGCGCCTCTGGATCCGTGACGCTGATGGGGAACTCCTGCGGATGACGCGGCTCGTACCA
>Ga0315293_10000654_pt1 | contig 32673 bp, 37 predicted proteins | sample YL17G13_20_MG_FD_203071 | JGI IMG/M metagenome (GOLD analysis project Ga0315293, IMG submission 203071) | Sediment microbial communities from Yellowstone Lake, YNP, Wyoming, USA - YL17G13_20 | ecosystem: Environmental > Aquatic > Freshwater > Lake > Sediment | place: USA: Wyoming | collected... | reverse complement strand
AAACAATTTGGCAAGCGTTCTGTGTACGATTGTGGCGCCTACCTCTGCTTTAATGTCGTCACCCGTGCAAGGCAAGCCTTTTTCCCTGAATTTTTTTTCCCAAGCAGGCTCTGAAACAATGAATACTGGCATGCAGTTGATTAAAGCGCATCCTGCGTCCAAAGCTGCCTGCGCATAATATTCGGTTGCCTTCTGGCTGCCGACAGGCATGTAATTCATAAGTATTTCCGCGCCTGAATCCTTCAAAACTTTTGTGGCATCAACAGGCTTTTGCTTTTCATCAACCCTGAAGCTCACATCTTCGGGATATTCAAACATGTGTGGCGCAATGCCGTCCAAAACAGGCCCTTTCTGCACAATGACATCCTTGTATTTCGGCACCTTTTCCACAATCTGGTAGGTGTTGTTTGGCTTGGCGTAAATTGCCTCATTCAAGGGCCTGCCGACTTTTCTCTTGTCAACGTCAAAGCCTGCAACAAACTCAATGTCCGAAATTTTGTATCCGCCCAGGATATTGTGCATCAGCCCTGGCACAAGCTTGTCGCTAGCTCCCACATCCTTGTAATACTCACAGCCCTGAATAAGCGAAGAAGCGCAGTTCCCGATTCCCGCAACCGCAACCTTTATTTTTCCCATTTTCCAAAACCTCCAATCATTTCATAAGTGTAAACTATTTTACAATCATAAAATAGTGATATATCCTAAGCTGTTTTATATATATAAAACTTTCCGTCTTTTTATGTAGCACATGGGTGCGGCTAAAAGCAGGGAAATTGAAAGGCTCAAGAGGAAGCTTGGCATAGAGCTTTTGTGGATTTACATTTTAAGCATGCTCAAAAAAAAGCCCTCGCACGCCTATGTCCTGAGGGCGGAAATAGAGAAGCGCTTCGGCTTCCTCCCAGGGAATGTCTCTGTCTACGTTGTCCTGTACAAGCTTGAAAAGCACGGCTTTGTTTCGCCAAAAACAGACGGCAACAGGACAATTTATTCAATCACCTCGGCAGGAAAGGAATTGCTCAAGGAAGCGAAAAAAGAATTGCTTGGCACATTGAAAATGGTCGGTTGAATCCCGCATTTTTCACAAGGCGATTTTTTTTTGGCTGCCTGTCAGAGCCTTGTCCTTGTTTTTCTTTGTTTAAAGTGGTTAATGCTCTTGCCAATCCTGAATGCAAACATATTTGCCGCACCGCGTTTGCTTTCGGCGTAAGCCAGGCCTTTGTTTTTGAGCAATTTTCTTCCGGCGGCGGTTTTCATTAATTCCTTCAATTCCCATGGCTTAAATTCCACGTCTACAGATTTTCTTGCCAAAACAGTGTTCTGCCTGTTTCTGTAAGGAATGGGGTCAGGCATGCCTATTTGCCTGTTTAACTCAAGTAAAGAATACAGGACGCATGCTGTTGCGTATTCGCCTAAACCCCTTGTTTTTACACTCAGCCTGTCTATTCGGCTTTTTTGCGCTGTTAAAAAATCTTCAAGCGTTTTGTATCCAATGCCATTGCAATCCTTGAATAGATTGCGGTTATCTTGCCAAAAGAACCCAAATCGTTTCCCGAGCCTTTTCCTTGCATGGCTGACCAATTTTCCATACAATTGCCTCTGTGATTTGGATTGGACAGGAGATGGCGTTAAAAGCAGCAATCTGCTTTTGTCCCTGCCTGCTTCATCTATATGCGATTCAAATATGCTCAGCAATTCTGCTGCTTGTGCTTTTGTGTATAATAGGCCCCCGCTATTTGCCGAAGCATACCCGCAAAACGGGTGCACCAGCAGGTCAATTCTTCTGATTAGCAACGGCTTTGCCATGCCAATAATTAAAATAACAAGTTTCTATTAATTATTTTGGTTGGGCTTATGAAAATCGCGATTGCTTCAGACTTCCACATCGGCTTTGGAAACGGCACTTTAAGGGAGCGCGAAGCCTTTGAACAGGCAAAAGAAGCGTTTGAGCTTGCCCTTGTGGAAAAAGCCGATTTGCTTTTGCTTGCAGGCGACCTTTTCAATGATGATGTGCCAAGCCAGGAGGACTGGCACCAGATGTTCAGGCTGTTCTCTTTGCTGAGAAAGCAAAAAAGCGAAGCAAAGGTGAAATACAGCAAGGGCAGTGAATTCAAGGAATTTTATTTCACGCATTTGCCTGTGATTGCGATTGCAGGCACCCATGAATTCAGGGGAAAGGATTTCAAGAACGCTTTGGAGGTGCTGCAGGAGGCAGGCTGCCTGGTTTACCTTCATGCCGCAAAAGCGGAACTGGAAATTGGCGGCGAAAAAATTGTTGTGCAGGGCTTGTCAGGAGTGCCTGAAAAAAAGGCGCTTGATGCCCTGCGCATGTGGAATCCTTTGCCTGAAAAAAACGCATTGAATTTCCTTTTGCTGCACCAGAGCATCAAGGATTTTTTGGATTTTGGCGACGACATGGTTGCAACTGTTTCCTTGTCCGACCTGCCTAAAGGCTTTGATTTGATTGTGAACGGCCATCTGCATGCCTCCGAAAGCAAATACTTTGAAGAGCGGAATTTCCTGATGCCAGGCAGCACTGTCATTACGCAGATGAAAAAGCTTGAATCAGCCAGGCCAAAGGGAATTTTTTTGTTTGAAACAGGCTCAAAGAAAATCGCCTTTATGCCGCTCCCAAGGCAGAGAAAATTCTTTTTTGAAAAAATTGATTTCAAGGGCGCGAGCCCTGGGCAGGTTAAGGAAGCTGTTGAAAAAAAAATCCTTGCGCTGCTTGAAAGCGCAAAAGAAATTCCCTTGATAAAGCTCAAGCTTAAAGGTTCCCTTGCAAAAGGGGTTTCAAGCTCAAGCCTTGATTTGAAATTTCTGGAGGGAAAATTTGGGGAAAAGGCAATTGTCGCAATTGACGCAGATTTTGAAGAGGAAAGCTTCAGGCAAAAGCTGCAGCAATTGAGGGACAGCCATCTTGGAAAAAAAAGCATTGCGGCAATGGGCTTTGAGTTGTTGCTCAAAAACCTTGCCGAAACAGATTTCAAGGACTATTTTGATGCAAAAAGGATTTTTGACCTGCTTGCAGAAGGCAATGTGGACAAGGTGGTTGAATTGCTTTCAGAGCCGAAGGAGAAACAGCCTGAAAAGGCTTAAATACAACTTTTTTCTTCTATTATTGCATGCAATGGATTCTTGCCCTGGCTTTTTGCGTTGCAATAATTGGCCTTGTTTTCAGCCTTTGGAAGAGGCAAAGCATTTTTTCAATGCCAAGGGGCAATGCCAAAATGATTGAAATATCAGATTTAATCCACAAGGGCGCAATAAGCTTCCTCAAGGCAGAATACAAGGTTATTGCAATTTTCATGGTAATTGTTGCCATAATTCTTTTCCTTGCTTTTGGATTGCCAAGCGCGGCATTGTTTGTTTTCGGGGCATTGCTCAGCCTTTCAGCCTGCACAATTGGAATGGACACTTCCACAAGCGCAAACAGCAGGACAACCCAGGCCGCAATAAAAAGCGTAAAAGCAGGCTTTAATGTGGCTTTTTCTTCAGGAACAGTAATGGGCTTTGCGGTAGTAAGCCTTGGATTGCTTGGAATAGCCTTATGCTACTTTTTCCTGGTCAAGGTTGAATTGTTTTATGCCTTTGGCTTTGGCGCAAGCAGCATTGCATTGTTTGCAAGGGTTGGAGGCGGAATTTTCACCAAGGCAGCCGATGTTGGCGCTGACCTTGTGGGAAAAGTTGAAAAAGGCATTCCTGAGGACGACCCGAGAAATCCGGCTGTAATTGCCGACAATGTCGGCGACAATGTGGGTGATGTTGCAGGAATGGGAGCAGACCTTTTTGAAAGCTATGTTGGCGCAATCATTGCAGCAATGGTAATCGGCTTTTTATTGCTTGGCCCTAACGGGGTTTTGATTACAATTGCCTTGGCAACCATTGGATTGATTGCATCAATTATTGCAACTGCTGCAGTGAAAGTAAGCAAGGAAAACCTGTTTGGCGCAATAGACAAAGGAATCTTTGTTGCCTCCTTGCTGATGGCAATCTTTTCATATTTTTTCTTGATGGCGTTTTTCCCATTGCTTCCGCTTCCCTTTGGGACAACAGGCCTGTTTTTGGCTGTTGTTGCAGGCCTTGCCGGCGCAATAATAATCGGCTACAGCACAGAGTTTGTCACCAGCCCCTACCACAGCCCAACCCAGAAAATAGCTCAAGCTGCAACCACAGGGGCTGGAACAGGCATCATTGCAGGCCTGAGCACCGGAATGCTTTCAACAGTAGTGCCTGTGCTTACCGTCGGCGCAGTAATAATGATTAGCTATTTTTTTGCAGGAACCCTTGGCATAGCGATTGCCGCTGTCGGAATGCTCGGCACTTTGGGCTTGACGCTTGCCTCTGAAACCTACGGCAGCGTTGCGGACAATTCAGCCGGAATTGCGGAAATGGCAGGATTGGGCGAAAAAGTCAGGGAAAGGACAGAGCTGCTGGATGCGGTTGGGAACAGCACTGCTGCAATTGGAAAAGGGTTTGCAATTAGCAGCGCAGCGCTTACTGCAATCGCATTGTTTGCCTCTTATATTATTGTTGCAAAGCTTGCGGCAATCGATGTTTCAAAGCCGTCCGTTACAGTGGGCTTGTTTTTGGGCGCATTAATGCCATTTGTTTTTTCTGCTTTCACAATGAGCGCTGTCGGAAAGGCTGCTGTTGCAATGGTTGAAGAGGTCAGAAGGCAATTCAAGACAATAAAAGGATTGATGCAGGGCAAGGCAAAGCCTGATTATGAAAAATGCATTTCAATAAGCACAAATGCGGCCCTCCATGAAATGATTTTCCCGGGAATTCTTGCAATCCTTGCCCCAATTACTGTAGGCGTTGTTTTGGGAGTGGAATCATTGGGCGGCTTTTTGGCTGGAGCAATTGCAACCGGCTTCATGCTTGCCGTCTTCATGGCAAACGCTGGCGCTGCATGGGACAATGCAAAGAAATTCATTGAAAAAGGCAACTTTGGGGGAAAAGGAAGCGAAGCCCACAAGGCAGCAGTAGTCGGCGACACTGTGGGTGACCCCTTCAAGGACACTGCAGGGCCAAGCCTTAACATTCTCATAAAACTGATGACAATTGTTGCGCTTCTTGTGGTGCCATTAATTATTTAAACTTTAAGCGCATTTTCTCTTGTGGTTCCAATGCCAAATTCTCAAAGCCGGGTTATTGCAGACAAAAAGAAAAAAGGCATTTTTTGGCCTTCGCCAGAAATGAGGAAGCATGCCTTTGTAAGCGATGCAAAAATATATGCCCAGGCAGCAAAAAACCCTGTTAAGTTCTGGGAGCAAAAGGCAAAGGAAGGCCTTTCCTGGTTCGCGCCTTGGAAAAAAGCCTATGAATGGAAACCGCCTTACTTCAAATGGTTTTTGGGCGGAAAGCTGAATGCAAGCTACAATTGCCTTGACAGGCATTTGAAGGAAAGGGGCAACAAGGTTGCAATAATCTGGGAAACAGAGCCATTGGAAGAAGCTGAAAAGAAAATCACTTACAGGGGCCTGTATAGGGAAGTGTGCAAGTTCTCAAATGTATTGAAAAGCCTTGGGGTGAAAAAGGGCGACAGGGTTGCAATTTATTTGCCAATGATGCCCGAGGTCATTGTTGCAATGCTTTCCTGCGCAAGGATTGGCGCAATCCACAGCGTTGTTTTTTCAGCTTTCAGCGGAGGGAATTTCAAAACAAGGGTTGAAGATTCTGAGGCAAAGGTAATTGTAACCTGCGACGGCTATTGGAGAAGGGGAAAGCAGGTTGCATTAAAAGAGCAGGCTGACATTGCGGCTTCTGCCTCTTGCGTTGAAAAAGTCATTGTTGTGAAAAGGCTTGGATTGCCTTTGCAGATGCATGAAGGAAAGGATTTGTGGTACCATGAATTAATGCAGGATGCAAGCGAAAAATGCGAGCCTGTTCCAATTGAATCCAATGAAACAATGTTTTTGCTTTACACCTCAGGCACAACAGGAAAGCCAAAGGGAGTGGTGCATGACACAGGAGGCTACCTTGTGCAGGCTTATCTTACAACCCTCTGGGATTTTGATTTGCATGAAGACGATGTTTTCTGGTGCACTGCAGACATTGGCTGGATTACAGGGCACACTTACAATTGCTATGGTCCGCTTTCAGTTGGCGCAACAGTAGTGATTTATGAAGGCGCCCCTGATTTGCCTGATTGGGGAAGAATGTGGAAGATTGCTGACAAGTTTGATGTAAGCGTTTTCTACACTGCTCCCACTGCAATAAGAATGTTCAAAAAAATGGGCAAAGAATGGCCTGAAAGGTATGACCTTTCAACACTGAGAATAATTGCAACAGTAGGCGAGCCCATTGATGAGGAAACCTGGCTTTGGTATTTTGATTACATTGGAAACGAAAAATGCCCTGTTCTTGACACCTGGTGGCAGACAGAAACAGGCGGCACCTTGATAAATGCCCTGCCTGGAATAGGCCCTTTTATTCCGACTGTTGCAGGCAGGCCTTTTCCCGGAACAAATGTCGCAATCCTGGATGACAAGGGAAAGCCTGTGCGCAAAGGCGAAACAGGGCAGCTTGTTTTGCTAAGCCCTTTCCCTCCCGGGTTATTGAGGGATGTTTGGAAAAACCCTGCCAAATACAAGGACACCTATTGGACAGAATATGGAATTAAAACTTATGTCAGCAGCGACGGTGCAAAATGGCTTGACAAGGAAAACATCAGGCTTACAGGCAGGATTGATGACGTGATGAAGGTTGCCGGCCACAGGCTGAGCAGCGCGGAAGTTGAAGATGCCGTTGATTCGCATCCGGATATTGTTGAATCGGCGGTTGTTCCAAAGCCTGATGAAATAAAAGGCCAGGTTCCGGTTGTTTTTGCCGTTCCCAAAAAAGGTGTGCAGCCAAGCAAAGAGCTTGAAGAATCAATCGTAAAGCAGATTAGAACCCACATTGGGCCGACAGCAACCCCGGAAAAAATAATTTTTGTCGAAGAGCTGCCAAAAACAAGGAGCGGCAAAATAATGAGGCGCTTTTTGAAAAGCATCTTAGTGAACGAAAAGCTCGGGGACACAACTACTTTGCAAAACCCTGAAGTGATGGAAGAAATCAAAAAAATTGTGGGCTACAAGGAACCTTAATTACTTTGTTTCTCCTTTCACCCATTTTTCCGCTTCCCTGTTCAACCTTGTTTCAAAGAACTCAATTACAGGCAGTTTGTAAGAGTGCAATTTTTTGATTTCTTTTTCCGCCTGCTTTTGCAAGCCTTTCCTTGTTTTCATTAAAAGCATTGCCTCGTTTGCTTTTTCCATTCCGCCCTTCCACAAATAATGCGATTCAACAGGAAAGATGTTTGCGCAGGCAATGAGCCTTTTCTTCAACAGCGCTTTTGCAATCTTTCTTGCTTCTGCACTGTTCTTGCAGGCTACAAAAATGAGAATGCCCATGCAATCAATAATGCTGCCGGGGAATAAAATCTTTTGCACTCGAACGGGTTTTTACGGCAAAAAGTCCTTGCTTTTGATTTTTTGCGGCAAATATTCTTCTGTAATGAACCTGATTCCTTTTTTGCTCAATGCTTCCAATTCCAGCTTGATTGCCTTGTCTTTCATCAATTGGAATTCGTCCTGCCATTGCTTGTTTTTGAACCATTCATATTCTTTCATTTCATTCAGCCTTTTTACATCAAGGTTGTTTAATTTGATTGTGACTTCTTTTGGAATCTTGAATGTTTCAACATCTTTTACTGTCAGGCCAATATATTTGGTATCAGGGGTTGCAAGCTTTTCTTCAGAGTAAGAAAGGCTTATTGAGCCCTGCTTTATTACGCTGTAAATGTACATTCCCCAGGGATCGGCATCCATGAGCGCAAAAACAGGCAGGTCAAATTCGTTGTTCAATCTTTGGACAAGCCTTCTTTCAGCCCTTGACGGCTGCCCCCTTCCTGTAATGATGATGCATTTGTTTTTTTTCCAGAATTGGTCTTCGTTGAACCTTTTCCATACGGCATCTTTTTCTATGAACAGGACGTATTCTGCGCTGATGTCTTTTATGTCAATCTTGTCCGGCTCCACATTGCTTGGAACGCCCCATCCGCCTGAACCCATTTTGTTCAGGTCAATTGTGTCTTTGCCGTCCTTTATTTTCATGTCTCCCACTATTACGCCTTTGCTGCTTGCCGCAAGGTGCAATTCTTCCCTCAGCAAGTTGAGTGATGCTTCGATGTCTTCAATTATAGGGTCTGATTCGCCCTGCTCTTCAAAGGTGTTTTCTTCAGTGCCTTCAATAGTGTGCTTTAATGCGTAGTACAAATCCCTGATGCTCACTGTTGCTTTTTGGGCGATTATTTTTTTGATTTCCGCCGCAACAAGCATTGTCTGCATGAATTTTCTTGTGTGTGCAATATTCAGGAATTGCCTGTCGCTTGTCTTGTCGCCCAATTTGATGGTTTTGCTTTTTGTGTCAAAATAAATGTTTCCAAGTGTCCTTACCGGGAGTTCATAAGAGGGGTTATCTCCCTTGTTTATCTGCTTCAGGATGTCTTCTCCTGCACCGTCAAGCTTTTTTACCACTTCACTATCCTTCATTATTCGTCACCGCCTTTTTCGAAAGTGCTTTTCCCCTTTTTTTCTTTGCCGCCTTTTTTCTTTTCCTCTTTTTTTGCAGGCTCTTTTTTCCCTTCTTCCCCTTTTCCTTCCTTTTTTTCTTCTTCCGCTTTGCCGTTCTGCTCGGCAATTTCCTTTTGCTCCTGCTTTTCTTCCAGCTTCAGCCTTTTCAAGACGATTTCATGCAGTTTGGCTTCAATTGTTTTAACCGGCTTTCCTGTGAGCTCATTGAGCGCAATTGCGACCTCTGTCGCGTATTTTAAGAAAACTTTTTTCTTTGCCTGCTTTTCCGCTTCCCTTCTTTTTCCCGAGATGTAGTTTCCGGCTTTTCTCCCTGTCTGCATTAACGCCAGCCTTATTTCCTCAATTACCTCTTCTTCATCAGCAATTGCCTGTTTTCCCGCCCCTGTGTAGGGAACATAAACCGAAATAAAATTCACCAACACTGTTACCGGAGAGGTTTCAATGTCCTTTATGTCATACCTTTTCCAGTCAATTGTCTGGACTGCTTTTGTTATTGCGCATGTTCCTGCGTCAAAAAGCAGGGGTGTTCGATTTGCAAACCTCATTATTTCAAGCCTTTTTTCCTGCCCTTCCTGCCCCTGCACTGTTCTCCCTGATTTTCCGCCGTATGCTATTGCAACCTCTACCTGAAACGGGAAGCCTCCTGCGTAAACAGATGGCTTTCTTGTCATTACATGCAAAAATTCCGGTTCCACAATGTTCTCAAGGCTTTTGTGTATTCTTTCCTCGCCAATCGGCCTCAATGCATCTGCGCTTGGCGCAATGAAATCAATTTCCTTGAACGCTTTCACTATTTCCTCTGATTCTTCCCAGCTCAGCTGTTTTGGGTCCTTGTTTAAGTCAAAGGAAACTTTTTTTGTTATTTCTTCAATGCTTTTTTGCCCCATCCTGTCAAAGTCATTGCGCAAAAAGCTTGCAACTTTTCTTGCATCAGTGGCTTTTGCAAAAGAAACAATTTCATCAACAGTAACGCCTTTTGGATGCGGCTTTACCGCAATAGGCGGCTTTGGAATCGCGTTTGCGCTTCTTTTGAACAAAAATTTTTGCCCTGTTGGATCCGCAAACTTTATCTGGGCATGCGGGTTTGCAATCGCCGTTCTCCTCAAATATTCCAATGGCCCTTGCTCTGTGTCCCTGTAAATTATGCCCTTCAATTTTGCCTGCACTGCCAGTCCCTTGAAAGGCCTGTCCAATTCCTTTACATTGCTCATCTTCGGCTGGTTCATTTTTGGGTCGATTGTGAGCTCAAGGCTGAAGGGCTTTCCTTTTCCCGTTCCCGAAATGACTTTCACAGGCTTTCCTGTTGTCATTTGCGCAAGCATAGTAACGCCACTGGCGCCAATGCCTTGCTGCCCCCTGCTTTGCATCATCCTGTGGAATTTTGTTCCCGCAAGCAGTTGTGCCAGCGCTTTTCCAACTGTTTCCTTGTTTAAGCCAGGGCCGTTGTCTGAAACAGTTACCTCATAATATTCTGGGCCAAGCTCCTCGATTTTTACTTCAATGTCTGGCAGAATGTTTGCTTCCTCGCATGCATCAAGGCTGTTTGTAATGTATTCATGCACTACTGTTGTCAGTGTCCTGATTTTTCCGTACAATCCAAGCATTTGCTTGTTTTTCTTGAAGAATTCAGCAACGCTGTGCTCCTTGAATTCTTTTGCAATCTGGTCTGCATCCACAACAGGCTTGTTGTTATTGCTGTCTTTTTCTTCAGCCATAGTTAAAGCACCCTAAAAAAATAAAATTTTCTTCCAGCTCCAGAAATTTAAAATTTTTCCTGTTCTTTGCATTGAACCTCAAGCAATTTTTTAACCTTTGCTTTTCCCCTGCAATTTTTTCCAAAAACTATAGCCTGAATTCTTCCCTTTCGATTGTTTCCCTGCGCAAAAAATCCATTGCTTTTTGGTGCCTTGCCCCAAGCAAAAGCATTTCAACGGCTTTTCTCGCTATCTGCACGTCCTCCACTTTGCCGATAATTGAAACCGTTTTTCCAAACACTGAAATCTTTGTGCCGGTTGCTTTTTCCATTGCTTCCCTTGCAAGCCCCTGCCTTCCAATAATCCTTCCCCTTTTTGTCTGCAGCGTCTTTTCCCCGCCCTTTACAATGTCAGGCATTTTGATTATTTCAAGCACGTTTTCTCCCCCGAAAAGCAAAAACGCGTTTTCAGGGGAAAAGCCCCTTCCAATTGCCTTTACAGCATTAACGGCATCAAAAAAGGCAGTGCTTTTTTCGTTTCCCTCAACATCAACAATTCCTGAATCACTGTCAACAGAAATTGCAACACCTGCTTTTTTTTCAAGCTTTTTTTTGGCTTTTCCCTTCTGGCCAAGCAATGCGCCAATCCTGTCCTTTGGAATCCTGACTGTTTCAAACAATTCGAAAGGCAAAAAAGCCACCTATATATAATATATATTATTATATAAAAAATTGCTGGCAAGGCTTTAAAAAGCCTTTTGCGCTGCGGTGCAAAAGCCTTGGGAAATTGGCAATGCTGTTGCATTGCAAAGCTCACTTTGCTGCAAACAAAAAAGCGCCATTTTTTTTCGCCGCCAAAAATGGCAAAAAATTCGTCAAGAAAGCTTTAAATAAAAGAAAAACCTATTTTTAACCAAATTCAAAAGCAAAGGAGGTGAAGAAAAAGTGTTCTTTACTGAATGGCTGGACATCCTGTTATTCAAGAAAAAGCCGGCTGACATTGCAGGCACAACTCTGGGAGAAGGCTTAAAGCACCTTGCAATAGCAAGCGTAATAATAGGCCTTTTGAGCGGAATAACGGCCTATCTCACAATGTCAACAATTCCAGGCCTGGCGCTGCTTGGCGGCATAGTAGGGCCAATACTCATAGTAGCCTACCTCATTGCCATGCCCATTCTTGCAGTTATCGGCATGCTGATAGGCGGTGCAATATTGCATCTCTTCTGCAAGATAGTCGGCGGGCAAGGAAGCTACGGCAACTATGTCGGCGTGCTCTCCAAAATATCAGCGGCAATCACCGGAACTGCAATGGCAATACTTTCGGTCATTGGATTGATAGCTGCGCTTGCTGGTCTGCCAACATACTTAATGGTGGCGGCAATTACAGGCCTTCTATCTTTCATCGCCTCTTTGTGGGTATTAGTACTAGAGGTTCTTGCAACACAGGCTGTACAAAAGCTCTCATTGGGACGCGCAGTGGTTGCGGTAATAGTGATCCCACTAGTAGTGGGATTTGTCCTGGCAATAATAATCGGCATTGCATTGTTTGCTGCAATCATGGCAATGGTCGGGGCAGGCAGCGGAGCAACAGGCCTTGCAAGCCTCTTCACCTAAAAAGATTCTTTCCTTTTTCTTTTTTTTAATTCTCTTATGCACCTCCATCAAAAACAATTAAATACCCGGAAAGCCTTTTTTTAACCAAAGGAATGCGGCAGTGAAAAAATGCTTTTCAATGAATGGATGGAAATAGTGCTTTACAAAAAAAAGCCGGCAGAGCTGGTTGGAATAACTTTGGGCGAAGGAATAAAGCAGCTGCTGATTGCAAGCGTTATTTACGGGATTATTTTCGGGATAGCAGCCGCTATACTGGCTTACATAGACCCCAACTTTGGCACAGAAGCCCCATTGTTTGCCATAATAACCCTGGTTCTCTCTGCAGTCGCTGTTCCAATTATTTCATTGCTCGGCATGCTGTTGGGCGGAGGCATTCTGCACCTTTTATGCATGGCTTTTGGCGGCAAAGGCACATATGACGGCTTTGTAGGGGTGCTTGCCGAAATCCTTGCCGCATTCACAGGGACAATTTTTGCCCTGCTTGCATTAATCCAGGTATTCGCGGCACTGGGCGGTGACACCGCTTTCCAGCTGGTTGGGGAAATAACAAGCATAATAAGCATCATCACTTTCCTTTGGGGGCTTGCATTGTATGTCCTTGCAGCCAAGGCAGTGCACAAGTTGTCCCTAGGCAAGGCAATAGCGGCGGCTGCAGTGATTCCGGTGCTAATCTTAATAATTTTCGTAATATTAATGCTTGCCCTAATAATTGCAGTAATAGCGTCAATGGTGCCGGAAGCAGTCATCTAAGCCAATGACGCAAAAAAAGCAAAACACAATCCAATTAAATGCCTTTTCTGCAATGATTCTTTTTATGCCGGCGTGGCTGAGCCCGGTTGAAGGTGCTCCGCTCGAAAGGCCTTTTTTGCTTCGGCAAAAAAGCCCTGGGAAAGCTTCGCAAGGCCTTTTCTTTAACAAAGAAAAGCCCTGGGAAAAGAAAGCAATGCCAACGCGAGGGACGGAGTAGGCCGCGAGGCCTCGCAGGTTCAAATCCTGCCGCCGGCGTAGCCGTCACGTCCGGCTGGTACGGGTTCCATCTTCGCTGAGCCTTTTTGCTGTTGCAAAAAGCCTCGGGAAAAAACGTTGCTCGATGGAACAGCTCACTTCGTTCGCATTTCAAAAGCACGTCCGGCTGGTACGGGCAAGGAGCCTATTGCTCCGCAATAGGCTGGCTTCGCAAAAAAAAGTTCATTAAAGAAAAAACCTTTGCGCTGCCAATTCCCAAAAAACGGTTTTGGAATGGTTTTTTAATTTCAACCAGCCATATCTGTTTTTGGTGTTTTAATGGCCGAAGATTGTGTTTTCTGCAGGATTGCGAAAGGCGAGATTCCTGCCACAAGGCTTTTTGAGAATGAAAGCGTTTTGGGCTTTTTGGACATTTCCCCTGCTTCAAAAGGGCATGCTTTGGTCATTACAAAAAAGCATTATGCAACCCTTTTGGATGCGCCGCCCGGGGAACTGGGGGCTGCAATTGAGGCAGTGCAGAAGATTGCAGCTGCAACAATGGCTTCTGTTCCAGGCATTGAGGGCTTCAATGTTCTGCAGAGCAACAGCAGGGCTGCAGGGCAGGTTATTCCGCACGTGCATTTCCACATTATTCCAAGGTATAAGGATGACGGAGTGCACTTCAGCTGGCAGCACGGCAAGCCTGAAGCGGAAGAGCTGGAAAAATACGCCGCGCTTGTCAAGAAAAAGATGAAGTGATGTTATGATAAGGGGTTTTCCAAAAGCGCAGAGAGTAACCAACCCTGTTGCGTCTGCCAAAAAAATCCTGGATTGGTACAATGAAAATAGAAGCGCAATCCCTGCAAACAGGGCGATGTTAAGACAAGACATGCTGGATCTTAAGGAATTTATAAGCAAGATCCAATGGCTTGAAAGAAAGCCGCATAAAACACAGCTAGACAAAGAAAAACTGCTCAGATGGCGCAGCATGCTCAAATCAGTAATCTTTGACGCTTCGGCAGGAATGACCAAGCTAAAGCTTTCTAAATAGGATTTCCGCCCTCTTTGTTTTGGTGCCTGCCTTGAGCAAATTGAATTTGCAGTCCTTGAGCAAAGCAGCTTTCACTCCAATCTGTTCATTGATTTTTTCGCTTGTTGCAGGCATGAACGGCTGCAATAGGATTGAAATTATCCTGATGCTGTCTGCAAGCGAGTAAAGCACTGCATCAAGCTCCTTGCCTTCAAGTTTCCAGGGCTCTTTTTCGTTCACAAACTGGTTGCAGGCCGACACAAAAGAAAAAATTTCCGCCACTGCATGGTGCAGTTCCAGTTCTTTCATGTGTTTTTCAATTTTTTCCAGCAGCAGCTTTTTCTGCAATGCCGAATCTGTTTTTCCCGCCGGAATTTTTCCGCCAAGCTTTTTCTCAATCAATACAATTGCCCTGTTCACCAAATTTCCAAGCTCGTTTGCAAGCTCGTTGTTCAATCTTTCTTTCAACGCTTCTTCAGAAAAATTGCCGTCCTGACCGAAAGGAATCTCCCTTAAAAGGAAATAGCGGAGCGCGTCTGCGCCATATTTATCCGCCAAATAATTTGGTGAAATCACATTTCCCAAAGACTTTGATATTTTTTCCCCGTTGAATGTCAAAAAGCCGTGGATGAAAACTGTTTTTGGCAATTCATAGCCTGCGCTCATCAGCATTGCGGGCCATATAACGCCGTGGAACCATCCATTGTCTTTTCCCAAGAGGTGCAAATCAGCCGGCCAGAATTCTTGTTTTTTTCCTGCACCGCTCAAATAATTTAGCAAGGCTTCGTACCAGACATAGATGATGTGTTTGTTATCCATGGGAAATGGGATTCCCCATGAAATGCTGCTGCGGGTTATGCTCAAGTCGCGCAAGCCTTCTTTTACACGATTCCTGATTTCGTTTCTTCGTTCAGCCGGCAAAATAAACTCAGGGTGCTCATCAAAGAGTTTCAGCAAGGCATTTTGGTATTTGCTCATTTTGAAGTAATATGTTTCTTCGCTTAGCACCTCGATTTTTGTTTTATGAATTGGGCAGCAGCCGTTAACCAAATCTTTTTCCGTATAATACGCTTCGCAATTGGTGCAATAAAGGCCTGAGTATGTTCCTTTGTAAATGTCGCCTTTTTTGTTGATTTTTTCCGTGAATCCTTTGACAAACTCTTCATGGTCCTTGTCAGTTGTCCTGATAAAACGGTCATATTTTATGTTAAGCTTCTGCCAGGCTTCTTTGAATTTTTGTGACATTGCGTCAACAAATTCCTTTTCTTTCATTCCGGCTGCCTGCGCGCTCTTCGCTATTTTTTGGCCATGCTCGTCAGTGCCTGTCAAAAACCAGACTTTTTCCCCCTTTAGCTTATGCCATCTCGCCAAAACATCGGCAATTATTTTCTGGTAGGAATGACCCACGTGGGCTTCTGAATTAACGTAATCTATGGCCGTTGTGACAAAAAACTTTGGCATAACACATATTACCAAACAGTCAAAGTTTATTATTTGTTTCTATGCTGTTTGCTTCTGGAGCGCGTGTATTTTGACTAACCCCTTGTTTGTTTTTCAAATCCTGCCTTTTTTTTTGCTTTGATTGCCTTCAAATTATTTTTCTCCGCCTTGGCCTTCTTGCTTTTTGCCTTGGTTTTTTTTGCGTCTGCTGGTAAAATTTTTTTGCGGACAGTACATGCGGCAGCCCATATTTTTTGGCTATCTGCCTTGAAAGCTTTGTGTAACCGTAAATTGCAACAGGCTTTATTTTGATTGGCCTGTGGAAAATAGCTTCACAGTAGCCAACAAGCCTTTTTTTTGCTTCAGGCAAAGGCTGGTAGCCTGCTTTTTGCCTGAACTTGTTTACTGCAGTCCAAAGTGCTTTGGCTGAAGGATATGCCTTTAGCATTTCTTCAAAGCTTTTGAATACAAATTTTTCACTGCCTTTTATTAGCTTGTGGGCGTAATAATCACCAAGCTTGTTTTTTATGCGGTAGTACTGCACTATTATTTTTTTTGCGTCCGTGAGCAGAACCAAGTCAAAGGGGTAAACAAGGTCTGGTTCTGCTTTTGTTTGGAAGATAATGCCCTGTGACCTGTATGTTCCCAAGTAATTTTGGTTGATTATGGAGCACGCAAGCCTGCTTTGCTTTCCAAAGCTTTTTGTGTTTGGCCTGATTTCACCTGTTTCCATTATATTTTGCAATGACTGGAACCGCGCCTTTTTCTTGCCTTTGAGGGTTTTGAGCCAGAAATCCTCTTCAAAGGATTTGACGAAAAATAAGCCGGCCATGTTTATTTCAATTAAAACAAAGCACGTTTAACTTATTAATTTTTTTCTTGTGGCATATAAAGTTTATACATTGCCACTTTTTTTTGATGAAACTTTTTTTCAAAAGTTTCTTGGCAGTTAGTCAACATTGCAGGGCTGGTTTGCATTTCAAAGTCGCTCTTGCCAACATGGTTTGTTTTCTCAATCAATCAGTTATATTTAATTTGCCGCACTCTATTCTTAGAAACAATTTTTCCCGGCACGATTTCTTTATTCCCGACACGCTTAGTGGAAACATCCCTGGTTAAAGCCAGTGGTGTTTAATAACAGCAATGGAAGTGCAAACCACGCCAGCGCTATTGGCACGGAAGTGTCGCCTGCGCTGGCGTAACAGCGGAAGCCCTCTTGGAAAGGGTTTTTAAGGCTGAAAAGCAGGAATTTCTTATCGGGGGTGCAATTAATGGCTTTGGAGGAAAAAACTGTTTCAGAGAGGGCTGAGTCAGACGAAAGCCCTTATGTTGCCAAGTTCCTGGATTTTTTTGAATCCAATTACAAGAAAGAGATTGAAAGGCTTGTTGCATCCTATCCAGACAAAAGAAGCCTTAATACAGATTTCAGGCTATTGGAAAGGTTTGACATTGAATTGGCTGATGCTTTGCTTGAATCCCCTGATGAATTGCTGCTTGCCGCCCATGAGGCAATTGAAAAAATCGAGGTTCCTGCGCTTGAGATAGAGCGCTTTGCCCCGCATGTAAGGTTCTTTAATCTCCCCAAAGAAAGCGAGCCGCTTGTAAGGGATATTGGCGCAGAGCACATCGGCAAGCTGATTGCGGTTGAGGGCGTTGTAAGGCAGATTACAACAGTAATGCCGAAATTGAAGGTTGCTGCCTGGAAATGCAGGCACTGCGGCAACACTTACAGCATTCTGCAGGAAACGCAGGAACTCAGAATGCCTTCTTTCTGCGAGTGCAGGCACAGGGATTTTGATTTGGTGCCTGACCAGTCAGAGTTCATTGACAGCCAGAAGATTGAAATCCAGGAGCCCTTGGAAAAATTGAAGGGAAACGAGCAGGCTTCAACCCTGAACATTTATGTTTACGACGATTTGGTGAACATGATTAGCGCAGGGGACAAGACAAGGTTTGTCGGCGTTTTGCAGCTTTCAAACCCAGACAAGAAGAAAACTGTTTATGGGAGATTTCTGGAGGCAAGCCATTTGGAGGAAACCCAGAGGGAATTTGAAAAAGTTGAAATAACTCCCGAAGAGGAAAAAGAAATCAGGGCGCTTGCGGCAAGCAAGGGCATTTATGAAAAGCTGGTGAAAAGCATTGCTCCCACAATCTACGGCCATGAAACGGTGAAGGAGTCAATCATACTGCAATTGTTCGGCGGAGTAAAAAAAACTTTGCCAGGCAATCAGGTGATTAGGGGCAATATCCACGTTTTGCTGGTGGGTGATCCTGGCACAGGAAAATCGCAGATTCTCCAGGCCGCAAACCACATTGCGCCGAAGAGCATTTACACTGCAGGCAAGACGACGTCGGGCGTGGGCTTAACTGCATCGGCTGTCAAGGATGATTTTGGCGAAGGCGGCTGGACATTAAAAGCTGGGGCTTTGGTTTTGGCCAGCGGCGGCGTTTGCATGGTTGATGAGCTTGACAAAATGGAGGCAGAGGACAGGAGCGCAATGCACGAGGCAATGGAGCAGGGAATGATCTCGATTGCAAAAGCAGGCATTGTTACAAGGTTCAGGAGTGACACAAGCATTTTGGCTGCAGCCAATCCTAAAATGTCAAGGTTTGAGCAATACGCGCCTTTTATTGAGCAGATTGATTTGCCTTCAACACTGATTTCAAGGTTTGACCTGTTTTTCATGATAAAGGATGTTTTGGACAAGACAAAGGACGAGGCAATTACGGCGCACATTTTGAAAACGCATAAGGGCGGTGAAATGATTTCCCAGTACAAAAAGAAGGGAAAGGCCCTGCAAAAGGAAGACAGGGAAGAAATTGAACTGGCTTCCGCGCCGCAGATTTCCCCTGAATTGCTTGGAAAATACCTTTCTTTTGCAAGGCAAAATGTTTTTCCGATTTTAAGCAACGAGGCAGTTGAGGCAATAAGCGGCTTTTATTTGGGGCTGAGGGACATCAGCAGGAAGGAAGGGGCTTATGCCGCTACTCACAGGCAACTGGAAGGGCTTGTAAGGCTTTCTGAGGCAAGCGCAAGGGTGCGATTGAGCGATGTTGTGGAAAAAGAGGATGCTGAAAGGGCAGTCAGGCTTGTCAGGGCTTCTTTAAGCGATGTGGTCACAGACCCTGAAACAGGAAAAATAGATTATGACATAATAATGACAGGGCAAACTCATACTCAAGTTACAAACATGAGGAAAATCCTTTCAATTGTGAAGGAAAAGGCAAATGAACAGGAAATGGTTCCATTGCAGGATGTCTTGAACGAGGCAGAGGCAGAGGGCATTAACAAGGACAGGGCCAGGGATTTGATTGCAAAGCTGGAGAAAAACGGCGACCTTTACGCGCCAAGGCACGGCTTTTTGAAGCCAACGCAAAGGGAATAAATGCCGGGCAAAGCAGTGAAATAGTTATTTAAGCACTAATTCCCTATTTCCCTTTATGGTTTCCGTTCTTGCAAAGCTTGCGCTCATTTTTGTTATTGTGCAGCTGATTGGAATATTTGTAGGCACAACGCTTATTGGAGAAATTGCTTCAGGCGAACTGGAGCAGCCAACTATTGCCACTGAAAACCCCGACGATCCCATTAATGCAATTGCATTGATTGCAGGCATTCTTTTGTTCACAGGCTTTTTTTTGGTTTTCATGGCTTTCTTCAAGGGAAGCGGCATGTTCAGGGTGCTTGAAGTTTTTGTCCTCTTTACTGCTTCGCTCCTGGTTTTCGGCTCTTTTGTGCCGCAAATAGCTTTTTTGCTTGCAGTTGAATTGATTGCACTGAGATTGCTTTTCAATGAAAATGTTTTCATCAGGAACATTTCTGCAATAATTTCGGTTGCAGGCGTAGGGGCACTTATTGGAGTTTCTTTGGGCGTTATTCCAGTGCTTGTTTTCCTAATACTGCTTTCTGTTTACGATTTCATTGCCGTTTTCAAGACAAAGCACATGGTTGCGCTTGCAAAAGGCATCAGCGGAAGAAACCTTGCTTTCACAGTGGCAATTCCGACAAAAGAGCACCAGTTTGAATTGGGCACAGGCGACCTTGTAATGCCCCTGGTTTTTGCGGTAAGCGTGATGAAAGCAGACCAGGCCCTTGGATTTCCGGAATATATTGTGCCTGCCGCCCTGATTTTGGTTGCTTCGCTTGCAGGGCTATTGCTGACAATTGCCTGGGTTGAAAAGCACATTGGCAAAGCATTGCCTGCCTTGCCGCCGCAAACAGCCCTGATGATTCTTGCCTGGCTTGCGTCAAAGCTAATAGGCTTTTAAGAAAATAAAAAGAGCTTTTTTTTCAGAGAACTTCAGGCCGCTTTCTTTTTTCCTGCGCTTTTTGCTAGTCCTGCTTTTAACACCCGCAGCCCGGTTGCTTTCTTTCTTTTGCTTTTTGCCAAGTCTGCCCTTAATTCTTCTTTTAATGCCCTCAGTCTTTCCATTAAAATTCTCTTTTCTAAAATTCTCTTTTTTTTAGCGTTTTTCTGCAATTTTTCAAAAGAAATAATTTTCGGGAGTGAAAACGCTTGTTCTACTTTCTTCCCCGGTTTTATCTGCGGTCCTGCCATAATTGCACCTTATATTATTTCTCTTTTCCTTTGTTTTTAAATCATTCCTATAAGCCCAAAAACGCCGCCAGCCATGGCAATGCCTCTTTTCCCAGAAAACCTATTACGGCAACAAGCCCAAATTTTATGGCCTTGCCTGCCCATGCCGCTGCAAAGAATTTTTTGTAATCGTATTTCAGCATTCCGGCTGCTATTCCAATCAGGTCAAATGGGAATGGAATGAGCGCTCCAATAAAAATAATTGGCATTCCCCTGTCAGCAAGCTTTTCGCCTATTTCAAAGATTTTTTCAACATTCTTTTTGCCCATCTTTCTCAAGGTTTCAACGCCGAACATTCCAAGCAGGTAGCCCGTCATTTCGCCGATTGCTGCGCCAGTGCCTGCGATAAACCCAATGAATAGCGCAAACCAAATGTTTGGCGCAAGCGCCGCAACCAACAGCACAATTGGCTCTATAATGATTGGAAAAAACACCGTTGCGTTTGCAAAAATCGAGAACAAAAAAAGCAGGGGTATTCCAAAAGGCGAGGCATAAACAAAGCTGCTGAAAAAATTTGCGGCTTCAACACTGCCCTGCAAAATAAAGCCCAAATCCATGCAGTAAAATACTGTTCCAGCCTTATTAATAATTACGCTTTAAAAATGCTTGCAGGCAGAATTCTCCTAATGGGCTTCAAGGAAATATTTAAACGGAAAGTGGCTTGAATGGATTACAATGAAATGCTTGCAGCCTTTTTTCCTGCGGGAAAAAAGCCTGGGGAAAACCCAAGCATTTCAGCTGAAGTGATGTGAATGGACTACAATGACATGCTTGGCAAGCTTTACGGCAGCCTTCCTGAAAGCAGCAAAAAGCATGAGCGCTTCCAGATGCCTGTTGCGGATTCTTTTGTGCAGGGCAACAAGACAATTGTGAAAAATTTTTCCGCAATCTTAAAGGCAATCAACAGGGAAAGCAGGCACCTGCTCAAGTTTCTTGCAAAAGAAACAGCCACCTCGGCTGCTTTGGATGAAAGCGGCAGGCTTGTTTTAAGCAGCAAATTCGGTGTTGAGCAGGTTAACAAGATGATAAGCAGCTATATTTCCCAGTTTGTCTTGTGCCCTGAATGCAAAAGGCCTGACACGCATGTTGCGGAAAGGCAGGGCATCAGGGTATTGAAATGCGAAGCCTGCGGCGCAATCATCAGCGTAAAAGGCCTCTGAGGGGATTATCCTGTTTCTTGCAAAAATCCACTATTCAGGCGCCAATTCCGTCCTTGCTGCCTGCGACAAGGAATTGTGCGGCAAAACGCTGAAATCAAGCAAGGCTGATTTTGTCGTAAGCAAGGGCTTTTATGAAGGAAAAGAAATATCGGAAGAAAAGCTCAAAACAATGCTGCACGAATTTGAAAACATCAATATTGTCGGCAACAAGGCGGTGCAGATAGCAATAGAAGAAGGCATTGCAGGGCAGGAAAACGTGGTTGAAATCGGCAAACAGAAGCACGTGCAAATATTTAAGATATAGCTGCTTTTTTGAAGTTCACTGCCTTGAATATACGTATATAAATACTTTGTACGTATATATTTTTAGGTGTTTTTTTTGGGAAATATCACGGTCAGCCTGGAGAAGAAAGATGAGGATGTGCTTAGGTCGATTGCCGAAATTAGGTATAAGAATAAAAAGGGCAGTTTGGCAAAGGTTATAGCTGAATCGCTGGAGTTCCTTTCAAGGGAATCCAGCAGGCAGAAGGCCATGGCAAGGCAGTTCAAGTGGCTGGATTCCGGGTTTGAAATGGGGAAAATTACTGCGGCAAAAAGGGAAGAAATCTATGACAGGCGCTGAAAGGGCTAAGCCAAATTAGGGGCTATAACAAAATGCTATTTTGCAGGGAACGAAATCTATGGCGGAAAATAAAGAGTTAAAGCTGCTTGATTCAAACATCCTTGTTTATGCCTATGACAAAAGCGAAGCCAAAAAGCACATGAAAGCAAAAGAGGTTGTCAAGGAACGCTGGCTGCAGAATGACACAGTGCTTAGCGTGCAGAACTTGGTGGAATTCTATTCAATAATTACCCGCAAGATAGAGAAGCCATTGCCAATGGACAAGGCAAAGCAGATAGTGCTTGACTGCATTGAAGGCTTTCAAGTGCTGAAGTATAATGAAAGGACTGTTATTGAAGCAATAAATGTGCAGGCGATTTATGGCATTCCTTTTTGGGATGCGCTGATAGTTGCAACAATGGAGCAAAACAGCCTTGATACAATAATAACGGAAAACGAGAAGGATTTCAAAAAAATTAGCTGGCTGAAAGTGATAAACCCGTTTAAGTGACGCTTGGTGTGAGCGTCATATTTAAAATATAGTTCAAGTTTAGTGGTATTATATGCCAGGCAACAAGAACAGGAAGGACAAGCCTGATGCAGAGGGCATTGGGCGGTTAAGGTTTCCGAATAAAGAGGACAACGAGCTGTTTGGCATTGTAACCCAGCTGATGGGCGCAAACCAGGTGAAAGTGAGGTGCCAGGACGGCGTTGAAAGGGGCTGCAGGATTCCGGGCAAGCTGAGGAAAAGGGTCTGGGTCAGGGAAGGCGACACTGTCATTGTAAAAGTCTGGGATTTCCAGCCATCAAAAGGCGACATCCAATGGCGGTTTTTGGGCAACCAGACCGAATGGCTGAGAAGAAAAGGCCTGCTTGAAGGATTATAAGAAAAAGGTCAGTTAAAAGATTGCCCGTGTGATTTTGCTTATCTTTTGCGAATTCAGAATTAGTGGAACCAGTTTTCAGACGTCAATTAAGGCAAGCCTTATTTTTCCATCCATGTTTTGGCCAAGGACAATAATATTATGGCCAAATAGCTTCCCGAGGGATACCTTGGCACAGCTGTCTTTTAGTTCATCCAAAGCAGCGCGCAGTTTTTCCAGGGAAATGCCTTTGTTCAATGGGTGATTAGTGAAACGCTTGCAAATCAAGGCTTGTTTCCTTTTAAGATAAGAAGAAGGCGAGTGGGATTTTTTGGCTTCAAGAAAATTAATCAATTCTGCAACTGATGGCTTTTCAAAATATTCTTGAATGCCTGTTTCATATGAGCAGGCTGGTTTAACCAAAACAAACAATTTTGGATTGCCAAAATGCCTAAAAGAATGCATAAGCTTAGAATAGACTTCGTTGGCAAACTGCAACTCAAGCGGGTGTCTTTTTGCAGTAAGCCTCTTGTGCTGGCCAGTGCCAACAAGCACTTTTTTATCACGCTCCACAAGCATTGAAGCTGTATTCATGTTTCGCACAAATGCACCTGCCCTTTGCTCAAAGTGCCTTAAGCGCCTTTTCCGCCCCCTCAAAAAAACACCTTATTTAATAAGGGGCCTTCCTGCTTAAAAAAAGAAATGTGCAGCCTGCCGGCACAAGCCAGATTTAGTTTTGCATGTGAAAAAGGGAAATTTTTTTGAAAGAATTGCCTCCTTGTTTTTTCCAGCGGAAAAGGAAAATTAAAGGCATTTTTTGCCCTTAGGCTTTTGCCTAACCAAAAAACCAACTATTTAAATATCCCTGAACAATATTCTTGTAGGTGATATTTTTGAATGATAGTTTTCAGGCATTGTTTGCATTGGCTGTTTTAGGCATTGTTGCTGTTGCATTGTTTGCTTATCCTTACTCGGAACCCATTAGCCCGATAATTCCTCCAGGCAATGAATTCAAGGAAATCCCCCGCTTTGAAAGCTATGCCGCGCTAAAGGCCGCTTTTGATGAAAGCGGCGGCAGGGGTTATGGCATTTGGGAAACAATAGGCGGCATTGCTCCAGCTGTGGCTACAGGCGCAAGCAAAGATGGTGCTGAATCAGGTGAAGCAGCGCAGGACTACAGCACTACAAATGTGCAGGTGCAGGGCGTTGACGAGGCAGACATTGTGAAAACAGATGGAAAATACATTTACAATTTTTCCGGAAACAAGCTGATAATTACAGACGCGTATCCCGTTGAAGCAAGCGGCATTCTTTCAAAAACAGAGCTAAAGGACATAATGCCATTGGAGATGTTTGTGTCAGGAAACAAATTGCTGCTTTTCGGCAATGAGTATGAAAATTATTCAGGGGAAGGCGTTTCAGGAAGCGGCATTGCAAGGGAAATGTGCTATGGCTGTTACTGGGGCAGCAGCAATGTCATTGCAAGATTGTACAATATTGCAGACAGGTCAAACCCTGTTCTGGAAAAAGAGTTCAGCTTTGAAGGAAGCTATCTCACCTCAAGGCTGATTGGAGAAAAGGCTTACTTTGTCATAAACAGCTGGCCGTCTTACAGGGAATGCGATGAAAGCAAAGAGGACTGCATTATTCCATTGATGAAAGAAGACGGCGTTGAGAAAAAGATTGCTGAACCCACAGAAATCGGCTATCTTTTGCCAATGCCTGCCGAAAGCTTTGTGACAATTGCCTCAATGGACTTAGAAAATGCAGAAATGCAGAAGGAAACAATCGCCGGCTCTGCTGAAAGCGTTTTCGCTTCGCAGGGGAACATTTATTTGGCTGCAACAGCCTGGCTGCAGGCAGAAACAGCAACAGCTGAAGGCACTGTTGTGAAGCAAATAGAGGAAATTATTTTGCCAAGCACAGAAAAAACCGTAATAAACAAGTTTGGCCTGGACAACGGAAAAATAGGCTTTGTTGGGCAGGGACAGGTGCCTGGGCATATATTGAACCAGTTTTCAATGGACGAGTTTGAGGGAAATTTCAGGATTGCAACCAGCATTGGATGGAACGGCTCAAACAGCCTTTTTGTCCTTGACGGTGAAATGAAAACAATTGGAATGCTTGAAGACCTTGCGCCGGGAGAAAGCATTTACAGCGCCAGGTTTATTGGAAAAAAGGCATATCTCGTTACTTTCAAAAAAGTTGACCCCCTGTTTGTAATAGACCTTTCAGAGCCAACTGCGCCAAAAGTCTTGGGCAAGCTGAAGATTCCTGGCTACAGCGATTACCTTCATCCCATTGACGAAACCCACATTATTGGAATAGGAAAAGAAACCATTGAATCAGCATACGGTGACTTTGCCTGGTATCAGGGAATGAAGCTTGCAATATTTGACGTAAGCGACGTGGCAAACCCGATAGAAATGCACAAGATAATTATTGGTGACAGGGGCACTGACAGCTATGCTTTGCATGACCACAAGGCATTCCTTTTTGACAAGGAGAAAGAGCTGCTTGTTCTCCCTATAACCCTTGCCGAAATTCCGGCAGAGCAGAAAAAGCCTTTGGAGCAAGGGCAGGCTTGGCCAGAGTACGGAGAATACACTTTCCAGGGCGCGTTTGTCTTCAAGGTAAATCTCACAGACGGCTTTGTTGAGAGGGGCAGGATAACGCATGTTTCGGCAGAAGACGAGCTCAAAAGGGGCTATTATTTCGATGATGAATACAGCGTGAAAAGGGCATTGTTCATTGACAATGTGCTGTACACGCTCAGCAACAACTTAATGAAAGCAAACGCGCTTGACACCTTGCAGGAACTGAAGGAATTTTCATTCAAGTGAAACTCTTTCACCCCCTCCTTTTTTCCTTCAATAGGTAATTTAAACCTCTTTAAGCAATTCTTCTTTAATGAAGCACGAAACAGATGAGGAATTTGACCTGCGCAAATTTGTGCCTTCTGAAGAGGCGAGGAAAACATTTGCAAAGGTTTTTGACAAAAAAACAATCAAGGCTGTGCACTGGCTTGCGACAAAAGGCTACTTCAATGTTTTGGAGCACGTTATCAGCACTGGAAAAGAGGCCCATGTTTTCCTTGCATTGGACAGCACCGGAAGCAACAAGAGGGCTGTGAAGATTTACAAGGTTGAAACAAGCGATTTCAACAAGATGCAAAGGTATCTTGCAGGGGACAGGCGCTTTGGCAAGGTAAAGAAAAGCAAAAGGAGCATTGTTTTTGCCTGGGCAAAAAAAGAATTCAAAAACCTTTCTTTGATGAATGAAGCAGGCATAAAATGCCCTTTGCCAATAGCGTGTTTTGAAAACGTGCTTGTAATGGAATTCATTGAGGCAAACGGCAAAGCCGCGCCTACTTTGAAAGACCAGCCGCCCAAGGATTTGGCAAACGCTTATTGGCAGGCAATAAATTTCCTCGCAAGGCTGCTGTTCAAGGCAAACCTTATTTATGCCGATTTTTCCGAGTATAACATTTTGAACAGGAACGAAGAGCTAGTGCTGATTGACGCAGGCCAGGCTGTCCTCACCACGCATCCCGAAGCACAGCTGTTTTTTGAAAGGGATGCGCAGGTAATTGCAAACTTTTTCTCAAAGCACGGCATGCACAAAACTGTTGAAGAAATAAAGCAGGATGTAAAGGCAATGGAAGGAAAAATTTAGGCTTGTTTTCTTTTCAATTCGCTTTCTTCAAGGGCAGGCAGCACAGCCTGAAAAGCCTTTTCAGCCTTTTCCTTGTCAACTGTTTTTGCAATGGTTTTTCCGCTTGCATTCACGTCAATCTGCATTTCATGCAGCCTTAAAATCAAAAGCGAAGGGGTTTCAACTTCAATAAAACCGCCTTTCTTTTCAAGCAATCTTGCAGCCCTGCCCAATTCCAGCCTCAAATGCTTTTTCGGCATGAACTGGATATTTTTTCCGCTGTTGCATTTCTTGCACAAAAAATCCTCAAAAATCATCCTGATTCCCGCCTTCTTTTCTTGCGGCAAATGCCTCTTCAACAAGCTGCTGCACAGAAAGCCGTTTTTCCAATTCCTCAATCACCGCTTTTTTTGCCCTGGTGCTCGGCTTTTCAGGAATTGAGCAGCAGCTGCTTGGCAGAATGCTTATTTCAAATGTTCCGATTCTTTTTGCAATTGCCTCTATTTCAAGCTTGTCCATGCCAAGCAACGGCCTGATCACCGGAATCCTGGCTGCGCCTGACTCTGCATTCAGGTTGGGCAGGGTCTGCGATGCAACCTGGCCAAGGCTTTCGCCGCTGAGCAAAGCGCCTGCCATTTCCCGCAAAGCGATTTTTTCCGCAATCCTCAGCATCATTCTCCTGCATAAAACGCAATTGAATTTCCTTTCGCAGTTTTTTGCAATCTCGGCAAGAACCTTTCCAAAAGGCACTATAACAAGCTTTATTTTTCTGCCGAACTTTTTTTCCAAATGCCCTGCAATCACTATTGCCTTTTCCTGCGCTTTCTCATCAGCAAAAGGCACAGTGCTGTAATGCAATGCAACAATCTCCATGCCCTGCTCCAAAGCAAGTCCTATTGCCACAGCACTGTCAATGCCACCGCTCAGCAAAGCAACCGCCTTTCCCATGCAAAACTTACTATTCAGTTAGGTTTATAAGAAAAAAGCCCCCATTTCTATTAACCAAAATTTTTGTAGGAGGCGTTATTTTGAACAGAATGTTTTTCGGCGTAGTTGCTTTTTTCGCGCTGGTTTTCATCCTGCTTGGCTGTGTTCAGCAGCCTGCCGGCTCAGTTTGCGGGAATGCAACATGCGATACAGGCGAAAATCAATCAAGTTGCCCGGCAGATTGCCTGGCCGGGCCGCAGCCCACTGCCAAGGGAACTTTTATATTAATGGTTTCTGACGCAGAGGCAGATATAAACGAATTCCAGGCAGTTAACGTGACCTTTTCAAGCGCAAGGGTATTCAAAGGCGATTCAAACACAGGCTTTGAAACTCTTGACTTGGGCAGCACAACAGTTGACCTGACACAGGTTATCGGGGAAAAAGCAATATCTGTTTTGCAGGTTGAGCTGGAAGAGGGCACATACACAAAGGTTGAATTGAACGTTGACAGCGTTGACGCAATTCTGCTGGACGGAAACATTGCCGAGGTAAGCATTCCAAGCGACAGCCTGAAGATAGTGAAGCCATTCACAATCAGCGAAGGCCAGGAAACAAAGTTTGTCTTCGACATCCAGATTGTGCGAAAAGGGGCAAACAATGAATACAACCTCCTGCCTGTGATAGCAAAAAGCGGCGTGGTTGGAAAAGACCTTGAAGAGGAAGAAGTCGAGGAAGTGGAGCCGGGCGAAGAAGTTGAGCCAGGCGAGGAAGTTGAAACCGAAGCGCCAAAAGGCAGAGGCAGTTTTGTGCTGCTTCTCTCCGATGCAGATGCAGACATAACAGACTTCAATTCAGTGAACGTGACCTTTGGCAGCGTCAGAATCTTCTCAACAGGCGCAGGTGGCAGCGACAATGATGACAGCAACAGTTCAGATGATGACAACAGTTCTGAAGACAGCAACAGCAGCGACGATGGCAATGGCAGCGGCGGCAACAGCGGTTTCACTACAGTGGACTTGAACGGCGTAACAGTTGATTTGACCCAGATAATTGGGGAAAAAGCAGTTCCAATACTCGAGCTTGGGATTCAAGCAGGAAAATACACAAAGATTGAGCTCAGCGTTGAATCGGTTGAAGCAACATTGCAGGACGGCAATGCAGCAATTGTGAAAGTTCCAAGCAACACGCTGAAAATAACCAAATCATTCACCATTGATGCAAACACTGAAACAAAGTTTGTCTTCGACATCCAAGTCGTGCGAAAAGGCCAAACCAGCGAGTACAACCTTTTGCCCGTAATAGGCAAGAGCGGCGTTGTTGGCGAAGACCTTGAAGAAGACGAAATAGTTGAAGTTCCGCTTGAATAGAACTTCACGGAAGAGTAAAACCTTTTTTTTGCTCTTCCCTTTTTCTTTCTTTTTATTTCTTCCTCTTTTGGGACTGCCACATGGCAAACGGCGTTCTAATAGTATACTATTATAATTGTTTTTGCCGTTATTTTTTTGTAATGCCTACTACCATCAGTTTTGTTGCGGAGCAGTCTTTTTCAAAGGCTATTGATGGCGTTATTTCCAAGACAGGGCTGTACCAATCAAAGAGCGAGTTTGTCAGGGATGCTGTCAGGGAGAAGCTGTTGAGGGTCTTATTCTTGGAAAAGGATTTGGCTGCTGTAAGGTCTTTAAGGAAGCAGCTCCGGCAAAAAGCCGTCTTTAAAGGAAACCTTTCTGTTGCCGAAAGGGGCGCCTTGGCTAAATCCTTTCTAAAACCTCGCCAGGCGTAAGGCAGGGCACAAATTTCACGGCTTTTATAAAATCTTTTTTGTTCCAGGTAATGATTGCATTTGATTTATTCTCCAAAGCGGTTGCGACGTGTACGGCGTCGGCAAAATGGATTTTGCATTCTTTTGCTATTTTTGAGACACTCTCTTCCGAGGGCCTATTTTCAGCCTCTGTTACTTCTATTTCATGCCGCTTGAATTCCTCCAAAATGTCATTTTTCTTCAGGGAAATGACTTTGTTGACTTCTTTAAAGAACAGACCTGAAAGAACCAACGCGTGTTTTTCTTTTCTGCAGAAGGCAAAGAAATTTTCACTGTCAACGTACCTGAGGTTAAACGCAGAATCAATTTCTTCCCTTATAAAAGAAATGAAAACATTTGAGTCGAGGTAAAAGCGCTTTCCCATAAGCCAAACAGTGGGCCCAAGTGCTTTTTATTGCTTTCCACTATTTGCCGATCAACGAACCCCTTTCCCTTCAGCCTCTTTCATCAGGGATATAAAAATCTCCCCGAACCATTCTTCCTGCCGGGCGTTTACTGTGCTTTTTGCAGTGGGCGGTTATTTTTTTTCCTGCAGTATTTTTTGGATTGCCTGCAGGAAGCCTTCAGCCATTTTGATTGTTGTATCGGCATCTGATTCTTGGACTTCAATGTTTTTTTCCAGCCCGTACATCAGGTCGTGCCTTTGCAGCCGAAGGGAATTGAGTTCGCTTAAGTATTTTCTTTCAATTTTATTGGAATATTTTTCGCTGGTATAGATGTAAACTGCAAAATGGCTTCTTTCCTTGAAGCCGTCCCTGAACAGCAGGGCTCGCCCTGAGTGGAACATGGCTGTGTAGGCGCTGATGGTTGCGCTTTCAAATAGCCTGTGTCCGAATTCGGCTTCGGCAAGCCGCAGCTTGTGCTGTGCCATTTCGATTGAAGATTTTGCTTTTTCCGGATCCGGCTTTGTTTTTGCCAGCAGGCCCTGTTCAAGGCATTGTTCAATGTTCATGCAACCACCGGCTTTTCGCCGAACAAGGCAATGGAATCATAAATGGCATTTTCGTAGAAAACCTTGTCTTCAATTGCCTTTTTTTTCCACTCTTGAAGCGAAAATAGCGAAACATTTGCTTCTTTGCCAAGCTTGTTTATAAAGCTGAAATCGATTTTGGCTTTTTGATGGGAAATGACAAGCAGGTCAATGTCGCTTTTTTCGTCATTTGTTCCTTTTGCAAAGCTGCCGTACAGCAGGATGGAAATGGGGGCCTGCATTTTTTTCACGGTTTGCTCTACAACATTCGAGTCAACAATTTTGTCCAGGTTAAAGAGAATCTTCCACTGCCTGCATAATGGGTTTTCAAGGTCAGCCCTGTATTGGTGGGTTTTTCCAATGATTTTAAGCGAAACAATGCCTTTCCCGCGCATATAACCCAGTGCAGTTCTTGCAGCGCCCGGGCTTAATCCTGATTCCCTTGCCAGCCCCCTGACTGAAAAGCTTTTCTTGGGGTCTGAAGTCAAAAACTCAATTGCCTTAATCAGGGCATATTTTTCCAACATAACAATATAGAATACAATTGTATATTTAAATGTTATGATAGATTTGCATCTTACAACATAAAATACAGCGATTTGGGCAATCTTTCAGCAAGAATATTGCATTGGACTTTTATTCCTTTCCTTCAGCTTCTTTGAGCAGGCTGATGAATTTTTCGCCGAACCATTTTTTTTGCCCTGCGTTTGTTTTTGCGTGTTTTTTTTGCTTTGTTGTTTATCATGGTTTTTTTTATTGTTCTGCGATTTTTTTTGTTAATTGGTATGATTTGAGCTGCTGTTCAAGCATGAATTGGTAATATTGCCTGTTTTTGTTTTCGCGTGCTTTTTTTATTGCATTAAAGTATGCCTGTTTGTTTTCCTTGAAAACGAGCATTAGCGGGTAATTGTTTTGCAGCAGGATTTTGTTCATTATTAATCTGCCCGTTCTTCCGTTTGCGTCCCTGAAAGGGTGTATTGTTTCGTATTGTGAATGGAAGTCGAATGCCAGTTTTAGTGCATAATTTTTTTTGTTTTTTTTGTGCCATTTGAGGAGGTTTTTTAATTCTTCTTTGATGCATTCGGATTTGGTTGTTTCTTCGTTTCCTACGATTATTTCTGTTTTTCTGAATCCTTTTGGGTAATAATCCCCTGTTTCCATTACCAACTCTGCAGTAAGTGTTTTGTAGAGTTTTTTTATCTGAGGCAAGGAAAAATAAAAATCTTCTTTCAGATATTTGAATGCTTTAATTGAGTTTTCCGCCTCCAAAATCTCGTTTTTGTTTGCGTGCGAGCTTTTCTTGTTTTCAAATATTTTCTCCAGCTCTTTTTTTGGCAGTTTTGACCCCTCGATGTTGTTTGAGTTGTACACAAATTCTTTTAACATCTGTTTTTCAACAATTGAACGGTTTTGCTTTGCTTCCATCAGGTTGTTTAAATAAATCGCCCCTTTCTCTATTTTTTCCAGCAACGTGCCATATGCGAGCTCTTTTGGAAAAAATGCTTTTTTTATTTCAAATTCCTGGTTCGTTATTTTTTCAAGGTTTTTTTGCAGATGCTCTTCCTTTGAAACCAAAAGGGCTTTTCCGATATAATTGTTTATCTTGTACTGTTTTCCCATAAAAGAAAACTTTTTCACAAAGTAAGCGTATATTTCACCGTTTTTTTCCTTCCGCTCAATGTAGCTCATGCGAGTAAATGGCCCCAAAACAATTTAAATATGTTGCGTTTGGGCAGTAAAATAAGTTGTTTTGCCGCGCCACCCAACAGGAATAGAATATCATTTCAAGAAGCATTATTTTATTTTTTAGGGCAGTAAACAATGCCTGTTTTTCAATGCTTTTTGGCAGCAAAAACAAACCCAAAAATTATTTTCCCTTTCCTTCAGCCTCTTTCATCAAGGATATAAAAATTTCTCCGAAGAATAGTGTATTAGGCGCCATCTTATTCCTTCTTCAATTCATGTTGCCATATGATTGTTCAGTCTATTGCAGTTATGAAATTATAGAAGAAAATGAGCATATTAATAAAACCAAACAAGTAGGCTGCTGAAAAAACGAAAAACATGATTGCAAGTGTGCCTAAAAGCATTTTTGGAACCAGCTTCATAGGTATTTCTCCAACGATTCCAAACAGTTTTCTATTGAAGCTTTTTTGAAGTCTTTGAGAAAAGAAGTCAAAGAAGTTTTCTGGTCTGCAATCTTCCTGATTATAGTTTCATCTATGTTGGTTGGCAAAAGGTTGAATATGTTAAATGTGTCTATTCCCGGCTCTCTCAGGTAGAATGCTGCAGCTGATTTATACCTCAAAATATCATTCAGACCAAATCCCAAAACTTGTAGAATTGACATATCATTGGCTCGCAGGATGTTGCCTGCACATTCAAATTGAAAAAACCAGTCGGATTCACCTTGAAAATAGTCATCAACGAGCAAGTATAAAGAAAATTTTTGAACGGTGTCATTAGCATCAAGACCATAATACTCGTAAATGCTTTTATCCAATGTTTCGTTATTGTTTGACCAAGTGTTGTCAACAATCAAATGGGTTTCATAGCCTGCCATGAAAGGCATTGAAGTGCTGCTTGTTTGGATGGCTTCAAAGATTGAATCCTTGTCTTTTGGGTTCATGAGTTATTTCTCTGGAAGAATTATTAATGTACCTTATATCCGGAGCAATCGCACCAAAAAAGTAATCGTCAACATTTTCATACCTTGATATAAAATCCCTTTTAGAAACTTTCTTCAAAACTAACTTTGCGATTAGCTCGTGTGCAAATAGACC
>Ga0315293_10000650_pt1 | contig 32751 bp, 32 predicted proteins | sample YL17G13_20_MG_FD_203071 | JGI IMG/M metagenome (GOLD analysis project Ga0315293, IMG submission 203071) | Sediment microbial communities from Yellowstone Lake, YNP, Wyoming, USA - YL17G13_20 | ecosystem: Environmental > Aquatic > Freshwater > Lake > Sediment | place: USA: Wyoming | collected... | reverse complement strand
ATGTATTCTATGCGTTCTCGTGCCATTGAGGTTACGAGTTCGCCGTCTTTCCAGAGGCTGTGGAAGGCTAGGTTTCTGCCTGGTAAGTGTTGTTGGGCTATGAGCTTGTAGCCTGTTTTGCGTGATTTCCAGTAGTTTATCCATGATGTTGCTGTTTGCTTGTTGCTGGCCGGGGTGCTTCCTATTCCGCCCGCACCATGCGTGGCCCTGATCCATATAGGCGAACCTAACTCCTCGAAGGCTCTGTTAATATCTGATTGGGCTCTTATTTCGATGAACTCGGCCACAGGTATGCCATGTTTCTTCCAGAGTCTTGCAGATTCCAGCTTATCCTGACAAGCAGCAACAGCCTTCTTAGAAGGAAGATAAACAGGAGCATCCAGTTTTTCGCGGTTTGCCGAAACCACTTCTACTTCAATATCTGGCTGAGCGTGGAGAAACTCGATCTTCTCTTTGCGTATGATCTCATTCAGTTTGCTAATGTAGCCCGGCTGGGTTGCTCTTGGAACCACATATTTTTTGTCTGTCGTGGCTAGATGGATGAAGTGGCGGTTTGCCTCTGTTCCAACGATGAACATCTGTTCAGGCGCAATTCTAAGCGAAGAAATGAAGTTTATGCCGGCGGGCCCACCTGCACCTGTGACAAGAATTCTCTTCATCTTTCAGCCTCTAACGCATGTTTCATTTCACTGATGAATTTGCCTGCAAACAAGTTTTGCTCAGCAGTATAAGAAATATTCGTTGTTTCTGGTTAGGCTTCTAGCTAGTCAAATCTGACAGAGAATCTTAGATTCAGTGAATTAGGAAGATGCTTCGTCGTCTTACGTTAGACATGGGTTAATAGGAGAAGGGGTAGGCATACTGCAAGGTTGCTGTTTCATTCATTTTTATTCAGACACTATCGGAGTCTCTCATTCCAAGAACTAGGAAGTGGAGTGATGAAGCTTCACAGTTTGAACAATCACTCTAGCTTTTCTCTTTCGTTAGGTAGTCTGCTAGGGTTTTGAAGGACAATGGTCTTAGAATGATGTCACTCCTGTAGCTTAAGAGAAATGTGTCAGCCACGTGATATTCTGGAACCTCTGCTTTGACTTCCCTCATAAACTTGACATAATCTGAATAGCTTTTATGGACTGAAATTGCCACTCTATCAGAACTTGTGCTTCTTCCAGAAGAGACGAATATCAGATTCGGGCGTTTCTCTACGAATTCTCTAGATTTTCGCATTCTTTCTTCAGGATCTATTTGGTGTTCCAAGGCTACCAGAGTGATTGCAACTATCTCTATACCCAGCTTATTCATGTCAGGAATCATTGTGTATCCTTGTATAATTCCTTCTTTCTCAAGCTTCTTTATCATTCTACCAACTGTAGGCTGGGATAATCCCAAAACTCTGGCCAGTTCTCTGTCACTTCTTCTACTATTCTTCATAAGTTCAGAAACAAGTTTCAACTCGACATCTTTCACAGCATTTCCCATTACTATTGTTCCCGAGGTTGATTTAAAATCTTGCAGAAAATGCTATATCCTGAAGACAACGTTAATGGCTCTTAAGGGATATTCAATGGCTAAATGCCCTAAGTGTAAGAAGGAAGTCAGTACACCTAAGAAGACTTGGAAGATGGCTGGAAGAAAGGACAAGAGCGGCAAGAGAACAGAACTCACTATCGGACTTTATCAGTGCTGTGGGAAATCATTCAGGTCTGTCCTAAGCAAAAGAAAAATCTAAACCAACAAAAACACTAACCACCTTTTTTCTATTTCCGAAGTCACAAACATTCGATTTCATAAAACAGAAAGAAGAAAAAGAAGCAAGGCGGCTGATGCACGTAATGTGCAAGCACTTCTTAGTCAGAATTCAAGTTCTATTGACCCAACTGACCCAAAAATCATCGACCTAAAACTTAATAATTCTGCCTCTGTTAGTCAAAAGGAAGTGGGCCGGTCGTCTAGCTTGGTTAGGACATTGGCTTTACGAGCCAAAGGTCGCCGGTTCAAGTCCGGCTCGGCCCACCAATCACAGTTTTTGTCTGTTGAATTGAAGTTATTCATTGAATTGACTGTTGAGAACCTGTTTATTAGGTCTTTTAAGTGGTTTTCAAATGTTTTACTGAGATTGAAGCCCATTCCACGCGATTTTTCGACTAGATTCTTGTCTATGTATAACACAAGATTGTGTTTGTTTGACAATTGCGCTTGCACCCGAGGCCATGCGAAGGGATGTTCTATGTTATAAGTTTGGTGCTTCATGAAGGGCGCAAGATGAGGAAATTGGAGATGTCTCCCGAACTCGGACATTTTATGTCTGATTTCGTGCTTTCTCTGAGAGTAACGTGGTCAAACTGGCTCATAAAGACTGATAGTGAAGAGTTCTATCCCCATTTCTATTCTCAGGTTATGCGTAGTTCTGGCTTTTCAATCACTCGTGCGCACTTGTATGAGTCTGGAACTATCAGAGATGCAAATTCCTCTTTGAGTTTCAAAAAACCAGCGTTTTCTGGATTGCTCCACTGGAAACTCTCCTCGAATTTGTCATATGATTCTTGGTCTTTATACTCGTCAACATACATCCAAGTTTCTGTCGATGGGTCGTCATCTCTTACGATGCCGAATGTAGAACGCGTATAATAGAATTTCTTGCGGTTGTGTTTCTGCCATTCAACGAATCTGTTCATCATTTCGAGAAATTTCTTAGCGTTAGCCTTAGACACTTTCCATGTTCCTATATCATATAACAACGATGCACACCATGATTTCTTTATCTTCGGTTGGGCTATAACTTTTCCGCAAAACCAGAAGAAAGCAAATAGCATTCAGGTAACGTACACCTAGTGCACACGACGAAGCCAACCTCTTTTCAACCTCTTAGTTCTCTCAAGCCTCTCCATGTCTGTAATACTTTGACAATTGATTGAGTATTCATTGGCTATTGTCGGTTGTTTGCTGTTCAGCAGCTTTACAAGTTCCAAATTCTAAACGAGAAGAAAAAATAGAAATTCTAAGCTTTTTCCTTATTTAGAAATAGAAATTAGAAAATCTCGTTGATGGTACATCGTGTGATTACAGCATACTGGATGGACGAGAGGTTATGTACGAAGAGGTCTCTGGTGTATCAAAGGGGTGAAGCGCTTTGCCAAAGTGTCAGAGTCACCTTCCCGCGTCAAGCTTTCTGATTTCTTCTTCGATTGTCAAAATAATCTCCTCGATTGGAGGATAGCAAGAATCCTTTAGCAGATTCCACTTTTTATCCCCTTTGCAGATTGTTATTGCCCGCTCGAAATTTCTCTTGGCTTCTATTCTATTTCCAAGTAGCTTTTCGATGTGTCCAAGCTTGTAGAAGTGATCATAATGGGAATTGTCGAGTTTTGCTAGGAAGCTGCACAGAGAATAGGCTTTCTCGACGTCCTCTGTAAGCAAATAGTGATTGATGAGGAGATTCAAACTATTCCTTATGTTTTCTTGATGGTTTGCTATGACTGGTTGTGAAAGATAGGCTATTGGAAAAGTTCTGACATATTTGTCGCTAGGCTTAAAGCTACCTCGCTGCAGGCTCATTATCAAAGCATCATATCTCACCTTCGAGACGAAATCCTTGCTTTCTCCTTTGTGAAGAATAAGCGTTCTATCTACGTCAAAACACACGGTACTGTTGTTGCTCTCGATCTTCTCAGTAACGCTGTCCAGAATGCGTGTAAATGATATCCAGTAACATTGTTGACTCTCTTCATCATACACAATTATGTACACTGGAAATGTGAGCTTCAGCCAATATCGAATGGTGGTTTTCTTCACGCAAACCTGCAGTCGCTTTCCTAGAGTTTTTGTTCCTTTAACCTGAACACCAAACAGCTCACCTGAGGGTTGATCTTCCTGAAGAAGTTCACATTGGAAATCAATACCTACGTCGGGGTTCGGTCGAGCCACTATTGAGAAACATGATAGCCGTGCTTCCACTTCTGCTTCGGCACTAGTTCCACGACGTCGAGAAATTGGTACTTTAGGTCCAGATAGCATGGTGGTGATTATAGCAATAGAACGAAATATTGCTTGTGCTGTCACTCATTTTTCTCCTCGCCTCGCGCTTGCTGTCTCTCAGTTGCAGATCGATCGACATTCAAGATTTTTTTCAAATGAGGACTTAGCGAGCTCTTCGAGCTCACGACTGCCTACCTCCTTCTAATCTCTTAGTTCTTTGCAACCTCTCTGTTGCAGTATTCACTTCTCAGCTGTTACCACTGTTTGTGTTATCATATCAGATGTTGTAGTGTTTTCTAATTTTCTAAATTCTAAATAGGGGAGAAGAAATAGAATTTCTAAGATTCTTTCTTATTTAGAATTAGAATTCATAAAAATCTAAGTGCAAATACACAATACTGACACGACTAGAAGTTATTTGCAAAGAGGTAATGAGAAGTGTGGCGTGCGATCTAGACTTGAGCGTCAAGGATCGAATTCCAAACTGTCAGCTCAAGCGGTTGGAACATGCGTGTCTTATTTTACTCAGGTGGCTCCTCAAACCAGAATTGCGCCGTGTCTTCGACTAGAATGGCGTGTGTTGCTGGATCTAAGAAGGCCGCATGCCAGACATAGCTGCCAAGGTACTTGCCATAATCGTCCTCCCACCCTGGCAATTGCAGTGTTCGCCACGCTGGGTTGTTGTAACTGAAGTCTGCTTGCAAGGTTACGTTGTGCATGTGCATGTAAACATAGATTGAACTATTCGGTAGTTGAGTCCACACTGCGAAACAGACATTAGTTTTTCCATCCATGTTGGTCACATGCAACCCTAGCTTTTGATGCCAACCTATCCAGTACTCTACCCTGTCTGTGTACACTTGGATGCGTTGTGGATAGTAGGGCTTCGCTAGTGGGTAGCTGTCTCTGCTGTATACGTCAATGATGTATGGAACGTCGACTATTCCGTCACTTCCAACCACATCTTGGCGAGGACCACTCCTAAAATCAGCTTTAGGGTTCAAGTCGCTCCAGTAGTTTCCACCAGAAGGATAACCATTGTCCCAGTATCCAAGCATATCCACCATCGAGTCGGAAGGCACATGAACTTGCACTGTGTTTTCAAAGTTGTTGTGATAGATCTTGTTTTCATAATAATGAAAGTCCACTCTATAAGTGAAGTCGATGCCTACGCCATTTCCTGTGATGTTGTTCTCAGTTACTAGGTTGCTTTGCCCACCACCCGGTTCGAATCCAATTCCTCGACCATTGTTGGATATGTCGTTTCCAGTCACCAAACTGTTCACACCACTATACATTAATATTCCCTCCCATGCATTCGCAGTTATGCTGTTCATACATACGACGTAATTCTCTCCTTCGAGATAAAGTCCCCTTCGATTAGCTGTAATATTGTTAGCGAGTATCGTGGCGTTTGACGACCACCATATTTGAATGCCTGTGAAATATCCTTTGATTTCGACATTTCTGACTGTAACATTGATCGTTTCTATAAGAAATATTCCGGGGGAGTCTCCTGTGCCGTGCATTTTGTGTTGCGCTCCGTCAAACACAATGTTACTCCTACGTATACAAATAGAGTCGGAGATGTCACTTGTGAGAACATATGTTATGTTGTCATTAGTGTAAATTGGCGCACCTGGAGGTTCAACAGAGCCATCCGGTTTAATAGTGATCGTTCCAGCTACACTAACTGAACCTGTAATTGTCGGAGGAAACAAGCATACCGACAACGAGACGAGAATAGCTGCAGCCAAGATATTTCTTGACAATATCCTTCTTCGATTCGGCGCTAGTGAATGTGCAATTATCCCGACGATCGTTCTATGTGACAATTTCCTCTCTCCCCTAGAATACTAATGTGCAGCAACCAGATATTCATTGTGATAAACCCTGCATGCACACTAGAAAGATTCGAAGCTCTACAACAAGATCAATGATTAGCGTGCGCTAGATGTTGTTTCTTTTATTACCCATACCCCACCTTCATTTTCTTCAAAGTCAACACATTCTTCAAACCTGCCAATGTTCTCACACTCCACAAACTTCTTACAGTTCAAGCAAGCCTCAACCCTCTCCAGCTTTAATTTCCTATCCAGCACTTTGCCAGCCATTTTCGTCATCATACTTTACACCTCTGCCGCCACCGCTGGACCTTGTCAACATATATGTTTTGTCGAGAAGTCTATGGAACAAACCGACCTTGCACTGAATGGAAATGTCCACAAAGCTGGAACAACCTCATCACGTACCGAATGATGTTCACAAAAGTCTTACACTAAAATCCTGAAAAACAAAAACCATCAACAGCGAAGCTGGCTGACAGATATGATTTTCCATGTTTTAGGTTTTTGTATATACATGAATAATCGAGAACTTGCAGTGTAAATAGACTGTAGTAGCTTAGATGGAGGTTTACATTACACATGCTTGCACAGATATTCTTGTACTTCTGGTAGTGTTCGCATTTTCTCCATGAGAGCTTTGTGGCAATCGACTACTGTATTGAGTTCTTTGAGACTTTCTTCGAGAGCTGAGTAATATCCAATTACGTCCTCAGATCTGACACTTATCTTGATGACTCTAACAAGCTCATCATAAAGCTGTGTTGCTTCTTTTGCTCCATATTCGCCTACATACAGGAAAGGGTTCAAGACTGTACGCTGCAATTCATCATCCATAAAGTAGTCAGCCTTCTGATATTTCCTCAGTTCGGCATTTTTTCTTATTGCATATACTAGATTTGCATAGCTATCAAATATTGTATGCTCAATCAACTTCTCATAAGCAATCTCAACTTCGTCCCATCGGTCTCTAACCTCAGGGTCAAGACGTATTAACCATTTTCCATCTCCATTAAGATAATAATAGTATGAAGGTCTACCTGCCCTCTTTCTTTGCCCACGATTTGGCAACCTCCCAGGTTTTCCGCGAATCTCTTTCGTACGTCTCTCAATATATCCATCCACCAGGCCCTTCTTAACCAGCTCTCTCACTTCGCTTGCTGAAAAGCCAGTCCTTCTTGCAATCTCTTTCTTTGTCATAATTCCTTCAGTAAGCAGTCTTAGAACTTGAATCAACTTTCTTCCTCGAGCGTTTCCAATCAATCGCTTGTACTTAGAATCAATATAATCTTCAAGTGAATCTCTCTGCAACAATGACCACCTACATTTTGTCATATAATTACACTTTTTCATGTTTAAATTTTCTTAGATTTGAACTTGCATTAACAATGTTGAGTTGAGGGAAATTTGGAAGCGAAAAATGATGGCCTAATCGAGACCACAAGAAAACTTGGTAGTTCCATTGGAGGAATGATTGGGGAAAGAAGCTTTGAAGAGTTGGAGCTAGCATTTGTGACCAAACTTTTTCCAAAGAAGTTTGCCAACATGTCTACCTTGAGAACTCGCCAGCACATTCTACTATACTGGCGCAGAGGTTTTCTTAAGACAACACTCTTGCAAGAGTTTTCAAAAACCATCCCAAACAAATTCAAGATTGTGCGCCTTTCGTCGGCTACAACAGAAATCCTATGTGGCTCGATCAATATTCCAAAGAGTCCGTTTCAGCAACCACGAATAGTTCCACCAGTGTTGGCAGGCGCTGATTTCACAATAATCCTAGAGCATTCAGCGTTTCTAAAACATGGAGGATCAATGGTTGCAAAGGTCAGCATTCTGAACGATATTTTCGAAGGTGATAGGATTTCAACCTCACTTGTCAAACTCGGCCAAACACAAATAGATCCATCTCAGAGGTTCGAGTTGGAAAAACTTGGCGTGACTTACAACCCTTCGGAAGCAACAATCTCGTATGAACCCGATATCTTAATGCTTTCTGCTTCACATCCATTTGACGCGAAAACTTTGTCTATTCTGGTCGATTCTGGTCATCTTGACCGGTTTCGTATTGTTCAGTGCAAGATTACTCCTGAAATGGCTAGAAACACATTCGGAGGCGACTTCTGCATTGATACGACCTTGCAAGAGCAACTTAGGAATCAAAATGAAGAGCTTTGCAAGACCGAAATCAAATCCATTGATGCTCCTATACACGCTATGTTGAAGCCAATCTATGATCGGCTTTTTGCATTAACAGAAATACCCGACTTCAGAATCAAAGGCGACATCATCAGGACAGTAGCTGCACATATGGTTGTGAGACACTTTGATCAAGGAAATGTGAAGGAGGTCTATACAGATCAAGACTATACAGTTGAGGACACCCAATTCATTTGTGAGAGAATCAGTGAATTTGTTCAACCTCGAACCAGTCCTCTTGTTTCAGAAGGCTACAGTGGGACAACAAGAAAGAGAGACGAAACAAAGGAGCTCACCTGCACGTTCCTCAAAACCTCTTATGGTCAAGGCATAGCCGGAGAACCTCTAAGAGCAATCATTGCATATGTTCAGAATAGAATGTCTAATGTTCATTATCAGACCATCATAAATGCTTTGCAGGAACTCCTTAGCGAACATAAACTCGAGAAAGTACCAGACATGCATGGCTACTATCGCTTAGTTGAGAAGAAGGAGAGAAGCTAGATTATGGTTCTTACAATTCTACATTTACAAAATTTGATTTTTCTTGTAATTTACTTTCTCTTGGAATTTGTAAATGTAAGATTGGAGAAACAATGTGCCTCTTTCTTGTGGTACATATTCGTCGAATGGAAGGTTGAGATGTGACCATCTATGGAGACACCTTCATATGGAGAAGCTACTAAGCGTAAGAGATGGAAACAGACCAGGCTCTGCTTCTTCCTTTATCCACTAGAAGACATTGAAAAGGTGGAGAAACAGAGAATACTTTCGGAATGCAGAACTTATATTGTCAGATTATTATCAAAAGGTCCGATAGGAGCAGACGAACTCTGGTGTGAGCTTATTCAATATCAAGACTTTTATGAAAAGGCACTTTCAACCCTCATGCTTAGGAAAGTAGTGAAAAAAGGTTGGAGTGCAAGTACTTGCCAAAGCGTGTACTACTTGAGTAAGTGGAGAAGACAAAAGAGCATAAATCCATGACTAACAGTCATCCCCCTGTCTCACTATTTTTGAACATATTTCGATTGCGAAGCGCCTCTCTTCAGCCTCTCTTCTAGCTTCGCACGATGTGCACTTGACAATAGCTTAGTAGCACAAACACACTATCGACAAACAACCAATTGCACAAATATGATCAACGAACAACAAAACATCAAACACACAAACAACGAAACTTCGATGAAAGCATTCTAGTAACTCTCTGGAAAGGCATGGATTGCTTTGGGTTCGGGTTTTCGAACAGTTTTATGTGTCTGAAGGTTGAATGTCATTATGGGTTGTAGCGCGCGCTGGAGTTGATTTTGCCATTGATGACTTGAAGTCATTGAGATCGATCGATCTATGCACAGATGATGCAAGCAAGGAATTGTGCATACCGATGGTTGCACACGATATTCCAGACAATCTAAAGACAGATCGATCGCATTTTTATGGGGCAATGAGTGAGTAAAATAATGGAATAAACGAAAGAGGTGATAACTGTGGAAAAGCAATTTGTAGCGTTGGTCATTATTGCATTAGTAATAGGACTAGGGGGCGGCTATGGTTTAAGTTACGTAACATACCAGCCACAAATCCTATGGCTTCATTCTGAAATGGTCAATCTCCAAAATAAAATAGCTTGGCTAAATACATCACTTTATACATCTACGATTGAAATTACCTCTGTTAATGCAACGGTGCTTTGGGATTCTGGAGATTTTGTCGGAGTTTCACTCAATTATACCATAAAAAACAATGGACAACACGTAGAATTTCTGATAACAGACCGTTTCTTTCGTGACAGCAACGGAACATATATAGATAGATACCAAAGCCACCAGGAACCCAATTCTGTACTTCCAAACCAAGAACGAACAGAAGAGAATGTGCTAGTTAGGATATGGAAAGGTTGGCATATTGAAGGTTTCACAATTGAGGTATGGACTTACGATGGAGACGTTGCTCGTTCTTACGTTGAGATACCAAGAGTACCTCAATAGGATACACACGCATACTAGTCAGTTGTAAACATTTGCTCAGCTGAATTAGTGCAGGCAAGTCAAAAAAAAGATGCTAGCGCGTGCTTTCCAACCTAGTTCTTCGATCGATACTCATCATTAACATTGTTGAAGCAACAATTGATTTTCTAAATTCTAATTTCTAAGTAGGCAAAAATCTGGAATTTCTCTTTTTTTCTCAGCTTAGAATTCAGGATCTTAGAGAATCAAAATATTGAAGAGCCTCTCTTCAGCCTCTCTGCTTACCTCTACGGTGAAGCACCCACACGCACAAACTACACAGTGACGATGAAGGGAATCTTCCATAAGGCTTATTGTTTAGAGCAGACCATTCATTGGTTAGGGGAAAGGATTGAATTGTTGAGGAAAACTGTTTCTGGAGTAATGCTGACTCTGCTTCTTATTGGCGTGTTAGCTTGGGCATTTAACATTCAACCTGTAGAAGCAAGCGGGACTATTTACATACGTGCTGATGGGAGCATAGACCCACCTGCAGCAAACATTACGAGTGTTGATAATGTCACCTACACTTTCACGGATAACAATTATGGCTCGATTGTTGTGGAAAGGGGCAGCATTACAATTGATGGAAATGGCTATGTGCTTCAGGGCAGTGGAAAAGGAATCGGGTTCTATTGGATAGGCATAAACAATGTTACAATTAAGAACACGAACATCAAAGGCTTCAATTGTGGCGTCTACATTGATGAGTCTTCTTACGATGTTATTTCTAGAAACAACATAACAAACAACGGGTACGGTGGTGTCTGCCTCTATGGGTCTTCTTGCGCTGTTGTTTCTGGAAACGACATAGCAAACAACGGGAATGAAGGCGTCGTCCTCCAGCCTTTTGAATCTAGTCCGACGGGTTCCAATTCACCAAGTTATCACTCACAACGTTACCATATTTCTTCTAACAATAATGTTGTTTCTGGAAACAACATAACAGGCAACCGCGTTGGCGTCCGCCTCTATGGGGATTCCGACAATAATGTTATTTCTGGAAACAAAATAACAAACAACAGGTATTGTGGCGTCTACCTTGAAGGTTCTGGCAATAATGTTATTTCTGGAAACAACATAACAAACAACGTCTTTGGCGTCGGTTTCCCCGGTTTCTCTGGCAAGAGGTTCTATCATAATAACTTTGTTGATAACGCTGAGCAGGTGCGTTTCGATACGTCTGGCTGCATTGATGTTTGGGATGACGGCTACCCAAGCAGTGGAAACTACTGGAGCGACTACGCAGATGCAGACTTGTATTGTGGTCCAAACCAAGACATACCTGGCAACGATGGTGTATGGGACCATCCGTATGTCATAGACTCGTACAATAATGACTCTTATCCTCTTGTGAAACCATATGTTCCTGGTAATCTGTCTGTTTCCATCTCCACGGACAAAGCTATCTATCATGCTGGAGAGAAAATGCGGTTGGGAATAGACGTTTCAAATCCTGACAGTGTCAAATACTTGTGCTTTGCAATTGGGGTGACGCTCCCAGACAGCTCCGTCTATGTTTACATGCATAAACATTCAGTCATCCTACCCATCGGGTTAGACTACGCTAATTCATCCTTCCAGGTGATTACCCTGCCCAATCTAACACCGGGCAAATACACGTGGCATGCAGCCTTCCTCGAAAGAACAACACATACACTCATAGTTGAAGACACCGCAGAATGGCAATTCAGCTAGCCAGCGCGCGCACTACTGAATTTTCAGGTTTGCTTTGTCGTAGACTTCCTTCAGCTTCTCAGGTGAGAAGTCCGTGTAATGTCTCGCCAAGACAGATTTTGGTGCTCTTCCACAGAACGCATCAATATGTGTTTCAGATACTCCTAGTCTCATCATTTCTGAGCAGAACCACTGTCTCAATTTCTGCGGGGTGATGTCTATTCCAGTCTTGTCTCTGGCTGTCTTCCATAGCTCAACGACTTCTTGTCTTTGCATTGGAAACACTCTCTCACTTCTAGAATGCTTCTTGGAATCAAGATACTCTTTCAATGCTTTCTCTGCTTCTTCATTATAGAAGCTCACCCACGACTTCTTCGTTTCACCATGATGATTGCTTGGAGTGATCATTCTTCTCTCAAAATCAACGTCCTCAAGTTTCAGTGAAAGTATCTCATCTCTTCTCAGTCCTGTTGTTGCATAGAGCATGAAGAGTGCTTTCTCTTTCGAAGTCTCAAGCCAGTCATAGAACTGCTTCAGTTGCTCGCTGCTCACTATCTGCTTGGGCTTGAATATCTGATGTGGAAACTTGAAGCTCGCGACAGCTTCAGGTGCTTCCAAGAAATCTCTAAAGAACACTTTCAAAGCCATCAAAGCATTCTTGTAATAAGAAGCACTGTAACTCTCAAGAGTCTTCAAGTAACTTCTCAGATCTTCTCTCGAGATTTCAGTAGGCCTCTTTCTCACAACACTCAGAAGCTTCTTGATGAACCACACTTTCTCGTAAGCAGTTCTTTTGCTTCTTCTCAGATCGACAATCTGAAAATCATGGAATCTCTTGAGAAGCTGATCATGATCGTCAATGTCTGTTACAGGGGCTTTACGAGCCAAAGGTCGCCGGTTCAAGTCCGGCTCGGCCCACCAAGATGACTTATTGCGTGATGATTCACAGTTGTCCACTTGATTGACGCTCGAACAGCAGTTTAACAAGTGTTTTAAGTGATTCTAGAACGTCTTACTCAAATTGAAGCCAAGATTACGCGTCTTTTCAACCAATTCTCTATCGATATACAACACGACATTATGTTTGTTTGACATTTGCGAGTGCACCCGAGGCCATGCGAGGATCTCTGTGTTATAAGTTTGGTGCTTAGAGTGATTTTGCTAGACTCATGTAGTTACATTGAATGTTTTCTTCTGTAAACTATGACTGCCAGTAGTGTTGCTAACATGAACAATGGTAGAATGAGGAATGATGGAAACTCTGGGATTATTGGGGCACCAATATCCCTCCACAAAGGTGTAGACGGGGAACCGCCCAACTGAGCATCTGCATTCCGTAAAGAATAGTCATTGCATGATGTGGCGCCAAGGCCGTCGTCTAAGCGCCAATAGCCAACTAGATTGGGTGAACTAATCTCAGTTGCATTAAGAATCCTGTTGAATGCTTGAGTGATTTCAGTTGGAGAACGAGAGATGTTCCAATAGCGTACCTCATCTATCAAGCCTCCAAAAGCAAGACTAGTGTCATTTATAGCTGTCCCAATTCTTCCAGCTGTTGAGTAATATTCGAGGTAGTAGACATCATTGTACGGGATTACTTGTCTAATATTGGCTACCAAGTCTACTGTTGCGTTTACGTAGCACGTTAAGGTGGAGCCATCATGGACAATAGCAATGTGATACCATAAGGGTTCCCAAACGTGTTTGGATCCCGCATAACTCACATATTTAGGATACCCCGAGTACACGGTATCGATGTAGAGGTCTAAGTGCAAATCTCCGGATGTGTAATTGAAGTATCCAAGGATAGTGGTTCCGATGGAAATCAAGAATCCCCTTTCATGCTGATATACAGAGTTGCTGCCAGCTTCTATTCGATATTTGGGCTGCACCCAAAACTCGATCGTAAACTGTTGAGCATTCAATTCACTGCAGCCGATGTAATCGTCGACTCCATCAAACTCCAAAGACAGATTCCCAGGATAGTTTGCATTCACATGCCCAACTATTATCAATGGTATCATCAAGGAAAGAAACAACGAAATAGAAATGCATTCCTTTAATCTTGACATGTAACATCGATGATTATACATCTGTTTCAATTCTTATGTCTTATGGAAGAATCTTTGATTGCGCGCGCGAACTCCTGGTGGTACTGTCATATGTTTACGTAGAGATTAAGTTTCCAAATTTATAAATTCTAAACGAGAAGAAAAAATATAATTTCTAAGATTTTTCCCTATTTAGAGATAGAAATTGGAAAATCCATGTGAACTAATGGTTTGGCTAATCCTTGATGGTTTTACGAGAGGTTATGTAGATTGAGGTAATGAGGCGCGCGCGTGTCCTAATTCAGATTGTCAAGTTATTACGTGAATGAATCTATAGTTGGCAGCGCCGCCGAGTTGCCAGTTTCCTTTCCATACACATGTAGTGTGGGCTGCTACCTCAGTATTGCCAAGATACAGTGCTATATGATCCCAATGCCCATCACCATCCCAATCGTAGTTGATGACATCTCCCATCTCTAATTCTGTGACCGATGTTTTCTCCGTACCATTGCCGCTATTGATCAGCCAATCACCCAATCCTGCCGCTCCTGGTTCACCGTAAGTGGGTGGCACCCTGCTTGGAACATCTAAGCCACCGCCTTGTTCATGGGGTTCATTGCCGATACAACAAGATACAAAGTGGGCGCAATCATAGCCCGTCATGGTTCTAATGTCGGTTCCTGGGTTCAAGGATACATATGTAGTAGGAGTATTCCAGAAATAGCCATCACCACAGACCTCATCCCAGTATTCTTGGGCGTAGTTATACGCTGCCAAGCGATTATATGCAACGGTGAACTTCCATTCTGCTGTATCTTCAACTATGACCTTGTGTGTTGCTCTTTCGAGAAAGGCTCCGTGCCAAGTGTACTTGCCAGATGGTAGATTGGGCAGTTTGACAGACTGGAAAGAGGGGTTAACATAGTTCAACCCAATTGGCAGAGTGACTGAATGTTCATGCATGTAAACGTAGATTGAGCTGTCTGGAAGCGTCACCCAGACTGCGAAGCACAAGTACTTAACGCTGTTAGGGTTGGTGACATCTAATCCTAGGTGCATCGTATCTCCGGCATGATAGATGTACTTGTCCGTGTAGATCGAAATGGCGAAACAAGTATTATTCGATTCAAAAAGCTTTCCTGCAATACTAGTATCGTCTAGTTCACCTTTTCTGGCATCATATTCTCTGAAATAGTTATCGACGTTGACCTGTTTCATAACCAGACGTTCGATGGGCATTGTATGGGAGTCATAAGCCCATTCGGGTTCACTTCCCTTAGGTTTCCACATGTGGAAATGTAGATGTGGGCCTGTCACATAACCCGTATCTCCACTCTTTGCCACAACTTGACCCTGATACACAAAACCCCCCACTTTCACGAGGATATCACTGAGATGAAGATAAACAGTAACAAATTTCTTTCCAGTTGGACCAGTATGCTCTATAGCCAGCTCTTTTCCTCCACCTCCGCCCGGATCATTATCGACATATTTCACATACCCATCAGCAGGAGCAAGAACATCGGTGCCAACAGGCAAAGCAACATCAATCGCATAAGTGTTGTCCCAAGTGCCATGATCATAATGACTCGTTGCTCCATTGTTTCCCTGAGTGACTTCTGCAATTCCTTTCCAAGGCGCTTTTAGTTGAGGTTGCTCACTTAGATAGAAAAAGCTCTTCACTATTTTTGCTGGGCTCTCCCAACACGTAACGTACATGTTTCCAACAGTGTCAAAGGCAATTTCATTTGCATTGTTGAAACCACTAGGTAGCTCATGGGTTGCCTTAGTGTTCAGATTCAAGTCAAATTCAACCACTTTCCCTGGTGAGCCTACATATGCCCCCCAAATACTGCCATAATCCGCGAAAACCCCATAGCAGAAAGTATTGCTCGCTTGTTGGCTACTATAGGTCATGCTATCACTGATTTTGTAGACAAACGACGGTGATTTCTCACTCCCCGCATACAGGTAGCCATTTGCATATGCCATATCATCGGTCATTGGAGCGCTTATGTAGACGGAAGTATACTGTGCAGGGTTACTAGGGTTGATCCTGAAGATGGTACCATCATAGGGATAGTAGGGACACGAACCCCATATATAGCCTCCACCACTTGCCAGTGCATGAAATTGCTGACTGCCAGAATAGCTGAAAATCTCATAAGCAAAGTTGGTCAAATCAATCTTAGCGATCTTTCTGTCTTGCCCTCCAGCAAAGAGGTAGCCGAAGGCGTACTCAAGTGAGCCTCCATACGAAAGCTCGCCGCTTTTGAACGAGACTGCGACTTCCCATGTAAAAGTTGTTGGATCTACTCGTACTATCTTGGATGGACTTGTGTAAAGTATTACCCAGATATAGCCGTCTGCAGCTATCAGGTCTTCTCCGTCGTTAAGACCAGCAGTCAGTATGATCCTTTCGTAATCCAGAGTCTCTGAGTTTATTCTCAGTATTCTGCAGGGCGAGGTTCGAGTAGATGCCCATACATGTCCTTTGTAATATGTGAAGCCATGTATAAGATCATCTCCAGGGTCTAATATTCTAGTCTTAATGGTCGAAATCGCTTGGGCTCGTTGAATGTTGAACGACAAGATTACCATGCTAGTTAACATCAGTGTTAACATTACTCCCAACAGAACTCTTTTTTCCACTTTTTCCAATCCTCTTCTTGAGTGTACCATTGAACTAATCCTTTTTCCAACTTTATCTAGTTTGCTGTACTATCTAGAGCAGATTTCTAGAACAATCTTCCATCAAACTGCGCAATCCCAATACGTTCTACGCACTAGCTAATAGTCTACATCTTTGCAACCTCTCTGTTATGATAGCACTATTCAATCCTACACTCATTCGCGCGTTCATCTTTCACATTTAATGAATCAAGGTAATGCATATGATTTCCAAAATTCTAGTTTTCTAAGCTGTGAGAAAAATGGATTTTCCAAGATCTTTTCTTGATTAGAATTAAAATTTGAAAATTCCTATGGTTTGAAAAAGCGTAGATATTAAATACTGACTGGTCTGGAGGTTATTTACACCGAGGTTAAATGGGCTTTCTGAAAAGAACGATGAAAGGCCCGCATCATGTAGCAATGGGTGTGGCTATTTCGTTGCTTTGATTGTTGCTGTTCCAAAACTGAGACTTGGGTGTTCTTCTCTAATTTTCTCCAATCGAATCTGGAAGTAGTCAATTGCTGTCGGGTCAATCCTGGTAAGAAGTTCGAAAACAGCTTCTCTCCCTTCTCTAGCTTGCTCGCTATTCACAGAAGCACCGCGATGAACCACAGAATCCCTCAGTTCCTTAACACTTGTTTGCCACTTTCCATAGGCAATGGGTTCAGACTCAGACAGAGACTTACCTGTCAACTCTGCAAACCCTATCTTAAGCTGTTCCTCAATGCTGCGCTTAAGCACCCATCTAAGTGTTTCCTCTCTTAGTCTGGTTTTGAGATTCATCCCCAGATACTCACCAACAAACACTTCAAAGGCAGACTCAAGGTCAACCAATTCTGGCCGAAAATCCTCCCTTAACTGGTGCTCCTTGGAACTTGAAATAAGTTTTCTCCAAATCGGAATCTCTGCGTAAGCACGGTTTCCATAAGCAGCCCAAGTGATCCTTCTTGGTCCCTCTTGGACACCAGAATCGCAACTGAAAATCGTGAATTCGGAGCTTGTTATGGCACCAGGCACGCAAGCTACCGGCTTTTCGTGAGGTGTTAAGTAGATTCTTGGAATGTCTTCGAATGGTGTAACGAACTTCACCGTTTTAAGTTGACCTATAATGACTTCAATCTCTCCGTTCTCTTGGGCATTACATTGAAAATCGTGAATGACGAACGGGATATCTGATAAAAAGGCTTCTTTTACACCTTGCTGAAGACTAAATTTGTCATGACAGACTATGCATTCGACAAGAGGTTCAAAGTTTTTGCCTCCAACCTGAGCAAGGGTTTTCTGTGACAGTGACCAGCCATGAGGGTTGTTAACATGTTTTTCGCTTTTCCAGTTCGGACACATAACAATCCATGTGTTTGCCAACTCAGTCACTAATACTTGTTAACACGGCTTTAATCTAAAAGACTTGTGAGAAAACTACTATTCGGACGTACGAAGCTCTTTTGTTACCCAAGCTTCACCTTCAACCTCTTCAAAATCAGCACACTCTTCGAACTTTCCAATATTATCACACTTGACAAACTTCTTACAGTTCAAACAAGCTTCAACTCTCTCAAGCTCTTCTTCTTTCATCTTAATCATCAATGAAGAATGATTACACTAAAAACTCGGAAGAAGGAAATCGATCTTTATTGATTAGGCATTGGTCTTAAGATTTGAAGGATTTGGAACAACGTATGCGCTGATAGACCATTAAAGAGAACCAAAGAGCAATCAATTCTCATGCGAAGCGTCTCTCTGAAGACTCTCTGTAAGCTTCGCGGCGATACTGAACAGTAGAAGAACAGCAGAAGCACAAAGAGATCGAAAAGCATGTTGCTCTTTAGTTCAGTAGAAAACTTATCCCTATCTACACGTATTGTTATTACCTAATAGGGTAGTAGAGGCCAAGCTTACTTTGTCTCCGGAATCTGCCGAACATAACAAAATAAAAACTGCGATATCGGAAAAACTCAAGGTGTGGACAGGCGCAACTCTGCAAGAATATCCATCTTCTGGGCATGAACTTGATGTTTATGCGATGACTCCAGAAGGTATTAGCGTTTATGTCGAGATTATCTGGTCAAGTTCTAAGAATAACTTCTTCAGAGATTTGAATTTACTGCAAACCTCTGACGCAAAGGTCAAGCTAGTAGTAGCAAGTCCTGAAATAATATCTAAAAAGAGCTGCCGACGTGAATTCGAGAAAGTGGTAATCGCGCAAAGAAAATTGGGTATCGCCATTCACGGGAATTTGATAGATGGACTTAAGATAATTCAGAGACCAAAATATATGGAGAATGATTTCAAAAAGATCTTTTTTGAAATGCTTGATCATGCTCGGAAGTGTGAGAAAGCCTTTGTGGAAGAAGCAGGATCTCAATCACCCAAATCGGCACAGGCTGATCATGGGCTCTTAATGCGGATTTGTACTAACCAAGCAAAACGCAGTATGGCTATCTATAAAGGCGATGTTCAAAGTCTTTACAAAAAATTCGTGCCTGAGCTTTATGTAATCAGACACGAAGTAGAGTCAATCTTCAATGACTATGTCGAGTCTTCTAGAGTTTTTGAAGGAAACTTGGACAACTACAAACTCACATATCAGAAATATGAAAAGGAATTGATTGTGTACGAGAAAGAGAAGGCCGAATATGATGAAAAGGTTCGGAAAGCCAGAAGCGAAGGAATTGAACCAAAGAATGAAGAACCACGACGACCGCTTGAGCCAGTTAGACCTAAGGCATATCATTGTATCGCTTTCGTGGGGGAGGCGGGAATCGGCAAGACCAACTTTTTAATTGGCATTTGTGATCAGCTTCTGGAAAAGAAAATTCCTGCGCTTTTCTATGTAGGGCATACACTGACTGAGAATTTCGAAAGTCTATTGCTATCCGATCTCTCTTCAATGAATAAAGACAAAATGGATTTGATCATCTTTCTCGATAGTCTAAACAAGACACTGCGGTATCATGATGATTTTCTGATCATAATACTCGACGCAATTAATGAATCCAGAAATTACAGAAACATCGAAAAGGAAATAGTCAACTTTCTGGAAAAACTGGAGAACCTTGGTATTACAAGAATCAAACTGATGATTTCTTGCCGAGACATAGAATGGAGCACGATCGCATCCGAACTTGGAAACCTTAATGAGAGGATTTTTCAGGGCGCACCCGTTCATTTAGGAAAACTTAGTGATGATGAGCTTCGTGAAATGTGGGAAAAATACAGAATCGCGTATGATCTGAAGACGGCTAGCTTTGAGTCATTGAGTTCCAAGATTCTGAACATCATTGATCAGCCATTGATGCTTCGATTTCTATGTGAAGCTTACCGTGGAGACTATTTACCTCGAGACATCGAGCGGCTCGACATCTTTGAGAGATACTGGGAGCGAAAACTCTGCGAAATGGAAAGAATAGGATCTGAATTGGGGATCATGAATCTGAAGAGCAATGCTATGAGCTTCATTTTTCAAATTGTCCAAAAAATGCGTGAACTGAGACAATGGGAGTTGCTCGAATATGAAGCTGAAAAGCTAACAGGAGAGAAGGCCGAAAACTATGAATCGGTATTTGCCAGGCTTCTTAGCGAGCATATAATATTGTATTCCAGAACTGATGTGAGAATAAGAGCAAAACTCATAGGGTTTACATATGAAGCTTTTTTCGAGTATGTTTTGGCGAAACTTGTCTATTTGAAGAACAGTTGGATTAGTCTTTCTGAGGATGAGATATTGTCCCAGTTCCGAACTCTTGTCCAGGAATCCTATGAATACAGGCCAATGAAAGGAGCATTGGGGTATCTGATTTTGTTTTTTTCCAGAGATGAGGAAAGCAGGGTCTATTTGGAGATGTTGAAGGAACTGGTCAAAACTGATAAGGGATGTGAAATTGCATATGAAGTTATCAGTCGGCTGAAGGTAATCAATGCAAATGTCTTTAGGATCCTGAAGGAAATAATAGTCACAACAACTGGTCCAAGGACAATATTCAGATCTTGGGGTAAAGACCATGTGGCAACCGAGATCCTCAGCAACATATCAGATAGTTGTATGATCGAAGTCTTTAGCGAGTGGGAAAATTGGGTGTCCCATACATACAACATGCTTCATGCAAACACACTTGTTGTCGGATTTGCAGAACTTGCGCGGGACAGACCCGAAAAAGCTTTGAAAATGCTTGCTTTAATATTCTCAGATGAACGATTCAGATGGTGTAGAGCATCCCTAACTCCCATCTTTTTACGCCTGAATTCTCTCATTAACGAAGATGCAATCCAAATCCTGCTGTATATGGCTTCTGGCCACTCACGTTTTCCTAGGGAAATTCCGCTGCAATTCATAAGAAGTCTTCCTGAGAAATTGAGATGCGAATTGCCCAAATACGTTCCTAGATTCTATGAACAGAAGAACCCAGAAGCTCAAGAATTACTTCTTGACATTATTGAAGAAATCGGCAAGAATCAAAAAGAAGTTGCTTTGGCAATTTTGAATGAAATGAAAGGCTGGTTAGCGGCACCCAACATCAATCACAGGATAGTAGATCTCTCCAGGATTCTTGGGAACAGCAGCAATAATAAGAATACACTGAAGAAAAATCTGTGAACATGTCTGCGTATGCACAACTGAGGGAACATGTCAATTATTTGTTTAGAAATTGTCGAATCTTCTGCTCCAGTTCTTTAAGATCCTTGTAGCTCCATTTCTTGAGCTTAGTGGTCAACAACATTCTTGTGATTGTAGGTCTAGCATTTTGAGTTGTTTGTTGATAAACTAATAAGACTTTGTTCTTGAAGGCCTTTCGTCCATTTGCCCATTCGATTTCCATAAGGTGTCCGTCTGAAATGGATACTTCAAAGATAGCGTGTGAGCAACCCCGCAGACATTCAATGCTCATGTCATGAACGAGATGATCGAATTTATCAGATGAAAGACTCGGCAAATCTATCGGCAAAATTGCTTTGAAACTATCCACTTGTTCGACTACTGATTTGATGTGGCGAAGAAGGGCTATGTTCTTGTAGTTTCCACCTACGAATACTCTCCTTTTCTTTGGTGCAAGATTGTTGAGAATGCTCTTTAGAATCTCTCTCATTTGTTTGATAGTCATAGGGGTCTTTGTGGTTTCTTCTGGGGTCAAGCTTGATGTTAGATCAGGAACCCTTGTTGTTCTCAGGGCATTCAAGACTTCTTGGGGGTCTCTCAGAGCATCTTGCTGTTTTTTTCTTTCCGCAGCTATTTGTTTGATTTGGAACAAGAATTGCTCTGATATCAGAGGATAGCTCCTCAATGTCTTGTATGCAGGAGCCTTGAATGCATCTTCAATATTGTCAGAATCAACAAGGTCTTCGATGTAGGCTAAAGTGATTTTGCCGAAACCTTCAAGCAATCTGTTTTGTAGAAGGAGTGAGACACCCCAGTTGTGAAGAGAAGCACCTTTGTGGTATTTCTGCTCAGGCTCAAGTCTTTGCTCTTCTGCTCTTAGTAGTTCATATTGTCCTTTGTATGTATTCTCAGCTTGAGCAAAGTTCCCGGCGACAAGATGAGAATAAGCTCCCTGTTCCATCAACATTAGTTTTTCAGCAATTTTATGTGATGGTGAGACAATCTCCATTTGAACCGCCGATTTTCAAATTATGAGCGCTATGAACAAATAGCTCTTTCCAAATAATCCATTGAACTCAAGGAACTCTGGTGAATATGATAGCTTCAGAAAAGAACAAGCAGCCTTGCCTTTTCGTATATTTGTTCCAGCTTCCCAAATGAGTAGTCAGTATAGTGTCTCGCCAATACAGATTTTCGTACTCTCCCGCAGAACGCATCCTCCGATTTTCAAATGCTCCTAGTCTGAGAAGCTTCTCGAGATGCTCAAACTTTGTATAACACTTGAACATTGATTGCTGTTCATGGTTTTGAATTTGCGCGAGAATAGGAAAATGGCAAAATTGAAATGTCTCAAGCTGTTGTCATTATCTGATGAGTGCAATGCTCGAAAACGAAGATGCTCTTTTCTGGTTTTGGCTTGATGAATTAATAGAGGATGACGAGGATGAAGAAGACTGTTAGCACTGATTTTGTGATTGATGATTTAAAGGCTGTGAAGATTGCTGGAAGATTATTTGATCAGTTCTACAATCGAAGGGGCATTTTCGAAAGCTACTCGATGCCAGAGTACATCCTGCCCAGAAACATGAAGGAGGGAACAAAGGAGTATGCTCTCTTCTTCACCTATGTAATTTCCATCGATTACATGACTGACGCGGTGAAGCTGTGGAAAAGATCTAGAGGAGCTTATGAACTGTATCCTGAAAGGTTCACTCCGCAAGAAATCTTGAAAGTCAGTCAGAGAAGCGTCGAAAACTTCGTTAAGGAGTTGGGGACAAGATACTATTCCAACGCTGCAAAAACATGGATCAAGATATCTAGATTGCTTCTTGACAAATACAGCGGAGACCCAAGAAACATCACTAACGAACCTCTCAATGTTGCAGACTTGAAGAAGCGTCTGAAGGACTTCCCCTATCTTAGAGGCAACAAGCTCTCGAACTTATACATCAGAGCGATGGGCGAGAAAGGCCTCTTCAAAGTCAAAAACATCAATGAACTGGACGTTCCAGTTGACAAGCAAGTTGCCAGATTCACAATCTACACTGGCGTTCTGAAACTCTCAAGTGAACAGTTTATCGGATGTCCTCAGGAAAGTCCTTTGAGAGATCTAATTGAGGAGGCTTGGAGAAATGCTGCAAAGACTTTGGGCACTGCTCCTTGGAAGCTGGATGAGCCTATATGGACTGTAGGCTCAAAACTGTGCAGCGGAAGAAACTGTGGAAAATGCCCAGTTGAAGATCTGTGTGACAAAACCAAAGGAATAATCTTCAAAGAAAACATTGTTGTATGGAGGCGAGATAATTGAAGAGTCTGGGACTTGTTTCTTGTGCCAAGAAAAAGCGAGACCATCGGTGCAAGGCTTCTCAACTGTGTTCTCCGTCAACTCTGTTCAAGAAGGCTTTTGAGTACGCTTCCAAGAGCTATGATGCTGTTGCAATACTTAGCGGCAAGTATGGCTTACTTCTTCCCGATGAAGAGATAGACCCTTATGATAGGTTCCTCAATGACCTGTCAGTTGAGCAAGTGAAAGAATGGTCAAACAAGGTCTTCGACAAAATGAAGAAGAAACTGAATCTTCACGATTTTGACAGGATCTACTTTCATGCTGGAAAAAGGTACAGAGAATATTTGATTCCGATGCTAGAGAAGATGGGCCTCAAGTGTGAAGTGCCGTTGAAGAATTTAGGCATTGGCAAGCAACTAGCTTGGTATAAAGAGCATGATTGCTAAGCGCGCGGCAACGCGAAAAAAAGCGTTTCCTCTCCCTACTCGATATTAAGTGTTCAATGCATCTTCAAGCTGTTTACAGTAGCTCCTGTGCGATAGCTTCCTTTGTGCGGGATGATATATGAACTGAATTCTATATTTTTCAACAAGGTCTTGTTTGTTCTTGAGGAATTTCTTGGCCTTTGTGCCTAGCGCGATTATTCTCTTAGGCTTTACTTCCTCAATCTCCTTGCGCAGTTTTTCATAGCAGTTCGCTTGACTGCCTTCTTTGTTCTCTGTCAAGCTGCTGCATTTTATGAGGTTAGTGAAGTAAAAGTCATCGAGGTTCTGACCCATTTCCTCAAGTCGTTTGCGAAGAAGCTTGGCTGTTCTTGAATGCTTCAGAGTGTCTCTTCGAGGTGGCAACTTTAAGTCAAATGATGGAGCTTGACCTATAATCATTACATCACAAGGTTTCGACCCACATGGAAAAGTGATGGCACGGCGGTCATTCGGAGAGAAACACTCTTGACATTGCTCATAAATACTCCATGGAAGAGTCTCGGTCAATGCAATACATTCCTTTAAGCCATTAACGCTGCCAGTGCAATATTTCATTTATGCACAAAAGATCGAAGCGCACGCTTTAAGTGATAGGATTTCTCCTCTTCTCAGACCTGTGGTCGCCTACAGTAAGAACAAGACCCTTTCCTTTGGGTTTTGAGGGAATCATAAAACTGTTTGATTTGCTCTCTATTCAGTTCGATCGATTTTCTTGTAAAGTGCTCCGCGCTACGGTAGAAAGTCATGGATCAGGAAAGAGTCTATGATAATCATTTCTGGTTTAGGAACGATTCTTTGGAAAGCATTCTGCAAGATGCGTAGCAACTCCATACATGGACACACGTTGCTTCAAGGAGAAAGTCACTAACCTCATTCTTCAAGAGTTTGTGCGCAATGTTATCACGTTCGCTATCAAAGGAGAGCGCTTTTGTTCTTTCCTCGTTGTTGATAGCCCCTATCAAGTATGCCACATCAACAAGATGCTTGAAAGTCTTTATATAATCATCACAGATTTTTCGCTTCAAAGAATTTACTTTAATCATGGAGTCTTTGGCGTTGATTTCCGAAGATTTGTAAATCAGCAATTTATGAAATCTGTACTCTACAAGTTGATGTAGAGAAAACAAGACCTCCCAAAAATTCCTTTCTGAAAGAGCTTGTTGAATCTCACTATCGTCTGCGCATCCTAAACGGGAATCCGTTCTTTTCGCATCCGAATCAAGCTTATTCTTTATTATCTCAAATTGCTCATTTGGGAGAGTCTTCCCGATCAGTTTCTGAAGAATGTTTTTGTTTATTGCATCCTCAACTACCTTCTTTGGAAAGCCTAAAACTATACCTGGACAAGAAATGTCATCAATTATGTACTGCTCTCCATTTTTCTCTAACATCTTGAAAGCACCAGTTTTGACTTCAGTAACAACATTTTCAGAATTCCTGGAAATGGTGATGGTAGCGCTCCTAGTAAATGGTCGTATCAGCAAGAAATCCTTCCAAGCCTGATTGAAAGTGATTATTTCCTCAGCACTCATGGTGTTGGCCTCTTTGAACAACATACTATTTATGTAATCTGTGGTGCCAATGTCTAATAAACTGATGGCATGTGCAGTTGTTTGCCACTATCAGGTCTAGCAACCAGACTGGCACTTAGCTGGATCCTTGAATTGTAAGTCTTGATCTGTAATAGATTTCCGCAAGTTTTTCAACCGAGAAGTCTGTATAGTGTCTTGCCAGAACTGATTTTGGCACTCCTTGAATCCAATAATACTGATTCAGGGAATTCTAGCATGCGATAACCCGCTTACCAAACTTTACGTTCATCAGGTCACTGAAAATATGTTGCATTTGGTACATCAGCGCTTCAAAGAGACTCTCTTGGATACAATAGAACGCACTTTCACAAGCGATTTATAGAAGTTGCTTCAAACAATTGGACACTATAAAAGGAGAAAGGAAAATGAAAACATTAGCGGCAGCAGCAATAGCAATGAGCATATTATGTCTTTCAACGTTTCTAGCTCTCTCTTCTCAAACACGTGCACTATCTCCCAAACCGCCAGTCTCTGAATGGAGCAAAACGTATGGAGGCCCCTATGAAGACTTGGCGAGTTCACTCGTTCAGACAAATGATGGAGGATATGCTCTAGCAGGACGCACTTACTCATCTCCAAGTGCAGGGTACATGGATGCTTGGCTGGTCAAAGTAGACTCGGCCGGGAATCCACAGTGGACCAGAAGCTACGGAGGATCTCAAGACGATGCAGCATATTCTCTTGTTCAGACAACTGATGGCGGATATGCCATGGCAGGGTATACAGGATCTTTCGGCGCTGGATACAACGATGTCTGGTTAGTGAAGACTGACACCAACGGGATCATGCTCTGGAGTCAAGCTTATGGAGGATCAGACCTCGATGAAGGTCGCTGCTTGATTCAGACCAATGATGGTGGATATGCATTAGCAGGCTTTACAGACTCTTACGGAGCTGGCGGCCATGATGTTTACCTAGTGAAGACCGATGCCGACGGAAACATGCAGTGGAACAGAACATACGGGGGAGCGAACGATGATGTAGCTTGGGCTATAGTCCAGACTGATGATGGGGGGTATACACTAGCCGGGTACAAAGATTCTATCAACAGCGCGCAAGGCGATTTCTGGCTTATCAAGACCGACACAGATGGCAACATGATTTGGAACAAGACCTATGGAGGGGCAGGAAGCGACCATGCATATTCTCTGGTCAAAACGCCTGAAGGAGGATATATTCTTGCAGGTTGGACAGACTCTTTTGGCGCAGGTAGCAGAGACTCTTGGCTCGTTAAGACGGACGTCGATGGATACATGCAATGGAACAAAACATATGGAGGACCAAATGCTGATTGGACTAATTCGATAGTCATAACAGATGATGGAGGTTATGCGCTAGCTGGAGCTACAGGTCCTTCTATAGACGGTAACGCGGACTTTTGGCTTGTCAAAACTGACTCTTCTGGGAACATGGAGTGGGATAAGACATTCGGTCGGGCTGAAGATGATGATGAGGCATATTGCGTGGTTCAGACAAGCGATGAAGGATACGCTTTAGCTGGACGCACATACCCCTTTGATGAGAGAGTGCATTCAGATGCTTTGCTAGTCAAACTCGTTTCATTAAATGTTCCAGTAATGCTAGAGATCAACCCAGACACGTTGAACCTCGGGAGCAGAGGCAAATGGATCACATGTTATGTCGAGCTTCCTGTCGGTTACGATGTAAAGAGTATTGAGGTATCTTCAATATTCGTCAACAACACGATTCGCGTTGACCAGTCTGCACCTATGTCAATTGGTGACTTTGACAATGACGAAATGCCAGATTTGATGGTCAAGTTTGATAGAAGCCAAGTAATCAATTATGTCTTAGCGCAAGTGCCAAATTCAGCAAGATTCATGGCCATTACATTGACTGTTACAGGTTATCTCAATGATGGCACAGCTTTCAGAGGAAGCGACACAATAGAAGTCATCTTCTCGAAACCCATAGCGAAGTAAAAGTCTTTCTTAGAACATCTCCCTCTTTTTTTCTTGGCTACAGATAGAAGCCAAGACTATATGCATTAGTCCAGAACTCTGAGTTCTGTTTTCCTGTAAATCTCTTTCAGTTTCTCTGGTGAGAAGCCAGTGTAATGTCTTGCAAGAACAGGGTTTGGCACTCTTTGAATCTAAAAAATACTGATTCAGAGAATTCTAGCATGCGAGAACCAGCTTGCCAAACTGTGGATTCATCAGGTCACTGAAAATGTGTTGTATTTGATACTTTGCTGTTTCTGACAGATTTTTTTCAATGCATAGAACGCACTTTCACAAGCGATTTATAGCAGCTGTTTCGATATTCAAGAATAAGAATGGAGAAAGGAAAAATGAAGAGAATAGTAACGATTGCAGCAATAGGCTTGTTGCTTGGCATTCTGTATCCAGCGCTAAACACTGTGAATGTTGGAGCAAATCCGCACGACCCAATAACAATCCTTTCTAATAGTGATTTCACGTCTGCAAACGGTGTAGTCTCGGGGACTGGAACCAGTTGGGATCCATACGTGATTTCAGGATGGGAGATTTTTGGAGGCGATTTCGGTGTTAAAGTGGCTAACACAGATAGATTTTTCATAATCACAGACAACAGCATTCTAAACAGCACATACTTCGGAATATCAGTCAACTCAGCTGCTAACAACACATGTGAAATCAGAAACAATGTTATCAGATATGCCCAAGTAGATGGCATACTTATCGAACAGACTAACCAATCAAAAATCCAAGCAAACGATGTACAATTCTGTGTGTCTTCGGGCATAGTCATACGCAGATCCCACAACTGCCAGATAGAAGGAAATCTTGCTAATTCCAACAGCCAGAAGACTGGTGGAGGAGCCGCAGGAATATACATTGATGAATCAACGTTGAATGCGGTAGTAGGCAACATCGCCAACAGCAACTCGCCGCTTTTTGCTCCAGGTCTATGGCTTATCCACAACTCCAGTTTCAACACAATGTACTTCAACGAGTTCTCTCTAAACTGTCATGGAATTCTTATTGACGGAGAAAGCAAAGGCAGCTTTCTGCACGCTAACAGCATGCTTTTCAATACTCTGAGCGGCATAGTTTTAGCAGCGTCTTCCGGAGAGGGCATGTTCTTTAACAACACGATCGCTGGCAACAGTAGAGGAGTTGAAATCATAAATTCTTCGAGCAATAGATTCTGGGTAAACAACTTTGTCTATAACACTCGACAAGTAGTCACGGACTCCTCCATTAATCTATGGGATAATAGCTACCCTTGTGGTGGCAACCATTGGAGCGACTACACAGGAACCGACACGAAAAGTGGGCCAAGTCAAAACGAACCATGCAAAGATGGAATTGGAGACAATCACAATGTGATCAACTTGAACAACGTAGATTACTATCCGCTTATGAATCCTTGGCCACAAGATCTTCTCGTTGTTTCTTCGACACCTACATCTCCAGCACCATTCGTGCCCTTGGACCCAGATCAAATGGTCAGAGAGACAGAGCCTATCAATGTCAAAATCATTATCAAATGGAATCCGACAGACGTGCAGAAAGTCCTGTTATTCTACAGAGTCAATGGTGAACCTTGGTGCAATACGACAACTATCTACAGTCCCACAAGCCGCATTTGGACTAGAAACATACCTGGCCAACCTGGTGAAAGCGTAGTAGAGTTCTACGCAGAAATATACATAGGAGCAGACGAAAGCCCAACCTGCGTAAGTGACATAATGACTAGAAATGTGAAGAGCCTTATTGATGGCGACATAAACGGCGATGACATAGTAGACATATTCGACATAGTGATCGTAGCCATCCACTTTGGCGAAACAGGTTAAACTCCACTTTCTCTTTCCTTTTTTATGTCGCAGAAGTCGAAGCATACGCGGTTAGTAATCTGAGATCTGTTCTTTCGTAGGCTGTTTTGAGCTTCTCAGAAGAGAAGTCAGTGTAATGTCTTGCTAGTACTGATTTCGGTGCTCTTCCGCAGAACGCATCAATATGTGTTTCAGACACTCCTAGTCTCATCATTTCTGAACAAAACCACCGTCTAAGCTTCTGCGGAGTAATGTGCATTTCAGTCTTGTCTTTTGCTGTTTTTCCAGAGCTCAACCACTTCTTGTCTCTGCATCGGAAACAGTCTCTCACTTCTTGAGTGCTTCTTTGAATCAAGATATTCTTTCAATGCTTTCTCTGCTTCTTTATTGTAGAAGCTCACCCACGACTTCTTTGTCTCACCATGATGATTGCTTGGTGTGATCATTCTTCTCTCAAAATCAATGTCTTCAAGTTTCAGTGAGAGAATCTCGTCTCTTCTCAGTCCTGTTGTGGCATAGAGCATGAAGAGCGCTTTCTCTTTCTTTGTCTCAAGACACTCATAGAACTGTTTCAGCTGTTCTTTGCTCACTATCTGTTTTGGCTTGAATATTTGATGTGGAAACTTGAAACTGGAGACAGCTTCAGGCAGCTCCAAGAAGTCTCTGAAGAAAACTTTCAGAGCCATCAACGCATTCTTGTAATAAGACGCACTGTAACTCTCAAGACTCTTCAAATAACTTCTCAGATCTTCTCTAGAGATTTCAGTAGGCCTCTTCTTCATAATCTGCAAAAGCTTCTTGATGAACCACACTTTCTCATAAGCTGTCCTCTTGCTTCTTCTCAGATCGACAATCTGAAAATCATGGAATCTCTCGAGAAGCTGATCACAGTCTTCATTGTCTGTTACAGGGGCTTTACGAGCCAAAGGTCGCCGGTTCAAGTCCGGCTCGGCCCACCAAGACTGTTTATTGCATGATGATTCACAGTTGTTCAGTGTAGAGACTTGTGAGAATTGTGTGATTAGCTGCTTTAAGTGGTTTTCGAACGTCTTACTCAAATTGAAGCCAAGATTACGCGTCTTTTCAACTAGATCTCTATCCAAATACAATACAACATTTCTCTTGCTTGACATTTGCATTCGCACCCGAGGCCATGCGAAGGGAGGTTCAATGTTATAAGTTTGATCATTTTGTATGTCGGAACTTTCTCTAATTGGGTTCGAGAAAGAGCAAACTTCACTATTCTTGGGAATTTACGAGTGCGTCGAAGGCAAAGTTTTATTTTTAGGCATTTGGCTCTTAGAGTTTCAGTGAGTGAAGAGTGAGATACCTTAGTAAATCTGTTTGCATGAAGATTCTCGCTTTGCTCTGTATAGACTCGATTTTGGGTGGAATCATCTCTTTAGTGGACTCTATTTTGATATTTGTTTATCTTACTTACAAAATAGACTTTCTGACTGCGACTGCCATAGGCGTTCCTTTGGTTTTTATATCGATGGGGATAATCAGTCTGCTTCCACTTGCGGAATACGTCTACATAAGGCAGGGTTACATAAATCCAGCAATTGCTCGAGACAGCCAACGGGCATATGCGGAATGGAGAAATGAGAAGAGACAAACGGGATTGCTGATCTTGTTCAGTGCATTGTTCATTGTTCTCCTCAATCCGTATGGCATCCTCGTGGGCCGACTCTTGCCTCCTAGCCTGAATAGCACACTAGTACCTGCTGTTGTTCATGCGTTTCTGGCTATTCTAATTGCTGCTGTCTACAAGAAATGGTTGCAGAAACACTTTGATCTAACTGGCATGCTGAAACGGTTACGTGCTGCACTTTGAGAAAACGTTCGGGACACGCCACAATTTCTTATTATGGATTATACATATAAGAAAAAATCAAAAGAAAATTTGGGTGATGCTGCAATGATCGCTAAGCAGAAGCTGGTTGAAATAACAGAGTCTTCAATTATCAACTTGGTAGAGACTTTCAAGACACTACCTTACTTCTTCTACACCGAGAATGACTTACACACTCACCTACATCATGAGATCTACAGCAGACTGCTTCCTCAAGATTGGATATGCGTAACTCAAGACAAGAAATCAAGCATTTTACTTCACAAGGAATATCCAACGAAACTCAGGTACAACGCTAAAGCCTTGGAGGAAGTCCCTTCAGGAGGTGCTCGTGGGCATTTCGATTTGTGTATTTGGAACCCTGAAAAGACAGAAGAGCGAGACTTTCGAGCTCAACGAACCAATTTCAAGGAAGAATAGCAGACTTTCATTGCAATAGAGTTTGACTTGATTGAAAGAAACGATAGCTACAATTCAGCTCTGCATCACTTCAAATGGGATCAATTGAAGCTTGGAAGCCCAGAAAATGAGGTTGAATATGGCTATCAACTTGTGTTTGCGAGAGACTGGGAGAACAAGAATGATTTTGTCGAAAAAGCAAGAAAACAATTAGAAAGAGCTGCAAACACTACAGTTCTCTATATAGAGAGAAACAATCAAAGCCAAATAGTTGAAACTCTTCACCGAAGACATTCTTGAATTATAAGCTAATATTGAAATAACGTGCACTTCGTGCACTCTGTCTCTCTGAAGCCTCTTAGTTCTGTTCGACCTCAAAATAGCGATGTCTTTAAGAGTAGATTGAAGTCTAATACTTTGCAGGGTTAAGAAATGCCCAAAGGCAAGAAAGAGAAAGCTCTGGATCATAAACAACACATGAAATCGCAGAGAGACAAGGAACTGAAAAGGAAAGAGAAACGGAACGTCGAACTCCCTGAAAAATATGATAAAGGTAAGAAATAACGCGCGAGAATAGCGCAATAGTCTATATCTCTCTTCAGTCTCCTAGTCCTCTCAAGCCTCTCTGTTATCGAATCACTACACGACAACATCATTAGTCATTGTTCATGCTATCAATTATCAAGGTAACGATTCAATTTCTAGTTTTCCGCATGCTAGACAGAGAGGAAAATGTAATTTTGAATTCTTTCTTGTTTGGAAGGTGAACTGAATAAATCTGGATTTGTAGCGCGTTTAGTCGATGCTTGCGGAATTAGATACTGCGCGCGCTGCGTGGACATTTTTGACATAGTCATTGTCGCAGCACAATTTGGCAGGCCTCCACCACCAATAGAAGACCTTCGAGCTGATCTCGACATCAATGGCGTGGTTGACATCTTTGACATCGTAGTAGTTGCTTTAAACTTCGGAGCAACAGGATAATCTCTTTTTTCTATTATCTGGCTACTGGCAACGTGCACTTCGCGCACGCATCACATTTGTCTGAGAAACACTGAACCTGTTAGCAATCGCAGATGGTCTACTGTCTTCATAGACGTCTACTTCGTCACTAGAAGATGAGCAATGGTGTATCGTTTCCCAAAAACTCGATGATCCTTCTTGGGCTGAACACTGTAAGGGTTGCGCGGCACAGGCTTTTGCCGATTCTTGGTATGAGTCCTGCGGCATCTGTTCCAAGCTTGCACACTATTGCGTTTTCAAACAATCCGAGAGGTTCGACAGCCACGACGTCGCGTGCGTACTCATTCACGTTTAATGCCCACTCCACATTCT
>Ga0315293_10000649_pt1 | contig 32752 bp, 28 predicted proteins | sample YL17G13_20_MG_FD_203071 | JGI IMG/M metagenome (GOLD analysis project Ga0315293, IMG submission 203071) | Sediment microbial communities from Yellowstone Lake, YNP, Wyoming, USA - YL17G13_20 | ecosystem: Environmental > Aquatic > Freshwater > Lake > Sediment | place: USA: Wyoming | collected... | reverse complement strand
CCTGCGCCCCCCTCAGTGAGAGCACTCCCCCCTGCGCCCCCCTCAGTGAGGGGGGTAGGGGGGAGAAGATGCCGGAATAAATCCGGCATGACAAGGTAAAAAAAGCAGGTTTTTCAAAGGCCTTTATATTTTAGCTCTGTGCAAAACGTTTTTTATGCCGCCTTTTCTTCCTTGATTCCGATAACCCGGTCTTTATTCTTTCGGTCGAACCTGGCGACATATCTTTTAAACCATGCACGGAACAGTATTCCCATCAGCTTGATTTTGAGCCTTTTAAAGGCATAGGCGTTCGGAGTTTCCGAGAGGTAGCGTCCCTGTTCGGGATTCATCACGATGCTGACCTCGATATTCGGGGCGATCCCCATCGGCAGGCCCTTTTCGATGCAGGCATCGTACATTCTTGCGAAAATGGGAATCATATCCTCCGTTTTCGGAGACGGCACATCCTGCCATTCTGTTCCCACGAGCGGGCGGAAGATGCAAACGGTCGGGATTGCGCCGATGCCGGTCATCCAGTCTATCGCCGCGATGCTGCTTTCAGGCGGCTCCAAACCGGCGATGATCTCGCCGTTCGTCGTTGGGAAGAGCTTCGCGCAGTACTCCACGGCATCCAGATACCTGTCGAGCCCGAAATGTTTGTTCTTGCCGGGGCAGCAGTCTTCAAAGGATTTCTTGTCCCAGAGTTCGAAACAGAATGAGACCTGGTTAACGCCGATCTCTTTCAATCTATGATACCAGCTGAGGTTGTGATGCGGAGGGGTTTGCACGCCGATGAGCAGGCCGGTCTCCTTTTTAACTGCTATTATATAAGGTTCGAGCTGATCCATAAAGGAATCACCTTCATAGAAGCCGGTGTTGAAATGGACATAAGTGATGCCCATCTCTCTGCGGGCTTCGATGACCGTTTCAACAACATCCTGGACTCGCTTCTCCACCTCTTCCTGGACGCCGAGGTTAAGTCCGACGGAGCAGAACCTGCATTGCTGTTTCGGCTCCTGCAGCCAGTATTCGCAGACGCCCGTCGGATATATCCCAAGGTACGTTCCCTGAAGGACACCGATCTTTCTCATCGGGGTTCCGTTCGATGTGAGCTTTTCATAAAACTTCGGCTGGGGGGGGAGTTTAATTTCCGCGATCTTTTCATCCGCGCCTTCTGTGTTTCTATAAATGATATATTTTCCGTCCTCGCGCTTTAAAATATAAGGGGATTTCTCAACGAAAGGTTCGAGAACCGGAACGTTCGTCCACAGTTCATCCGGAAGTATCAATTCCAACCCGCTGCCGAGTCCCGCGCGGGTGCGGAAAATCCCTCTTCCTTCCTCGCCGGTCTTGCAGCTTTCATCTATCTTCATACCTTTGCAGTAAAGGTCAAGCTTCAGCAATCCTGGATTCTTCTTAACGTCGGTTTCCATCTTATCCTCTCAAATCAATTTGTTAAGTGAGAGCTTTGAAAAACCAGCAACTTTGTCATTCTGACGTATGCTTCGAAGCGATGCAGAGGAAGAATCCATCGGATTCTTCAGGAGTTTTCCTCCGGGGACGTTCTTCAGAATGACAACAAACCATGGTTTTTCAAAGGTCTCCAAGCCGTCTTGCAAATATATCCTGTAACCGGTCCTTTTTCAAGGAGCTCGGATTCCAGCAGAATGGCGTTGAACATGAGCCCTGCGCATTCTTTTTGAAATGAATTCTTTTATTAAATATCGAATCTGTTTTAGAATATTTCACGAAAGATTATTTCTTCGTTTAAGGAAAAATATGAAATGAAGATGAAAAAAACTTTTGCGAGCGACAATAACGCGGGTGTGCATCCGGAGATCATGGACGCCATCCTTCGCGCCAATTCCGGCCATGCTGTCGGATATGGAGCTGATGAATACACCGAGTCCGCAGTAAGGAAGATAAAAGAACATTTCGGCGATAATATCGAGGTGTTCTTCGTTTTCGGGGGAACCGGAGCGAACGTAATATCGCTGAAAACTGTCACCGATTCGTTCAACTCGATCGTCTGCGCATCCACGGCGCATATCGTCACCGACGAGTGTGGGGCGCCGGAAAAATTCACGGGCTGCAAGCTGTTGACGATCGCCTCCGAAGACGGGAAGATAACGGCGGAACAGGTCGAGCGGACGATCAGGGGCAAGGGGGATCAGCATCATTCGCAGGAGAGCGTTGTCTCGATCACGCAGGCGACTGAAAGGGGCACCGTATATACTCAGAGCGAGGTGAAAGCAATCGCTCGCATCGCCCACAAGCATGGACTTGTTCTCCATATGGACGGAGCGCGCTTATGCAACGCGGCGGTAAACCTCGGTATCACGCTTAAAGAGGCTACGGCGGATGCGGGCGTGGATATTTTGTCCTTCGGCGGCACCAAGAACGGACTTATGTACGGCGATGCTGTGATTTTCTTCAATAGAAGGCTTGCCGGCAATTTCAAGTTTTTCCGCAAACAAGGGATGCAGCTTGCGTCGAAGATGCGTTTCATTGCAGTCCAGTTCGAGGCGCTCCTGACGAATGACCTGTGGCGTCGAAACGCGGAGCATTCGAACAAAATGGCGGCGATGCTTGCGAAAGAAGTGAGAAATATCCCCGGAGTAAAAATTATGAACGAGATCGAGGCGAACTCGATTTTTGCGGCGTTACCGAGAGAGGTGATTCCTGCGCTGCAGGAAGAATTCTATTTTTATATTTTTGACGATTCCGTTCCCATCGTAAGATGGATGACTTCATATGATACGACGGAAGATGACGTTTATGCCTTTGCAGATGCTATAAGGAAAGCGATGTCCGTGCATCGAACGGAATAATTCGCATGTAAATGAACCTTTATCCTGATTCTTGCAAAGCCGTGTAAATCCTTGACGGAAACTTTCATCGTTTGAATAATGGCAGGATTTTAAGCGCCAGGATAATAATGATATTTCAACCGTTTGAGATATGCATCGCAATATTGAAATTGAAACCTTATTTGCTATAATCTATCGGTTTATTAATTTATTTGAAGGAATAATATGTCAAAGAGACAGGGGCTTTCGATTTTTTTCCCGTGTTACAACGACGCGGGGACGATCGCTTCGCTGGTCGTCCTCGCTGATAAAACGGCCAGGCAGTTCACGGATGATTATGAAATAATAGTCGTGAATGACGGCAGCGGGGATCATAGTTTGGCTGTTCTTGAGGAGCTGCAAAAAAAATACAAGGTTTTGAAAGTTATAAATCATATTAAAAACCGCGGTTACGGCGGCGCTTTGCGCTCCGGTTTCGATGCGGCAACCAAGGAACTTATCTTTTACACCGACGGTGATTTTCAGTACGACGTAACGGATATGGGTCTGCTTTATGAAAAGATGAAACCGGGGATAGATTGGGTGAACGGCTGGAAGATAAGCCGAAATGACGCTTGGTACCGGAAAGCGATAGGGAAACTTTATAACTTCGGTGTGAAGACCCTTTTCAATATTAAGATCAGGGATATTGATTGCGATTACAGGCTGCTGCGCAAGAGCGCCGTTGACAAAATTGATCTGAGTTTCGACAGCGGCGTGATCTGCCTCGAACTGATTAAAAAGCTTCAGCTAGCCGGCTGCAGAGCGGCGGAAGCGCCGGTGAACCACTTTTTCCGTTCATACGGCAAATCACAGTTTTTTAATTTTCGCAGGGTCTTCAGAACCTTCTGGAATCTGCTGCAGCTATGGATTCAGATATATATTAGAAAGTCTTACCGAACGAAGAAAGAAATATGACTGGCAGCAGATCATTATCGGACGCCAGGGAGGTTTTTCGCGGCAAGAAATGCCTCGTTCTCGGCGGCCTCGGATTCATCGGCAGCAACCTGGCGATAAGACTTGTCTCCCTCGGAGCGGATGTTGTGATCTGCGATTCCATGATAGACGATTACGGCGGGAATCTTTTCAATATAGAGCCTGTGAAGGACAAGGTGAAGATCAACATCTCGGATGTCCGGGATATGAGCTCGATGCAATACATAGTTCGCAATATGGATTACATCTTCAACCTAGCCGGCCAGGTGAGCCATATAGAGAGCATGAGGGATCCGTTCACGGACCTCGAAATAAACGTCAGGGCGCAACTCTCCATAATGGAAGCATGCCGCCGCTTCAACCCGGAAACCAGGGTTATCTTCGCGAGCACCCGCCAGATATACGGCAAAGCGGACAAGCTGCCTGTGGACGAAAATACTCTCCTTCGGCCGATGGATGTAAACGGTGTGAACAAGATGGCCGGGGAATGGTATCATATTCTTTATAACAACGTTTACGGCATCCGCACCTGCTCGCTGCGCCTAACCAATACTTACGGTCCCCGGCAATTGATCAAACATAACCTCCAGGGGTTCGTGGGCGTGTTTATCCGCCAGGCGATACTGGGCGAGGAGATAAAATTGTTCGGCGGCGGCGGGCAAAAGAGGGATTTCACGTATGTCGAAGACGTGGTGGATGCTTTCCTTTTAACCGCGTCGTCCGATTGCGCAGCGGGGAGCATATTCAACCTCGGCGGAATCAAGCCGTATTCCCTGAACGAGTTTACGAAAATACTTCTCGATGTCGCAGGCGGCGGGAAGAGCGTGGAAATTCCTTTTCCGGAGGAAAGACAGCGCATTGATATCGGCGACGCATATTCCGATTACGGCCGGATCAGAGAGGCGCTTGGCTGGGAGCCGAAAGTGGACTTGCGCGAGGGCCTTGCGACAACCGTAACTTATTATCGAGAGAATCTTAAGTATTATCTTCCGAAAGAGATGGCGCCGTCGAAATTATGAGGGTCCCTTTCCAGGATTTCAGCCGCCAACATAATTCGGTTGGCGCCGAGTTGGACGAAGCCTTCGGACGCGTGAGGCGGCGCGAGTGGTATATCCTCGGGCCGGAAGTGGAAGCCTTTGAGGAGGAATTTGCCCGATACATCGGCGTAAAGCACGCCGTCGGGGTGGCGAACGGCACGGAGGCGATTCAGATCGCCCTTCTGGCGCTTGGAATTGAATCCGGCAAAGAGGTCATCACGACCGGAAATACGGCGGTTCCCACAGCAACGGCGATCAGATCCGCCGGATTAGCCCCTGTTTTTTCGGAGATCGGAGAGAAGGACTGGAATCTCGACCCCGCTCAGCTGGAATCCGCCGTGACTTCCCGGACGGCGGCCATAATCCCCGTTCACTTATACGGCAACCCGGCGAGAATTGATGCCGTTATTGAATATGCAAGAAGCAAAAAGCTATTCGTTGTCGAGGATTGCGCTCAATCACATGGTGCAGAGTTCGGAGGAAAGAAGGTGGGCTCTATCGGAGAGATCGCCGCATTCAGCTTCTATCCGAGCAAGAACCTCGGGGCGCTGGGCGACGGAGGGATGATAACCACAGACGACCGGGATCTGTATGAACGCTGCAAGCTCTTGCGGAACTACGGGCAATCCGAGAGGAACAGGCACACGACTTGGGGCATAAACAGCCGCCTTGACGATATCCAGGCGGCGTTCCTACGCGTAAAGCTCAAACGGCTCGATGAATGGAACGAGATGCGCCGTAAGGCGGCGGGACTGTATGCGAAGCTTCTTGCGGGCGCGCTTGTCAACATTCAGCAAAGCAACGGTAAGAATGTGTTTCACCTGATGGTCATTCAGCTTCCTGAAGATGTGGAACGGGAATCCTTCATCGGTTTCCTCGCGGAAAACGGCATCTCGACGGCGATCCATTACCCGATGCCTATATACCGTCAGGAGTCTTATAAGGATTCGGCGCCGCGTGAGTCCCTGCCGCTCACCGAGAGGCACTGCCGCTCCGTTGTATCGCTGCCGATCTTCCCGTTCATAACTGAAGAAGAGATCGAGTATACCTGCGCAATAATAAAAAAATTCTTTGAGAGAGGATGAATCCGGAGATGCCGAAAAAAGCAGAGAAACCTGATGTGAAGAAAACCGCAAAAAAAGATCCATATTCCCTTATGAACAAAGGCGAGTACGAGGTGATGTTCAGCGTCGAGGACGGCTACTGGTGGTACAGCGCGCTGCATCATATGATTTTAAGGCTTGTCCGCAGAGAAACTTCGGGTCGGAATCCGGCCGATATTAAATTACTGGATTGCGGATGTGGAACCGGCGGGATGCTTGCGGTCCTGAAGCCGCGTTTCCCCTGGACGACCGGTTTCGACCTTTCGGACGATGCCGTGAAATTCTGCCACAAACGGGGTTTCAAGGATGTCAAAAAAATGTCAGTGTCGGAGATAAAGTATCCGAAGGGCAGGTTCGACGTCGCATATTCCCTCGACGTCCTGTGCAATCTGCAATTGAAAGATTTCTCGAAAGCCCTCGGCGGCATCCGCGCGATTCTCAAACCTGACGGGGTTTTCATCTTCAATCTGCCCGCTTTCAATTCGATGCAGAGCGAGCACGATAGGGCGGTGGGCATATTCCGCAGATTCCGCAGGAATGGACTCCGAAAGGAACTCGAGGCGGCCGGATTCGAAGTAGAGAAGATAAACTACAGGGTCTCGTGTCTCTTTCCGCTGATTTGGGTGATCCGCATTATGAAAAAAGGAAAGAGTGCCGGGGCCAAGGAAGCGCACTCGGATCTGAAGCCCTTAAGCGTGCCGGTAAACGGATTTTTAACCTGGCTATTCAAGCTCGAGAACGTCATCGTCAATTATATCCCTGCCCCGTACGGTCTGTCAGTCTTCGGCGTCGCGCGAAAAAAAGAATAGTCGAAAATAACGAACTTCACAGATTCGAAGCGTACAACACGCTGCCTCCCGATCTGTTGGTTCAATGAACTGAAAGGGTTTGGTTTATCTCGAACCGGAGAGAAGGATTTAGGCAACAACCTGTCAACGTGCTGCTGCCTGAAAAAACAAGGTCATGCTCCGGGATACTTCTAAGGGCGGCAGCCGGAAGAAGTGACGATCAGAGCGTAGGAAAGAGAATGACTACCGAAGAAAAATAATTAATCAATAATCATCTCTATTGTTGAAGAGGTTATAATAATTAAAGTCTTATGAGTAGTTACATGGAAAATATAATTTTATGCATTCTGATTTGTGGTCCACGGGTCTCTCTATTATCATTGCTCACAAACGTCTGTCCCGTTTCATAAGTAGCCCTAAATTCCAACGAATTAAGTTTATCATTTCCATACCTGAGTTGTTCTTTTGGTAAATTGATTGAATATTCATTAAGTCCATTTTTTAGGATAATTTTCTTGTCAAATGCGCTGTTAACTTTAATTTTTAAAACAATATTATTCTGATCTGTTTCATCAGCAAAAAGTGTGAGATGAATCTTAATTGCCTCAATATTCTTGAATGAACTTGACAGCTTGAAATAAAACGGTGCAGGTAAACTTCGAATCCATCGATAAGTTCCTCTTTTTGGACCATAAAAGGCCTTACTCCAACCGGAGCTGAGATATATTTCATCTTCATTTATGTTGCCGATGTTAATTACGATAGGAAAGTTTTCCGGACTGAACGCTTTTCGCAGAGGATTAGAAATTTTTTTAGATGGATTTGGTTCTATCTTAAGGATGATGATGTTCGGTCCAGCGATTTTATTTTTCACTGAAGTAAAAGTTTTCTCGACTTTTGTGCTTGAAATCAAGTCTTTCCTAATGTTTGGCCAATTGCCATGTTCCCTTATTATCAAATACTGACAAGAATTACTTGGGTTTCTTAAAGCAGAAATATTCAAACGTTTTATATTCGTAAATCGATATATTTTATAATTTTTAGAATCTGGTCGGACTGTATACGACTCGTACCAGATTCCCATTCCAGGTTGAATATTATTATTTATCCATTCATAAGCCAAGTTACTTGTGACAGGTTTAAATGTAGATATAAATACGTCGAGGGTCCTAATTGAAGGTAGAAGCAATATTATAGTCACTAGAGCTCTGAAGCAATATTTATTAAGTGTAGATTTCGGTCTGGAGCTGAAGAACTCGACGATCGACTTGGCTAAAAAGATCCATAGCAATGGAGTGATGACGATCATATATCTCGGGTATACCATATTTGATTTTATGGCAAGCATAAAATGAGCAAGCGGATAGATTAGAAGCAGGCTTTCCTTTTTAGAAGGTCTTACGAAAAAATATAGAATAGCGACAATAAAAACCAAAGTGCCGATTATCCCGATATTATAAAGAAACATACCACCATATTTAGAAATAGAGGGAATTTCAGAGGTGCTCCAATGCGGAGCTGCTGCAGTTGATACATGTATTGACAGGTCTTTCATAAAAGAATCCCAGTTAAGAATCGGGAAAAGATTAGTAAGAATAAAAATAATTATGATGATTGCAAAAGAAAGAAATAGATAACTATTTTTTCGTTTCTTGCTTTTTTTCGCAGTTAAATGAGCATAAATCATTGGGAAGAGCATCAATAAACCATAGTATTTTGTTCCTGTCGCAAGACCTGTGAAGACCGCTGCTTTAACATAATTGTTGACTGTAGCCTCTGACGTTATTTTATAAATATAAATAAAAGCAAGAAGTACAAATATCATTACTAAGATATCTAACCTAACCATTGCTGCTGTAATATAATAATATGTTCCCACTCCTAAAAATAATGAAGCGATCAGCCCTGTCTTTTGGTTATAGAGCTTTTTACCGATGGAATAAGTCAGGTAGATTACGATCAACGATAAGAGAACATTAAATAAACGAGCCACTTGATAAAAATTTTCCACAGGTATTGAGGCAAATTGTTCAAAGGGAATATATTTTGCATGGAAGATTAGATAGTAAGCTGAAAAAATTACGAATAATAAATAGAAGTGAATTCCACCCCAATAATATGATCTATAGTTTAAATCTCCTGTGCCTACCATCGTTATAACACGAGATACTATATAATCTTCATCAATGTCTGTTAAATGGGGTAAACCATATGAAACCATAGGTATACAGAGAAATAGATATAGGACTAGGAAAAATATCAAAACAATTTCATATCTTCTTTCATAAATAATATTCTTATTTGTAAGAATTGATTTGATATAATTTGATCTGATAAAGATAGCGAAAATCCATAATGTAAATAGTATATAGAAAAATAATGTTCTATTTATGACATGGAATTTTATTCCAAATCCATCAGCAAATATTGAAAAAACAATCATCATACCGATAAGAAAGATTACAGCATCGTGAAATTTTAGTTTTTGTAGTTTTTTCTTTATACTTTCTATAGATTTCATTATTAATGATACAATTGGCTTCATTTGAATCATCGACAAAATTCCTTTCCGCCAATAGAAAATAGATTTCTATTATATTCTTATTCGCCTTTATTTAAGTATAAGCTAATAATAAAATCAAGGTAATTGTATATGATGAATTTCCTATCATTTTGTACATTATCAAGATACTCCTTTTTTCTGATTCTAATGAAGAGTTCGATGTGGTCAGATGATTAAGTATCAACAATTACATATCGGATGTTATTGTCCGGACGTGAGGTAATTCAGCATATCGTCTGTTTCAAGTTTGTTTCCTGTAATATCGGCAATTTTTTTATGCCAGGGATATAATTCTCCGTATCGGAAGATAAAGGCATTAAGCCATTTTGCGCAAGCTTTGGGATCTTGTTCCAGCGTTTTCAATGTTTGCGAGAGCGAGGCAAGCAGCTGGTATGCCCCGGCCTCTCCAGCGATATCCATGGCATAATGGAAAGGTTCTCTGATAATGAAATAGTCGGCAACCCATTCGAATTCGTATCCTTCAGGGAGGGTTACCATAAGGTATTTTTCAGCCATTTGACGGAACAGGGTATCCGGGTTCAGAGCGGGATCGGCATAGAGAGTCCATTCGAAATCCGCCATCATCAATTTTTTTCTCAGGTTGAAAATCTCGAAGGCATTATCGTAGCGGAAGATATAGCTCTGATTTTGACCTTGTGTTTTTTGAAGTATCTCGACGAGGAGCCTGCTGGTCATACTTTGATGGATTCTGCTTGAGGCGCCGATCACGCCGGGGAAACCTTTCAGGATGGTTTTTGTGTCATGGAGGTGGGCGTAATACTCTCCAAGGCTATAATGAAAAATAAAATCTCTTTTTAATTGAATGCCGGTCGGATATTGGCTTACCGCTATCCTGTAATCGGAGGGGACGGCAACCATGAATCCGCGAGCGCCTGTTGTCGTTGATGATAATGACGCCTCTATCTTGCCGGACGGCTCGATGCCTATTTTGGCAAATGCGCTCTCGGCAGCATTTTGCAGATCTTCTAATGATTCCGGCTTCCTTTTAGTGTTTCTTTCCGTGTCGAATAGCGCGGGCAGATCGAGATAATCGTGCCGTTTCGGATTGTATCTTTGGGCAAGGTATTTCCTGTAAATGGGAGCAGTGGCGCTCTCGACCTGGACCAAAATGGAATCGAGCATTTCGGGGCTGATTTCCTCCGTAAACATGATTAACGAGGGAAAATCGTCAAAACCGGCTCTTCTTGCCGCGTCATTTCGTTCACGAAAAAGAGCGATGACTTCGTCCTTCATCGGGACAAATTTTCTCGAAATCACTGCCACTGTCTCTCTTCTTTTTTCCTTTTCAATATTTTCGGCGAATATAAGCAGTTCGGAGGTATTTAGGGATTTGCCGTTATATTGAAATCGTGCGGAGACGAGCTTATCCAATAAACGGTATTTTCGCTCGAGTATGGGTTTTCGAAATTCGATTGTATTCGCAAGATATATTTTTGAAAGAAGCTCGATCTGTCTTTTAAGAAAACGGTCATTGATGGTCGACAGGTTCGAATGCCAGCCGGAAACCGTGTCCCTTTGATCCTTGCTGAAGATGAATTCCGAGAATTCCGCCCAAGCGCTTTCCAAGCGATTTTTTTGCCCGGTCAGGAATCGAAATTCCTGCAAGTTGATTTCGCGCATATGCGCCGAATAGTCCAGGCTCAATCCTGTGAGGAATACATTCAGGCGACCCTCTGTTGTGGTTTCGAACTTGTCCCCGGTGCATCCGAAAAGGAAAAAAGCGAATGATATAGACATCGCCGTCATTCGGAGAATAAGGTTTGTTTGCGTTTGAATTCTCAACCCTGCCATTTTAGAATCCAAATTTTTTCGACTATTCTTTTTCCAGGAGAACGATCACTTGCACTGCAAGACCCTGTTTGCCGTCAAGCACTCCCATCCCCTCGGGGCGGGTTGCCTTGATATTCACCTGGCCGATGTTGATTTCGAGCAATTCCGCGATTCTTGCCCTGATTTCTTTCTTATATGGGGTGATCTTCGGAGCCTCCGCGATAATCATAGCGTCTATATTGCCGATTCTATAACCTTCCCCTTTGATTATCTTTGCGACCCGAAGGACAAGGAGAGATGAATCCACATCTTTATATTCCGGATCCGTATCGGGAAACCATTCTCCAATATCCCCTTTCCCGATTGCTCCGAGAATGGCGTTGCATAGGGAATGCAGGAGCGCATCGCCGTCGGAATGACCGAGCAATCCCTGTTTAAAGGGGATATCAATCCCGCCGAGTTTCAAACGTCGGTTCTCTGCGAACTTATGTTGATCGTAACCTATTCCGACTCTGTACATTTTGTTCCATTATAAAATCGTTAACATTATTAAAAAATCCGTCCATCAATCTTAACATAACGGTCATTGTTTCTCCAGATGGAAGAAAACCGCTTGAGGACTTGAATGATCGGCCGGTTGATTTATCATTCAAAAGGTGGAAAGAAAGATATGATTAAAAATGTCCCTGCTTTTTCCGATGATATAAGGGGAAACAGTATCCCCCTTCGTGTCGTACTTGTTGAGTTTTCCAATCTGCTAATTTTTTCAAAATCTGATGAATTGGACTTTGAATTCTCTGAGGCTCTCAAGGAGATGCTGGCCGGTTTCACGCTCGATAATCTTGCGATGGATAAAGCCGTCCGGAGCGTCAGGGAGCTGTTCAAGTCATTCGGGACTGATCCAACAAGGTGGAGACCTTCCTCGGAAGCTATGATCCGGAGAATATTGAAGGATAAAACCCTTTTCAGAATAAACTCCCTCGTGGATATAAACAACATCATATCTATCCGCTACAGGCTTCCGATAGGCCTGTATGACCTGGATAAGGTTAAAGGAAGGATAAGTTTAGGCATCGGCCGGGAAGGGATGTCGTTTGTCGGATTGACAGGAAGAGAGTACAATACTCATGGGAAGCCGGTCGTATTGGACGACCTCGGCGTCATCGGCAGCCCCATTGTGGATTCGGAAAGAACTAAAATAACTGCGGTAACATCGAATGCCCTCGCGATTATTTTTTCCAGCAAGAATGAGCCTTTTGCCCATTCGCTCAATGCGGGGAAAGATTTTGCCCATCTTGCGGCCCGTTTTCATCCTGAAAGCCAGGTCGAAGAACCGGTTCTTTTGGAATAGCATATAGGTTTCCGCTTAGAAGAACTCTAATTACTTTTTGACGGTTGAGTGTTTTTGGATTATATTCATTTCCAATAAATGAGATTGCGGGTGATTGAATTAAATGGAAACCGGTTTTAATACTGAAATTACTGTGAACGGTGAAACGTTTCATATCCAGACCGAAGATAAAGGTCTTGGCAATCCGGTTGTTGAGACGTTAGTCTATAGAGGTGGAGGAGAGATAATCGCTTCGCGCAGAACATCGTATGCAGAGACTCTCGGACTCGGTTTCGATCCAACAAATGTTATGGATCTGATGAGAAAACAGCACAAGGAGATACTGCTGGCTATAAAGAATAAGACGTTTGAATATGTCCTTGCCGAAGATATTACGCAGGATATTATTAAAAACGCCCCGATGGATAATACCTTGCTCGATTCGATTATAGATTTTCTTGATAAAAAAGGTTAATGCACAGTCTGTCTTATGCCGATAAAGAAATCCTACAAATCCAAAAACCCGCCGCCGCCTGTCGAAAGCGCCGACAAGGTTCTTAAGGAGCTCAAGGAACAGACCCGGGAAATATTCGACAAGTATCAAAAAAACCTTGAAACTCTTCACGCTGTTTTCAAGGAAGAACCCGCACTCAGCCAGGCTTCCTTGAATGAAATGATGGTTTCCATCAACGATACGGCCGCGCAATTGATGCAGATCAGGAAACGGAATGTGCTGAGCAAGGTTGTTTCTACAATCCTGCGAAAAATCATCCCCGGGGTCAGATCGCTGGACAAGGAGATGAACCTGGTTCTTAAAATGAATTACCAGGTGTTGTCTTTTCTTCAATCTCTTACCATCTCCCTTGCTCAATATGATGTTTATAAAGCTAAATTTCACACTGAACTTCTGAAATATACTCAGCAGATCGGACCGGTTGCATATTATTTGCAAAGCGAGGTAGCCAGGCAGGTTACCGCTTTCCCTGTCGAGCGTATGGACATCATCTTTTTCGACCTGATGCGCCAGATGGAACAGCTTCGCACGGATATGGAAAGAATGCGCAAGAAAATCGAAGGCTATGAACCTGCGGATCGTAAGGGACAATGAAAAAACGAATCGCTTTATTCAGCCCGACGACAAATGATTTCAGGGAATGGCACACTCTTACGCGTATTTTTTCGTTATTGTTAAAAGAAGATTATGATGTCACTCTTTTCTCCAAAGAAGCGGGCGGGGATGCAATCCCGTTTCATGAATTTGCGTGGCGAAACCTGAAACAGCCCTATGATCTCGTCATCTATAATTTCTCCCGAGGAGAGGATTTTGCCTTCATGGCGCCTTTTCTCCTTGTCAATCCCGGATTGGTGATACTGAGGAGCGTCTCATTTGCAGAGAGCATCTGGCGGATGCATACTCTTGACGGAACGGAACAGGATTTCGTGGATGAGATGGCATATTGCTATGGAAAAGAAGGGATTCTGCTCGGTAATCTTATGTGGAGGGGGATGTGGGGTGAACAGCTGGAGAGAAAATTTCCTATGTTGAGGCTTGCTGCGGACAGCTCTCTGATCGTCTGCGGTTTCGAGCCTTGGATCCTGGAAAAAGTGAAAAAGGAATCCGCCGGAAATGATTGCGCGCTTCTCCCGCCGCCTTTTTTATATCGTCCGAAGAAAAAAACTCATCCCCGGTCTCTCCTCACTTTTTTCACAGTTAACTATCCGCTGCAAATTGATGTCATTCTGTCATCCATCCGCGAGGTTGCTGCAACGGGTTTCGAGCTGCGTCTTACGATTGTAACCGACGATGAAAACAAGGCGGAAGTGACCAGGCTGATTGAATCCAACTTTCTCGAATCCGTTGCCGAAGCGGTCATCCCGGCAACTTCCGCAGAGATTGACGAATTCTTTTCCGCCTCCCATATAATGTTGTTTATAGAGGATCCAGCCGCTCCGATTGAAGGATTACCGGTAATGGCGGCAGCGGCGGCCGGCTGTGCGGCAGTATTAACCGACTCGCTTTCAAGATTCGGTTTGCCTGAATCGGCGTTTCCAAAATTCCGATTCAGGGAAAAAACAAAGGGTCTTTTTGAGATTATCAGAGCTCTACTCGAAAAACCGGAAGAACTTGAGCGTTTTTCCCGCAATGCCCACGATCATTTTTTCCCCAATCGAAATATTTCATCATCGGACATTCCCAATTCCAGGACTATAAATCCGGTATTTTCCACTGCCTTCAAAAACACGGTCATTTCCGGGATCGAAACGGCGAAAAAGCATACTTATCCGATTGGTTATCCGAATCATCTGCAAGGTTTTCGGAAGAGATTATTTTCTTCATTGAAGGAAAGGTTGTCGGATTTTCCCGATTCGAAAGACATAGATGAAGCGATAGAATACGTCATCGGTCAGGATTTGAAGATGTGAGTTTGTAGATTATCTCGCGCCCAACCCTCGCCGCATCATCTCCAATCCCGCATGGAGTAACCACTGCAATGAGATATTTCTTGCGCTCAAAAGCGCAAAGCGCCACGAAGAGGCCGTTGTTTTTTTGGTTTTTACAACCGGAGTCGAGCTGAATGGAACGGCCGATCGTTCCGGTTTTACCGATAATATTTAAAGGAAGGAATTGCTCGTCCTGATTCGGGACCGAATGGCCTTCGACCATACTCATCGTCATTCCGCGGCGTATAATATCAACGGCTTTGCTATTGACGGGGATGAGTCTTTCGATTTCGAGGTTCATTTCCCCGTCGAGACGATAAAGAGTTCCTTCAAGCAATCCTGCGATCTTGAGGGCGAGAGAGGCCGGACTTGCCAAAAGGCTGTCTTTAAGACCTGTCATTATCATTTGTTGTTCGACAGGGTTTTTTACATGTGTGATGGAATCGGTATCAAAACCGAAGAGTCCAAGGAATTCGAGGAATTCAGGGTAATTGACATTCGAAGCAATCTTCATAAATACGCTATTGCAGGATTGAGTAAGAGCTTGAACGCAGTTCAGCCGGCCATGTCCCGGCGTGAACCAGCACCTCGAGCTGGGCGGATCGGTGATCCTCGATGGCCTGCAGTAGTATACTCTTTTCAAGTCCACAGCTCCGCTGGAAAGGGCATAATACAGTGTGAAAGGCTTGATTAAGGAGCCGAATGGAATTTTCGTGCCGAGAATAAGGTCCTCGTTTTTGATATAGAGTGTTTTGCCGCTGGTAATCTCTGCAACGAAGACAGCCTCGTTGCCGGAGCCTGAGAAAGTGAAAAGAGAATCATTGTAATCGGCCGATTCCTTCTGTATATAATTCGTGGATTTATCCGCCGCCTTGCTACCGGCAGAGGAGAGGCTCAGTAAGAAGGCAAGGTATGAGAGAATAAGACTGATTGCCGGCATATTAAGAGTTTTGAGATTCCGCCGGTATTTGCTTGTTATAATCCTGCCGGCCTGTAAATCACCGATTGTCTTTTCTGCGCCAGGCAATTGCATCTATCTTATAAAAAGCCATTCGCCTGGAAAATATTTATTATTGCCCGTCCAACTTATCATTTTCTTAGATTTATCATAGATGCCTTTCGCCGTGCTTTTCACTATCTTTCCGAGCGGAGCATATTTTTCTGTAAAGGAGATCGAAACCCGCATTTCGCTTTCGACCCTTCCTTCGCCGTTCACCTCCCACAGGTAGTCATTGAGTTTTTCGGAGCATGAAAAGGTGAAGCTGTTGCCTTTTTGGCGGACAGTGTAACTGAAATTTCTGAGGTCGGTCCAAAGTCCCTGGACATTCAATAGAGGCGCGGCACCGCCTTCTTCGCTAACCTCATCCATGATTATATTGAGCTTCTTATTGAAAACGGGCGTTCCGTCCACCGAGATATCGTCAATATAAACCGTGTCCATACCGGATTTTCCCGATGGGTCGGGATAGACCTTGATTTGCACGACGGAGAAGGATGGGTTTAGGGCGCCGATATTGATGTTTATGTCCTGCCAGCCATCAGCTCCTCTGATTGTTCTGTCCTTGAGAACTGGGTATCCATTCACCTCGACTGTAACGAGAGCGGATGCGTCCTGGTTTCTAATCCCGGCGATCCGTAAAAAAAGACCGGATTGGTAGGTCTTCGGTCTGAATCGTCCTTCGAGCACTGCCGGGTTCGTTGAATCTTTCGGTTTCAGAACGATCATCCTGTATCCGCCTCCCGGCGGAGCGGCCGAGCTGCTGATTTTATCAAAAACGTATTTCGTTTTTAACGAAGTCGAGACAATCTGCCAACCGTTCATCCAATTCTCATAGGGCGTAGCGGCAGGCAATCCGATTCGTTGTTCCGGCACAGGCTGTTCAGCGGGCTGGACGGGTGGAGTAACATTCTCCGGCTGCGCTGCCGTTTCGGGCGTCTCTTCGGGGGCGGCTTCCGTCTGGGTATCAGAAGCCTCCGCCTCTGTGTTTTCCTGAACTTCTTCCGCGGATTCTTGTTCTTCAGCCTCATCTGTCGCCTGAACCTCGGTCGCCGATTCCTGATCTATCGCCGGTTCTGGCTGGATTTCTTCTGCGGGGGCAGGTATCTGATTTTCTGCGGCGATCTCTTCAGAAGGTTCCGGGCTGCTTTCAGCCGGAGCGGCAGACGCAAATTCCATATCGCCGCATAATTTTACGGCATTTGCTCCTGAATACAGCTCCTCGCGGATCGTCGGCGTATTAAAGGTTTCCTCCCGGATCACATATCTGCCGCAGATGAAAAAAAAGTTCGCCACCTGCTCTGTCGTCTTGAGGTCTATGGCGGGTATATTATGGAACTGTGCGTTCGGAACCCAATCATCAGACATCATTTTCAAAAAACTTGCCGCCTTCTTGTTGGAATTGAGAATATAGATCGTTATATAGATTCCCGAATATGTGTCATCTGGCGTTGAAAAAGTTATGGCTGTGGAGAGGGCTTTCGGCGGTCCATAGGTCGAGAAATCCTGTCCGTATTGAGAGACTTCATAATTGTGGCAAGGGAATTCTTTTCCGTCCGTCGTCTTTCCCGTTTCGCCGAAGACTGCGGATAGTTTTGCTGAATATTTTTTTGTCATCTGGTACATGGCGTCAACAGCTTTTTGCTCATTAACATTGTCCGCAATGCCTCGTCTGGGGAATAAAACAAGAATCAACGAGAGTGATATTATAATAATTGCATACGCTTTAAAATGATTAGTCATTATCGGCACTCCATCTTATTATTTATATACTTCTTTTTTTGGGACATGTCAAACAACCTGATATGGCGGGGAGAGCAGTGTAGTCCTGTGATCCAAAACATTTAAAATTGAAAATAATTTGTGGCCGAGAAGTTGCCAAATATACTGCATTGATATATATTAGAAATGCGATGTCAATAGCTGTTCTTATCTTTACGCGAAACAAGATAATCCCAGGGAGGTAATACTATGGATAGAGCTGCCGTAATAGAGGCTTTATGCGGGGAAAACAAAGAATTTAAAAGAATACGGGACAAGCATCAGGCTTATGAAAAAGAGTTGGAAGAATACAGCCAAAGACATTATTTTTCCTCTGCTGAGGAAATCGTCATCAGGGAGATTAAGAAAAACAAGCTTTTGCTCAAGGATAAAATGGAAAAATTTATAGCGGATTATGTAAAAAATAATTGAAAAAATCATTCCGCTGTTTTAGTATCAAAATTGCGCCCGGTTACGGGCGCTTTAATTTTCTACGATGTTGCACAAATTATAAACTTATCGGAATAAAATCAGAGATGAGTGATAACGTAAAAAAAATCGGGTACAAGGTTGCGATCTTCGATCCGACTTCGATACGCGGCAAGGAAATGAAAAGGGTTCTTGTCGAGCGGAATTTTCCATCGCAATCCGTGAAACTTATAGATTCCAGGGAGAAACTTGGTACGTTGACCGATTTCGACGACGAGGCGACTTTTATTCAACATGCAGATACGGAGGCTTTGGAAGAATCGGATGTGGTTTTCTTCTGCGGGAGACCGGCAGAGACCAAAGGTCTCGCCGCTATGCACCGGAAACTGGATTTCTTTGCGTTCGATTTAAGCCGCTTTACGGAAGAATCTGACGAATACCGTTGCTTTGTGAATGGGGTTAACAGCGACAGCGCCGCCGATTTTCACGGTATATTAGCCTCGCCTCATCCGGTTACCGTGTTGCTTGCGAAGGTTATATCGAAGCTCCAAAAAGCGTTTGGTGTGGGATCGGCTGCCGCGACAGTTATGAAATCCGTTTCGGAGGATGGCTTCGAAGGCATCAGCAACCTTCACCGCCAGGCCAGAGAACTGCTCAGCTTCAATCCGCTTGATGAGAAGCAAAGGATTTTCAATATTTTTCCCGCCGCGGGCGCTTACCCAGGAGATATAATTAAGATATCGGGTGAGGTCGAAAAGCTTGTTTCTCTGAAAACAGGATCTTTTTCGTTGTCTCTCATTGAAGCCCCGATTTTTTTCGGCGCTGCCGCTTCCATCTATGTGGAACTTAACAAGGCGCCTGATGCCGCTTTTTCCTGGCAAAACCTCTATTCCGGCGAAGAGGGTTTTCGTTTCGATGGAGACGTTTCAAAAGGAGATGCTCCGATTGGGCCGGTGGAAATCTCCGAAACGGATATGCTGCATCTGCAGATTCTGTACAGGGACGAAAATGACGGCAGACGGCTTTGGATCTGGGCGGTTGCGGATAACATCCGGCTGTGTTCAGTTATAAATCTTGTGCAGGTAGCCGAAAAGGCGTTGAAAATAAGCCGCGATTGAATTAATAAAGATGAAATGAAGCCCATTTTTTAATATAATCTCACGAATAAAGTTTATTTAATGGATTTGGAGTGACAAATGGAAGGTTTGGAAAGACTTACGCCGAAAGAACAGCTCGCATACCTGAAGAAAGGGACGGCTTTAATTGAAAAAGAGGATGAGCTTTTATCGAAGCTCGAGCGGTCTTATAAAAGCAAGATACCGCTTTTAGTCAAGGTAGGTTTCGATCCGAGCGCTCCGGACATTCACCTGGGGCATACCGTTGTACTTCGGAAGATGCGCCATTTCCAGGACCTGGGGCATAAAGTCATTTTCCTCATCGGGGATTTCACAGGTTTGATCGGTGATCCGAGCGGCAAAAAAGCCACCCGGCCTCAACTCACCCGCGAGCAGGTACTCGAGAATGCAGAAACATATAAATGCCAATGCTTCAAGATACTTCATCCGGAGACGACCATCGTGGATTTCAACAGCCGCTGGCTCGGCGCCCTCGGCAGCGAAGGTTTGATCCGCCTCGCTGCGAAGTACACACTCGCGCAGATCATGGTTCGTGAAGATTTCCGCAATCGCTGGGAGAAACAGCAGCCGATCGCGATCCACGAGCTGCTCTATCCGCTCGCGCAGGGATACGATTCCGTTTTCCTGAAGGCTGATGTGGAGATGGGGGGAACGGACCAGACCTTCAACCTTCTTGTCGGCCGGGACCTTATGCGCGAATACGGCCTGGAGCCGCAGGTTACCATTACGCTGCCTCTTCTCGAAGGCACAGACGGCAAGGAAAAAATGAGCAAATCGCTTGGCAATTACATAGCGATCCAGGATGAGCCTAAGGAAATCTTCGGCAAGGTGATGTCTATAACGGACGACTTGATGTACCGCTACTACGAGCTCTGCACCGATACTTCAATGGAAGAAATCGGGGCATTAAGAGAGGCCGTGGCAAAGGGGGCGATTCACCCGATGAAAGTGAAGGCAAATCTTGCAAAGCTGATTATCGCCGATTTTCATACGAAAGAAGCGGCGGATAATGCCGAGATCGAGTTTACAAGCGTATTCAGCAAGGGGAATGTCCCGGATGAGATCGAGACGTTCAAAATATCGAAGACTGCCGAAAAAGAACCGTTGTTCAAACTCCTCGCCCGGTCCAGCGCAGCAAAGTCCAACAGTGACGCGCGCCGCATGATCGAGGCAGGGGCGGTCACCGTGGACGGTGAAAAAATTTCCGACCTCGCCTTCGAGCTCGATTACTCCTTATCCGCCGAGTACACCGTGAAAGTCGGCAAGAGAACTTTTATTAAATATATTGTAGAATAGGCTTTCAGGATGCTGATCGGTATAATGTCGGATTCTCACGATAACCTTACGATGCTGGAACGGGCTGCCGGCGTGATGAAAAAACATGGAGTGGATGTTCTTCTTCATGGAGGCGATTATATAGCTCCATTTTCTATTCCATATCTCAAATCAAGCGGCGCTCAAACCATTATCGGCGTCTACGGCAACAACGACGGCGAGATTAAAGGACTGAAAAAGGCTTTTGATGAGATCGGGGGACGTCTTGAAAAGGCGCCTTTCCGGTTCGACCTACAGGGTTTGAAAATAATGATGATGCATGAATCTATCTACCTCGCCGATGCGAAAGAAGATCCCAGCCTGAACGTTATCATCTGCGCCCACACCCACAAGCTTTTCATTGAGAAAAAAAGCGGTAAAATCATACTGAATCCGGGAGAAACCTGCGGATACATAACGGGAAGGAAGACGATTATCTTGTTAAACACGGAGACGATGGAACCGGAAACGGTTGACCTTGTATGAAACAAATCCCGGTTTCAGGCGTACTTATACATTATGAGAAAATAATTTGCACGGAGGAAATTAATGAACACGTTTAAAACAACAATCCTTCTTGCCGCTCTGACGGCGCTGTTCGTCGTTATCGGCAACGTGGTTGGAGGGCAATCCGGCATGATCATCGCCCTCGTCATTGCGGCGCTGATGAACTTCATCAGCTACTGGTTCAGCGATAAAATAGTCCTTGCGATGTACCGGGCGAAACCCGTAACCCGCGAAGATGCGAAAGACCTCTACCGTATAGTCGAAGACCTGACGCAACGCGCAGGCATGCCGATGCCGAAGATTTATATAATCCCGGAAGGCAGCCCGAACGCTTTCGCAACCGGCCGCGATCCAAAACATGCGGCGGTTGCGGTCACCGAGGGGTTGAGGGATCTTATGAGCTACGAAGAGATACAGGGCGTCATCGCACATGAGCTGAGCCATGTCAAACACCGCGATACCCTGATCGGGACAGTGGCGGCGACGATCGCCGGTGCGATCATGGTTCTGGCCAGCATGGCGAGATGGGGCGCATTTATGTACGGCGGCAGGGACGACGAAGGCAGGGACAATATCGTCTCGCTTCTTGTGCTCGCGATACTCGCCCCGATTGCAGCGATGCTGATCCAGATGGCGATAAGCCGCAGCCGCGAATACAAGGCGGATGACGGCGCGGCGCATATGACCGGCAACCCCTACGGCCTCGCTTCAGCGTTGAAAAAGCTGGGCGAAACGAGCAAGCGCAGACCTCTGGTCGCTTCGCGTAACACTGCGCATATGTTCATCGTTCAGCCATTTACCGGTAAAGCGTTCCTTAATCTTTTCTCAACTCATCCGCCGATCGAAGAAAGAATCAAGCGCTTGACGAATATGAACAGCTTGATCTCGTAATCTAATCGAGTTTAACAAAGGCGGGGCAAAAGCCCCGCCTTTTTTGATTCATCTCAGTCATTACTCTCTATAAGAGTTTCGCAAAACCATAATTTGTCATTTCGAAGAAAACTCCGGTGGTGAAACTACTGAAGAGTCTGGATAGTTCCTTCCCTTGATTCCCTCTGGTGAATCCCTCAGGACTACGCCTTCCGGGGCTTCCCTTGAATGTTTGCGTTGGGATGACAAGTCTGAAGGTTTTACAAAGCTCTCCTCTATTCATTTTTATAAGTAAAACCTAAAGCCTGATTTATTTTTTGATTTTCCAATGGCAAGAAATTAATGAAGTTGTAGCGCGGGAGCGTTGTTATCGTATAATTAACTTAGGTTATCAGTGGTTATCATCCATATCATCCGGATCGAGGTTGTGCAGATCGATACTCTCCACTTCGTTGTTGGGCTGGACCTCGCCCGATTTGGTGTTTTCTCCCTCCTTATACAGAGTGCCGGATGTGGATGGTAGGTCTTCTTCCAGCAATCCTTTTTCATCTCTCTGAGGTTTCGGCGCATGTTCAGATAGACGGATGATTTCCAAGCAGCTCTTGAAACCTTCCATCCGCGCGCGTTTGAAAGGTTCTTTAATCATAAAGAAGGAAAGACCGCCGAAGGTGGAAACGATCACTATCGCGAAACCCGCCAGCATACCGAGAGGCTTAACTCCAAGGCGCCTTAAAAGCAGAAGGTCCGCCACATAAAGTCCATATATAACCATGATCAACCCGAGAAGATTCGACAGCAGTCCGCTCCCGAAAACCGGTTTTAGCGCGGTTTGCATCTCCGTGCGCGTCGCTTGCTTCAACCAAGCAGCATCCAAATCTTTCCGGGATTTCGCCGCGGCAAGAACGGTTTCAACAGCGCTCAACGTACCGTAATCATAACCATATGAGAGGAGGAATAGAAACCCGGCGTAAGTCAGAAGAATGCCGAGCAGCAGGCCGGCCATTTGCCCGACCTCTATTGTTCCGAAATAACCCAGAAAACCGGAGGCGAGGAAACCGGCTCCGATGATCATCACGCCGGAGCCGAAAACCAGTTCCAACGCCGGATTTTCGAACTGAATCGTGCGGTTCTGGTGATTCCGTATGATTTTATCCCGTTCGTCCTTCAATGCCGTGAGCCAGGGATACTGATTTTTTTCTTCGTCGGCCATCTTAACCTTTATAATTAGTTGTCTTGGAAGTTTTCGAGTTTTGCAATAAAGATATTATCAGATAACTAAGGTTAAACAAGCTGATTAACCATCCTGATCTGTTTAAAAGAGTCTGGAGTGCTTAAACGGGCCCTCATCCCAATTGAATGAAGGTTTGAGATAGGTTTCCGAGCCAGGAAATTGAGCAAAATGAATAATGATCGGGGCTCCTCTGTGGGCGTTTTTAAAGCGCGGTGGTCCTGTTGAATTTTTGTGACAAGGAAAAAAGGCTGCCAGCGTTTTTCGGCTTTCACCTATTCGCTGGCAACCGTGAAATCTGCAATTAACCCGAAGCGGGAGGTTTTTATCAAACCCTCACCGTCAGGACGAAGTGTTTATTGCTTTGACATCTCCATCATGGCTTCCTGGAATCTCTTGTTGGCTTCCACGACCGCGGGGTCATTTTGGAATTGGGCGATCTTCCCTATCACGCCGCCGAATTTCGGCATAATTTCATTTTGAAGCCTGTCCATAATAGGTTTGAGCTCAGCCGGTACATCTTTGCCCTTCAGTTCGGGATATTTTCCATCGAGTTCCTTCAATTCAGGTACAAGATCCTTCATTCCTGCAGAAAAGGTATCCAGAGCTTTTGCAACATCCGGACCGTTGTTAGCTTTTTCGAGGTTCCCGATAAAGCTATCGAACAGGTCAACGTAGTTTTCCATAACCTTTTTTGCATCGCCGTATTTTCCGCCGCCTCCGCATGATACGATGGCGAAGATGGAGAATAGGGTTACGGCCAAAATTGCGAATTTTTTCATCTAAATCCTCCTGATAAAATTAATGTCCGTGCAGACTACCAGCATAATCCGCTCCTGTCAAATGCAATATTGTTGCGTTTGTATTATCTCGTCATCCGGCCGGATAAAAACCCCGCTCTCTCTGGATGGAAAGACTTGATCCAGGAGAATTATCGTTTTTCTATGAACCCCGTTTGAGGTTCTTTTTATACTCCACGATTTTCTTCAATGCGTTCAACCAGAACGGCGCGCCGAGAGAGACGAGGGCGATAGTGGCAATGAGACCGGAGATTTTCGAAACTAACCATAATATGAAGTTAGGTTTTTCTTTCTTTTGTATAGTTTGGACAGGAGATTCTTTTGTTTTAGTATCTGATTCTTTATTGTCTGATTTGAATTTATTAATTTCATCCCGCCAGGATTCCGGTCCGAACGGCAAACCGCTAACTTGAATTAAGCCCAGGTTTTGAATTATGATTTCTTCAGTATTGTTGATATTTTTCGTGCTGAGGAGTTTGCTTGCAAGCTCTTCTGCCGGCTTGGTGAGAACGGCGCGATTGAAGGTATCCTGCTTGATTTTTGCTGTCATGGAAATAGTGTCAGCATTATTGAAAGAAACAACGATGATTGCAACTATCATCGCATACCTTTCGGCGTTTTTCTTGTATGTCTCGGCGATCTTGTCCATAAGCGGTGCGGTCCAATCTTCGACCTTCGAGACCATATTGTTTTTCATTTCTTCGAGGTTGGATTTCCCTTTTTTTGCTGGAATCGAAAGGTTTCCGACCAGCCTGGCAAGGGTGGTTGTTTCTGTCTTCGACCCCTTGTTATAATGATTGATCACATCGAGCATTACTGCGGCTATTGTCTTGGTCGGAATGTTGCCGAAGGATTTTATCTTGAGATTCTTCTTGTTTCTCCATCCAGTGTCTTTGTATTCCGCGCCGTAGTAAAGCTGTAAACGTTCCATAAAAAGATTGATGGCATCATCGGCGCCCGTGAAATTTTTCAGGACGTTTCCGATGGTCTTTTCGAAAATCTTTTCCCTCGACGAAAAAACCCTTGTTACAGCCTCGGTGATTGTCATACAGATCAGGCTTAATGTTATGTAAACAAAGATTAAGCTGATAGTTATATCCAGAACGGTACTGTTTAACATATGCACCTCTCCGTGAATGATATTATCTATATTGCCCTTGTCTGTCAAGATATATTTCTACATAGTATTTGCTGTATGATACATAATCCGATGATCAGGTTTTCCGAAACATATATTGAGTATGGCTACGGAGTTATTCACTATATCTGTTTCCAAGAATCCGATTGACAAATCTCTTAAAGTGATATATAATACCACTAATTAAATAGATTCCAGGAGAATGAATGTTTTTATTCTGATTGTGGAAGTGTGCCTTTTAGGGAAGAGTTTTTATTGAAAGGAGAATAACGATGAAAAAAAGTATGTTTGGTATGATTGTAGTTTTTGGTCTCGTTCTATCATTTAGCGGCATGGTGTTTGCCGTTGATCCGCCCACTGTAACAAATACCCTTGTGAAAAGAGATTTCACAATCTTGAAAACAGCTGATCTGAGAGTAAATATGATCGAAGCATGGCCTTGCGCCTGCGAATTGGATGCGGCTGCTGTGGATGCGATGATCGTCAAAGGAAATATCGTCGTTCGAGTTCAGAATGCAGGGCCATTCGCGACCGACGCGAGGATTACCCTCAAGGTTTTCAATTACCGCTCAAATATGGAGTTAGGATTTGCAAAAGCGATACATCTCGAAAATAATCAGTTCGAGAATGTTGTCCTCGCAGCGATAAGCTCCACCAGCCCGTTTTTGATCAAGAAATCGTATGGTATAAGAGCCGAGATCGTTGTAACATCCGCTGGCGTGACCGATCCTAATACTTCCAATAACACAAAGACGATCAATATCTGTCAATATACCATTGATTAGCAGCTTTTAATTACAGAAAAGGCATAAAAGCGTTCTCCGGGACAGACGGTAAACCTGCCCCGGTTTTTTTATGTGCTCCGGGGAAGAAGCTTTCATATCTGCTCGGCGGCTATTTTTTTCTCCGCAGTTGTTAAAAAGATCAAAACGATTGACTTTTCATCATCCTAGAGGGAACCTGTTCCAGGTTCAGATAAGGATAAACAATGATTAAAAAGATTACTGCAATCGCTATTTTTTCAATGCTCGCTTTCTGCTGGCTCTATGCCGCAGAGATCGAAACACCTGATGCCGCAAAAGCGCTCGTGGCGGATGCTGCGAAGTACCTCAGTGAAAACGGCCGCGACGCCACTCTTAAAGAGATCGGCAATCCCGAAGGCAAATTCGTGAAAGGCACGTTATATGTCTTCGCTTATGACATGGACGGAAAGATGCTGGCGCATCCCATCAAGCCAGAACTCTTGGGCAAGAACCTTATCAACGAGCCGGACAGCAAGGGAAAGCTGTTCCGCAAAGAGATAATCGAACTCGCAAAGGCAAAAGGCGAGGGATGGGTGGACTACACCTATGCCAATCCCAAGACCGGCAAGGAAGAAGCGAAAACGACTTATGTTCTGAAAGTGGACGATATCGTCCTTTGCTGCGGTATCTATAAGAGCGGAAAATAATTCAAGTTTAAAACTATTAATTGAGGTGGTCTTTTTTTTAAGGCAACCTCATTTTTTTTTGAGGTCCTGCCGATTCAAATTTGATCAGCCGCAAATTGTATCAGTCTCTCTTTTTACGGGAGATGAACTTTTATATCAGCTTTTCTTTGCTTATAACTCATTACAATCGTTTGTAGGTAACGCCTCTCTTATCTATCTTTCCGCAGTCCCGAGAGAATACAACAGTTCATAAAGCCTGACATCTTCGTCACTCCCAAGAAAAGGAATCGAAGAATGATAACTTCCGCACACGATAAGAGGTCTGTTCATCAACGTCATGAACAGACGTGCCATCGGAGCGGAAGAAGGATAAAAGTCAGCGGTCGTATGAGGCGGGTTTTTCAAAATAGCGCTCGTAGATGGATATAAATTGACCATAGCTACTACTATAGGTGCGCTAAAGGTGTTTCCACCATCGGTCGAACGCCGGGAGAAAAACGTTGCCCTGTCATTGGAGACCTCCTGGTAAACCAGTGTCAGATTTCCAAGAGCATCGGACGTAATGAATGGATTAAGAGCTGTTGCTGTGGAGCTCGTTAGATTAACAGGGTCCGAAAAGGTTGCCCCATGATCCGACGATTTTTGTAATACTATATTTGAAATGGTTCCAGCGAATGGTCCTACATATACAATATAAACATTGCCTTGTAAATCTACTGCCAGGTCCTGTGCCGGCCACCACTGATTCACTTGAGTTTTATCGGCAAGCGATACTGGTTCTCCGAATGTGTTACCCCAATCGGTGGAAGAAGCAGTCCAAAGTTCCTTGATATAGTAGCTATTGCTTACAGGTTGAAACCATACTGCATGAACATCTCCGACGCTGTTTGCGATGATCTGACAAGTACCCTGACTAACGTTCGTATAATTGCTGATTCTAACTGGTGATGAAAACGTCTCCGATATAGCGTTAATCCCATCCTTGGCGCTATTAAGTGAGTGCGAATAATAGATTACGTATTTAAATCCGTATGTCATTCCAGACCAGGCCGCATGCGCATCTCCCCTCTGAGGTTCTATATAGAATGAAGACGAATCTTCAGACTTCGGTATATAACTGGCTGATGATGGATTTAAAAGCACAGGTTCGGTCCAGGTATTGCCGTTATCGATAGAAGTCATTATCCAGTTGAAGGAGTAGTATTTCACCGGATCGTTCCTTGAGAATAGCACAGATAGATTTTTATTCGGACCGATCATAATCTTTGGAGCGGGGTAATCAAATGCGGTCAGCGAAAGGCTGCCGTTGATCTTCCGTGGTTCAGACCAGGTTGTGCCGTTGTTTTCGGAGCGTGCAAACCTGATCTCTAACCCGGTTGGATCAACCCCCACTGTATAATTCAGGTGGCTCCAGACGGCATAAAGGACGCCATCTGAATCCTGAGTCATGGTCATATCAAGTCCAAGGGCAGGGTCCCCCGAACTGACGTTTGATAATGCCGGGAAATTCCAATTATCATAAAATGTAAATCCTCTCTGTTCTGAAACGCCGACTGAGTTCTGAACTTTCACGAAAACCTGCTTATTGCCTAAAGACAATGCTCCGTTTCCTCCGGAAACCGTTGCTGCACCTGTCAAGGAATTTGTAACAACTCCTCGAAGGTTGCTGCCATCTACATAAGTTGTTGCTATTGGCACGTTATCGAACACTATAACGGAGTCCGATGTGAAGTCCTGCCGTCCAATAGCGATTTGAAAATCGATTGAATTGGTCATCCCTGTCGAAGGAGTGATGCTGGAAATGGTTGGAAGCCTCGTCTCCTCTTCATTATCGCAAGAATAAATACTGAATAAAAGACACGATAATAAAAAATAAAAAAAAGATTTTCTTTGACATACTTTCCTCCTGAATAAAAGGTGCTTGGTTGAAGATATTTTATGACAAACAGGGCAGTAACCAAGAGTTATTTTTCTATTTTTTTGAAAGAATGTACCAGCAGAGGTTTTTTAGGAATGGGTATATTATTACATTGAACAAATGTGATGATTCATCATCTATTGGAAGTGAAAAATAAAAAAGGCTGTCTCGTTGTTCGAGACAGCCCCAATGCTTTTTATTCTAATCGGATTGCGCTGTAGCAAATGCTTCCAAGGGGTCAAGTCTTCCGCTTTTATGTGCGGGAGCAGGTGTTCTCAGGCTGTGTCGCAATTATAAAAAAGTCATTCTCCGGGATACTTCGAAGGGCTGCTACGGGAAATCCGAAGGATTCTGTAAAATGCGGAGCATTTCTGTAAATCTTCCTTTTAGTATCAACATGTTATGAACATTAAAAAATCTCATACAGCAGCAAATTTGAATTATGACACAGCCTGTTCTGAAAGACACCTGCTCCCATGAAGAACCGTATCAGCGGCGCGTTCAAGTCTCCGTACTTGAACGCATCGTATCAGCTGCTATTTATCTACCGGAAACGCTTCGTGCTTCGGCGCGGGTCTCGGCTCTTCCTTGATCTTTTTCATAAGGTAATCCACAGCCGTCATCAGCTGCGCGTCGTATCCGCGCTGCATCTCTTCCGGCGTCAGGTCAACGATGATGTCCGGGGTAACGCCGGTGTTCTCCACAACCCATTTTCCTTGCGGATCGTATATCCGGTAATCCGGGGAGGTCAAGCCTCCGCCGTCAATCATACCGATGAACATCGAAACCCCAACGAGGCCGCCCCAGGTTCTCGTTCCGATCACGGGGCCCATTTTTTTCACCTGGAATTCGTAAGGAAGTTCGTCTCCGCCGGAGCCCGCCTGCCTGTTCGTAAGGCATGCGAGGTGCGCGCGGGTGGCGTAGTGCGGTGAGTGTTGGTCGTGGGAGTAGCGGCGCGTCCAGTAGGATATTATTTCCTTGTCGATCCTGCTCAGGAAAATGTCGGGGTCGAGCCCGCCGCCGTTGAAACGGCCGTCTATGATCAGCCCTGCTTTACGGGTCTGCGAATAGAAGTATTTCGGGAACTCCTTCGCGGCTCCGGTGAATGTATCGGGAAGGTGGATGTAGCCGATGGCGCCGCCGGATGCCTTTTCAACCTTCAGGCGGTTTCCCTCGATCCAGTCCTGGTAGCGAAGCTGTCCCTCTCCGCGCGCCGGATGCACGGTGTATTCCTTCGCGCCGGTCATCGTCGGCTGGGAATTTACGGTGATGGTAACCTGCTTGCCCGCAAGGTTCTGGAAATAGGTGTAGATATCCTTGTCCGCGGTAACGTCCACGCTGTTCAGTTTCAGCAGGTAGTCTCCTTCGTTGATGTTTATGCCGGGGGCTGCAAGAGGTGGGATAACCCCATCCGTCCAGTCCGCTGTCCGGTATATCTTGCCGAAGCGGTAGCGGTTTGAGGCGGAATCGGCGTTCCAATCCACGCCCAACATCCCGACGTTGGTCGGTTCCACCTTGCGCTTCGCATCGCCGCCGTAAACGTATGTATGCGATGTGTTCAGTTCGCCGATCAGCTCGCCGACCACGAACTGCAGGTCCTGGCGGCAGGTCATTCGCGCCGCGAGGCGGCCGTACTTCTCCTTCATCGCGTTCCAATCGAGGCCGTGCATATTTGGTTCGTAGTAAAAATCGCGCTCCAGCCTCCAGGATTCGTTGAATATCTGCGCCCATTCCTTCACGGGGTCGAGCCACATCTTGAGGTCGCCCAGGTTCAGTGGCTTTCCCTTTGAATCTCGGTCGGAGGATTTGATGATGCCCAGCTGGTTGCCTTTTTTATATATGATGGAAGAGCTGTCCGCCGAGAGGGCGTAGCCGTCTATCTCCTCGATGACTTTCGCCTCTTCCCTTTCGGAGAAGCTGAAAGCATAAAGCGTCTGAGGTTCAAGAGCACGGTATTCGAAGCGGTTGTAGTCCCCGTCCTTGCCGTTGGCGTAGAAAAGGGCTTCGTTGCCCGCGGCGAGGTTGCGGTAGTTGCCGGCTTCGACTGGCAGCGCCTCTACGCGCGCCGAGAGGCCGTCGAAATCAATCTTCACTTTCACGGCTTCCGGCTTTTCATCCTTCTTCTTGTCGGCCTTGGCTGCTTCTTCGTCGCTCTTGAAAGGGAACATCCGCTCGGCATCTTTCGAAAGCGTCAGGGCGTAGATGCCCGACGTGTTCTTATATACCATCTCCCACTCGAAATCGCAGAAGACGGGGTTGAAGCGCCTGTTCGAGACGAAGAACAGCCGTTTGCCGTCCTTCGAGAAGGCGGGGTTGAAATCGTTGAATAGGCCGACGCTTGCGTTAATGATCTTGCCGTCATCGAGCGAATAGATGTAAACCTTCGTGACGAAATCGGAATCCATCTTCGAATACGCGATGTATCGGCTGTCGGGTGACCAGTTGAAATCGTAGATGTCCTTCACGTCCAGCGAGATGTCTATGTTCTCGTATTCCGCCTTGTCAACCTTCGTTATCTTCTTCGTCGCGATATCTATGTAATATAGGGTAAGACTCTGGTCTGTGTATGCCAGCTTCTTGCTGTCCGGCGAGAAGCGCAATGTATGCCTGTAGCCGTCCTTGTGCGTGGTAAGTTTCTGCGGTTCGCCTTTGCCGGCGGCATCGGTTACGTAAATTTCGTATTCGCCCGATTTATCGGAAAGGTAGGCGATGGTCTTGCCGTCCGGGGACCATACTGCGTCCTTTTCGCGTGTGCCGCTGTCGTTCGTGAGATTGCGTGTCGCGCCGTCCTTCAACGGGACGGTGAATATCTCGCCGCGCGCCGTGATGACGGCCCGTTTGCCGGAAGGCGAAACGTCGAATCCCTGGATGAATTCGTCAACTTTCTTGAGGAAAGCCCGAGTTTCCGGGGCGTCGGATTTCACCTCGATGTCCAGCTTCTTGTCGGAGTTCGCGGCGGGGTCGAACAGCCAGAGCTCGCTGCCTTTTTCATAGGCGATTTGTCCGCCGTTCGCGCTCACCCGCAACGCGTCGTAATCCTTGTGGAACGTATACTGCTTCTCCTCGCCGGTCTTCACGTTATATCCCCAGATGTTGAGGGTCCGGTCCCTGTCCGTCGTGAAATAGATAATATCGCCGATCCACATCGGCAGGCGGTTCGTCCCGTCGTATTTCGTGATCTGCTTGTCCTGCTTCGTAGCGAAATCGTAGATATAAATCGGCTGGGCGAGTCCCCCCTTGTAGCGCTTCCAGGTGCGGGTTTCGAGGGAGGTCCGGTTATATGCCATCTTTCCGCCGTCCGGCGAGAAGCTGCCGTGGGTGGCTTCGTATAGCGGGAGTTCCTCCAGGCCGCTGCCGTCCGGCGAGATCATGAAAAGATGCTCGAAGCGGCTGTAGCTGTGCATCGGGGAGCTGAAGATGATCTTGTTCTTCAGCGGATTCCAGCCGACGACCGTCTCCGCCCCCGGGTGGAACGTTATCCGTTTTATGTTACCGCCGTTGCGGTCCATCACGTAAACGTCCGCGTTCCCGTCGTAATCGCCGGTAAAAGCTATCAACTTGCCGTCCGGCGAATATTTCGGGAAGGCCTCCTGCCCGTCATTCAGCGTAAGCCGCGTGGCAACGCCACCGGCGACAGGCGCTGACCAGATATCATTCCCGGATACGAAGACCACCGTATCACCCGAAACATCCGGGTAATGCAGGATATACTCGCCCGCCGCCGCCGCAAATCCGGCGAATGCCGTGAGAGCGGCCAGCACCAAAAACAACCTTAAAAACTTTTTAAGCATCAAATATCCTCCTTGTTCGATTCGTCTATTTTACCTCTGATAAGCGATAAACATAAGATGACACACACAATTATTATAACGATATTCCTATAAGGGTAGTTCAATACATTGAGTTTCAAATGTCTCTATTACGATATTCATCTATATGTTTTTGGTCTGATAGTTTTAATTTCTTGATTTTAAGCTTTAAATACTATATATTGTGTATGAGAGTATACATCATACAAGAAATTGCTACATGGAGGTAAACAATGAGTAAAACACCATCTAATCATGGAAAAACCTGGACTAAACCACAGGTTAATAAATTAAGAGAACTTGCAAAGTATAATACACCAACCGGATTAATAGCATATAAGTTGCAACGTACTCCAGATGCGATCAGATCTAAAGCAAGTGACAAAAATATATCTCTTAAACCGACGAACAAATCACCATATAATCGTCGAAAAAGTTAATCGCTCTATAATTTTTTTAAGTTACATTGTCTGGCGAGCCCCCGATTTCTGGACTGTTTTGAATGTTAGTTTATTTCTTTTAAACATTCAACACCCGAAGGCGCAGAGAGCCGGGCGATCGGAGCCTTTGGGTGCATAGAGAATACGGAGGGAGGCGC
>Ga0315293_10000646_pt1 | contig 32874 bp, 36 predicted proteins | sample YL17G13_20_MG_FD_203071 | JGI IMG/M metagenome (GOLD analysis project Ga0315293, IMG submission 203071) | Sediment microbial communities from Yellowstone Lake, YNP, Wyoming, USA - YL17G13_20 | ecosystem: Environmental > Aquatic > Freshwater > Lake > Sediment | place: USA: Wyoming | collected... | reverse complement strand
CTGATTCTTGACGTCAGGCACACCGTCCTTCTTGTAAACACATTTCCGCAGCTCCAGCTTCAGATAGTACGGATAATTCTCAATGATGTCTGGACCGGCAACCTGATGAATCAGCGTAAACGGCGTCCCATTAATGAAGCGCGTGTACTCGTTCACATCATCAAAGTTCGTGCTCAACTTGCCAAGAACTGTACGGTTACCGATGCGTTTCACTGCAAGCGTGCGGCCGCCCAAGTTGCCGCGGTCACTCCACTTGTTCTGGATCTGGATCTCACTGTCAAAGAGCACGTTCTTCCTATCGCTCCCCTCAAAAGTTATCATTGTCGCGCCAGAAGACACCGTAAAAGCCTGCAACACGCTAGCCGTCGGCGTACCAATCGAACTCGAAGTCTCAGGAAAACCAGAAAGAAACTGCGCCGTAGCCTCAACGTCCTTATCATTCGGAATCCTAACCTTCAGATCCTCAAGCAGACAGCCCGGCAGAATACGTTCAGTCAACTCCACGCCAAGACGCACAGTCAAGCTAGGCGGAAGATCTGCAGGACTAAACACATGCAAGTAAACGCCAGTCGCTGGGTTAATCGTCGAAACGCTTCCCAGCGCGGCAAGCAAGATCTCGCCGATGTTCTCAGGCTCAACCGGAAAAGGACCCACAGGCCCACGAGCACGATACGGCCCCAGATTCCGCTTACGAAAGGCCCGCCCGAACACGGGTTCAGGAATCACCCAGTTATGATCAGGCTTAATCCCAGCGATCGCTTCAGCGTACCTGGAAGCGGCAACCGCAGTGCCATAGACGGATTCTTTGCCCCAAGCCGAATACCTCGTCCCCAACCCTACTGCACCTCCTTCGCGCACTTGTCGACGCGACAGTCTATCTTTGCAGACAGAACCTTCTCTGTCTTAGCTTCCGCAGCCGCCTCAAACCTGAGCAGCTGAGGACAGCCACGGCAATCCTTCTCAAACTTTTTTCCGTTTACTTCCTTCATTCTCGACGCCTACTTTGAACTGTGATGCGCACCGCGCAAACACTATGATCCCCTTCGAAGAGCTTCTCCTTCTCCCGAAGAGACACCCAACTGTAACCCACCAAACCGCCAAACGTTGGATACCACGCAAGCACATCCTCAACCGACTTGCAGAAACTCAGCACACTATCCTCAGCCTTCTCCGCGTCCACGTGACGATCAACCACAACCACGAAAAAGGCGTCACGGATCTCATGCTTGCTCGATATAGGCGGCTCAGCAGGACCCTTATCCCACTCAACCCAGCCATACGGATAACCAGGCACACGAGCCCTCAAAGGCTCAGCCCGAAACCACTTCTTAACCACAGCCCTAAAGCAGTTCTCAGGCTTACGATTCACCAAAACCTCAAGAATCTTGTCGCGAATGACCATCGGATCAGTCACGGTAAACACGCTCCAAAATGCCACGTACAAGCTCTGTTAAGCGGTAACGCAGATTCTCAGCTGTCCGCTGCATAAAGAAACGACCAGAAAACCCAGGATGCTCAACCTTCCTAGCGAAAATCGTGGCGCCCCACTGGTTCTCAAACCGCAAAAACTTCCCGCTCTTCGGAAAGATCATGTGAGGCCTCGAGCCCTGATCCACAAACCCAGCGTAAGACGCTGCAGGATAAACAGTGAACCCGTCCGGCAAGATCTCCCTGGAGACGCTTTCACGCAAGAAGCCAGAGCGTACAGGCACGTTAGACCGAAGCTCCTCCATAGCCAAGATCGAGCCCTCTTCCTGGAAGAGACGCAGGCTCTCAGCCTGTCTCTGAGGCTCCAAGCGAAGATAATTCCGCAGCGGTCCATCATTAGCCTTGAGGACGACGCTCACTGGTCGGACACCACCCTGAAATCAGCCTCGCCTTCCTCAGCAGGAGTATTCAGTGCTCCGTCAATGTGGGCCTGGACAAAACGCAGGCCAGCCTCATAGAAATGTTCAGCAGCCTCAGGATCTCGCCGCTTCTTGAAAACCCAAGCCGCAAACTGTTTGCTCCCATCTTTCACAAGCTGAGGAGTAGGCGCAGACACCGTTAGGCCTTGAGCTTTCAACAGGCCATCGACCAGGGCGTCAGCACTTACTATGCACTCGGTAATCTCGGTGTTGTACTCTTCCTCAACGATTTCCAGAACATATTTGACTTCGGCTACTGTTGAGTAGGCCACAGCAATCTAATTTGAAGTCTCGTGTTTCACGATAAAAACAATGTTGAGGAAAAACCACAACAAAACTAGGTCGCGTAGGGCTCCCGAAAAACAATATAAAAGTTGTGTCCACGAGGCCAGCACTGCTTCTTCGCATCGCTGAACGTAACCTCGAACTCGGCCTTGCATTTGCCCGACACATTCGTGTCCGAGCCTGTCCACTCGTATCGGACCACGCCGTTCACAGCATCGATGATCGTGGCCACAGCATCAACGACCTTGACTCCGTCCTTCTCCATGTGGAAGCGGACGCTGCAGCCGGTCAAGTTGATGACTGAACCATCAGGATACTGTAATGTGGCTTGCGTAAAAGGACGCAGATTCCCTTTAACCATTTCCATGCTAGGCAAAAATGAACGCTCCCTTTTCACCAATCAAGTCTATTACTCCTTTTTCACCTATTAAATTTAATTCGAAAACGTCAGGCTCAGAACCCGCAATATACGCGGAGCCGCTCACAGTTTTCGTGGTCATTGATTCCTTGAGCTCAGCGTTGCCCGAAACAGTCTTCGACACCGTGATTTTCAGCACCGCATTGCCGGAGACAGCTTTAGAGGTAACGGCCTTGACATGCGCGTCGCCACTAATCGTCTTGGCCGTGCCTGGAACAGTGATCGCAGAGTTACCATTCAGAGTTTTTGACTGTGTAGTTTTGAGTTGGGCGTTTCCGTCACGAGTCTTTGACTGAAGCGTCTTGACATAAGCATTTCCGCTCAAAGACTTGCCTGTGCCCGGAATCGTTATTGTTGCATTTCCATTTAGAGTCTTTGACGTTGTTGTCTTGAGTCTAGTATTACCTGAAATAGTCTTAGTTGAGGATGTGAAAATGAAAATCTCAGCGTTTCCATTGATTGTTTCTGAAGCAGTAGTCTTCAGTGTAGCTGACGCGGTGATGTTTTTCTGGCTTCCTTGTAGCAGCGCCGCGTTACCATCAAGCGTTTTGCTCTGTGTAGTCTTCAAACGCGCGTTAGCAGGGATACTTGATAGTCTTAAAGCTCTGAGATAAGCAGAGCCACTAATCGTCTTAGTTATCTGTGCAATAGTTGCATTGCCACTGCGCGTTACGGAGACCGTGTTCTTGAGAGTCGCGTTTCCATTCAAAGTCTTCGTGACTGTGAGTTTAATGTGAGCGTTTCCGTTTCGCGTCTTCGTCTCAACAGATTTTAGAGTAGCGTTCCCGCTGCGCGTCTTTGTGGATTCAGTGATTGAGATGTCAACACGCTTGCCTCCTGTTGGAGGCGATGTTCCTAGCCCTGTGATCGTTGTTGTCTGCGTGTGGCCTAGCGCTGTGACTCTGATCTCATTGTCAGCAGCATAATCTGTGGTGTACTTAGTTTTGTCTCCAAGATCTACAAAGTATTGTCCAACAGAATTTGTGGTCGCAGCAAACTCTTGACTGTTCGTGTGGTTACGGACCGTGACGCTTGTTGCTGACTGAGCGGCTCCGTTCTTGGTGATTACACCATAAATTATGTACGGATTCTGCTCAGTCATGGTTCACCCAGATCAGTAAATGTGGTTCCAGACTCCTATTGCGCTGACGAGAACGAAAAACTTGCCATCTGCAATAATGAGTACAGAGTCGTCTCCTCCGAAATCTCGGATAAACTCATATCGCGTGCCATTTGCGTATTGAAACGCGAACATGGTCCAACTTATTCCGTCATAGGTTAAGCTCGCGTTAGCCTCTCCGAGAGTATGGTCAACATCGTATAGTGTCGCAGTAAAGTTGTTCCATCCGACAATCATGCTTGTGTGAATTGCTGAGAAGTAGCTGAACGCGAAAAGGTCATCGTCAGAATTATCTGTAAGGTTTGTTCCCATGAAAGCGATCATCGCGCGTCCAAGAGCAACATATGGCACAACATGGTTAGGGTCAGAAGGAAATCTCCACCCATCAGGAACGATCCCTATGCGTTCAACAGGCTTCCATGCTGTCGCGTTCTTGCGTAGCAGCCAAATTGACTCATCATCAATACCATACATGCCTTTCTCCGGAAAACTTGTTGTTGTAACCCAGTTGAAAAGCAGGTCTCCAGTTCCTTCAAGGCTTATGACAGGGTAAGTGTTGGCAGCGATAATGGTTGACACTTGATAGTCTTGTGGAGACCATGTACCGTTAGCGTTGCGTTGAGAAAACCTTAAGCGACTAGTATTTGTTCGATAAACCAGATATACTACGCCATTATCTGAAACTCCACTAAACATACGACCTTCACATATACCATAGGCACTGATTGTCTCATTAGCTTGCAAAACATGACTCAGAATCTTACGTCCTGCTAATCTATAGTTTGCAACGCTTCTGAAAATGACATAGGCATCATCATTCGTTAGAGCGTAAATATATGCTTCTTGCACCTCTGCTGCTGGAATAAAGTCTGACGCAACCTTTGGGTATCCTGGGTGAGTTATCCATGTTCCATCAGTAGCATTGCTAAAGGTGACGAATATCTCGCGACTTGTGCCATTCTCTTGAAAGTGACAATAGAAGACTCTACCAGTTGATGTAACTGCTAAACCGTTTGGAGCGAAACGTGCGAAGCTTGGAATCCCAGCATAACTACGCGCTACCTGTAATGGCGTCCAAGTAATTGTTCTATTTGCGTTGAGTTCTCCGCGCCTATAGAATAAATCGCTGTTTGCCGTCTCATTGCAATAGTTATAGTGAATGTAGCTGTGTCCGTCTCGCGCTTCTTGTGTCACATAGAACATACCTGTTTGGTGTGTGGCGGTAGAAGTATATTGAAAAGCTGCGCCGTAAACCCATGTGAAACCATCGCTTGAAGTGCTATAGCAATACCATGTTCCATTCCAATAGAAAGACCAATAGAGCTTTGTTATGTTAGGATCGTGAATAATTTTGCGTCCGAGACTATGCATGTGTCCGGTAGCTTCAACGTCTGCTGCGATAGTGCTAATTGATGTTGAAGGGTTGAAGCCTTCCCAGATCGTCCAAACATAGATTAAGTCAGCAGCTTCCCAATTGTTAGCTGTGTCATTCGCGTAGAGCTTTGCACCAACAACATTAGCGCTATCTGTCGGCATGGTTACAGTGAAGTTGCTCCAAGCCTCACTAGGCGAACCCGCGAAGATTCCAGTAACGTTAGCGCTCCAGCTTCCTGTTGCGTTATGCGAATATTTGTACGCGTTGAGACCTGTATTGTCAAGCCATTTAACTGCAATTGTTGTGGTTGAGCCTGCTGCACCATAGTGTGTTGGCGCTGCAGTTTCCTTTGGTCCATTATAGAGCCTAAGGTACATGCGGGTAACTCGGATGCTCAGAGAACTCGCAATGAAATTGTACATGGAGACCTTGAAATCGTTGATCTTAGTAATGGTGTTAAGAAAGGAAGTAGTGTTGTATTCAGCCCAAGTGTACCGGCTCATTAGAAACGTGAAGTTTGCAGCAACTTGTGTTACACCATTATCTAGGTACGCGGTTACTGTTCTTTCACTCGAATACTTGAGTGCGTTACCTTCAATGCGGAGATAACTTGCCTGTACAGTGGCGAGATCTGTTGGCTCAAACAGAAACCACGAATCATTACCCATTACTGCGCTTGTTGAGATATAGCTTCCAGAATCATTTTGAAGATATGGTGTGGAGCCAGCATTCATCCATCCGTCAGTTGAAGTGCTGTCAAACTTGCTAGTCCACAAGATGTTTGAGCCAATTGTTCCAGTGACATAGAGCTTAGCAGGAAACCCTGTTTCGTTACAGCTAAACTGAATATCCTCTTTCCCTGTGGGAACAGTTGCTGAGATCTCTCTTAGGCTTCGAATAAGAACGTATGTTATGCCTCTTGGCACCAGAAGATCCGTAAGGTCGAGCGTCATGTTATAGTAAACGTTGACGCTTGAAATGTCTGTCGTATCTAACTCTCCCTGATATGGCCCTTCCCAGAACGTGTGATTATAGTCTGAGAGCCAAAGTCCATTAGTATGAGGAAAAGCTGCAGGCGCATAACCGCTTTTTATTGTAGCCTCAATGTAGAATTGAGTGAAATCACATTCCTTTAAGGTTACGTTAAGACTGAAAATCATGCTGCTAATAGTCATGCCCTTTGGGATAGAAGCTGTATTGAAAGGAAACATACAACGATAAAGGAAGTAGTAGGTTGAAGGCTTGGACTGTCCAATACGCATCGTTCCAGAAGTAACGTTATTATCTCCGCTTGCTATGTCATGGGCTGTTGCATAATTTGAACTGTTACGCGTGGCTTGGGTGTCGCCTGCAGTTGCGTTAAAGGTTAATGTTATTGGTCCTGCGCTTGTCTCTGGAAAGCTTAGTGGACTAAGGAGAACCCATCCGAAAATGGAGGCTACGACTATTATGATAGCAGCAAAAACCGCGTAGGTCTTCTTGCCGACTGTTTTCAAGTTTTGCATATTTCAACCTCATCTTTGCTGAATCTGAACCAAACCTTCTGAATTGGCGCAAGATGCAACCAGTCAAGTTGAATGCCATTATATTCGACGATACAGTGGCCAACACCTGTTGAGAGCGCACCACATACGATCTTCACAGTGTCTAAACCTAGAGAGGAGAGCATATTCGCCAAAAGGATCGCGCCATCCTCACAGTCGCCGGCAAGCAGCCTAGCCGTCTCACCAGGCATCTGCCAACACTCTCGATCGTCAGGAAGAAACTTGACATTCTTCGAAACGCAAGCGAGACAAGCCAACGCCTTATCCCACTCGATCGCACCCTCAGACAAGTCCAGCGCTGATAAGTCAAACTTGAAACTAGAGTCAAAGAAGCTGCGCACGTCCACAAGATCCCGCCAGCGAAGCCTCAGAAAAACCCGCTGCAGCCAACTGACCGCAAACTTTTCGCCAGTACTCTTCCGATACAGGATCGTAGGCTCAAAAAATCCTTTCAAGTCAACACAACTCGTCCGTCCTCACGGACAAACAAGACCCGCTTCACGTTACGGGGGCGCGTGGACCACCGACTAGCTCCCTTGGCAAGAAAAGGCTCGTCAACAACAGCTTGAAAACCGATAGCGTAAGTGAAACTCTCACTCAACACTATCCGCATATTGGCAGCATTCATGACCCTTGTGACTCTGCGGAAGAAGATAGGCCGAATGTTCCTCAGCTTAAAATCAGGGTGCCGTTTCAACTCGCTGAAAGTGTACTCGAGATCCGGCAAGACACCGAGCTCTACGCCAAGAGCCTTGAAACTTACGCCCTCGCCATCCTTGAGAAGCATTATGTTGCCATTAGTCAAAGCAAAACCGTAGCGTATGCTTTCTTTCTCGTCAGTAAGCCATAAGACCTCAACCTGCTCAGCCTTTGGCACGATTTCCTCATTGAAAAAATGGGCTTCGCTCTGCTTAACGATTGAGCCGTCCTTGAACTTCGCCACCCAAAACAGAGGCATTGTATTGCACTCCACAAAATCTGCTAGCTTTCGTCGTACTTCATCGTGACAGTGTTTGCCCCGATCTGGCCTGTCGGAGAACCCGCGCTCGTCTGCACTTGGGTTCTACAATATGCGCTGTAAGCAGGGTTCGCAGTGGTACTGTTGTTCGTAGCTGTTTCAGGAGTTCCTCCAAACTGCACAGCCAACGCGGCGCCCTCTGATTGTGGAAGGTCACTGTCGCCGCTCGCCGTCTTAGTCGGCGTAACATAAGTAACCGTCATGGCGCCCTTCAGAGTGACGCCAGTGGGCAGAGAAACCGTGCTATGCCACAATTTTCCGTTAGGCCCGATCTGACTGTACGTTCCTGAAAAGTGGCTTGCAATGTACTTAGTGTAGCTGTTCTCTCCTCGAGGGATCTTGTTCGCTTCCTGCGCGATATCCAAGTTCGCAGCATCAACATTGCCCCAGTTCACGTTAGAAATGCCGTGGGTTTGGGTTTTTCCGGCTCCGTTCCACTCGTCCCATTCCTGTGTCGCGACCAATCTTGCACGTCCAACCTTGTTAATATCAGGTCTCGTTTTTCACGATAAAAAGAATGTTGAGGGAAAACCACAGCAAAACTAGCTCTCACGGCAGCCAACAGCGTTCAAAAACAAACTTCCAGAAGACGAAAGCCTAAACCTGCCACGGCCCACCTTCTCAACAAACCCTAACTCAGACAAGGCACCCGTCGTGACACGAAAACTCCAAGCCTTACACCCACGAGCCACACTCAGCTTCTGCCAACGACGCCAACCCAACTCGCCCCGCTGCCTAAGCACAACAAGCATCATCTTCGCAGCATCAACATTCAGCCTAACCATGACTTTTCACCAGAAAAAAGGGAAAAGAAAAGACGCTTACGCCCGAAACTAGGACGGAGGACCCGCACCAGCAGCCAGAGCAACCTGAGCCCAGCCCAGCCTTTTCGCCACAATCTTCGCAATCCAATAGAGCCAAATCGTCAAGGACCCGTTAGCAAGCCACTGTTCAAAGATAACATAATTCCAGCCGCCCGCAACCGTAGCAACGCCGATCACCAAACTAATCAAAGCAGTGTAGATGAAATGGTCAAGCTTGAAAGCCTCAGGACTAGTCTTGCTCATGAAACCCAGCAAGGACGTCACAAGCCCCACAAGCACAGCCACCGGCGCAGCATAGCCAACCTTCGCAAACGCCTCGTAAATGGCTTGGAAAGGAACAGCCGGAGCCGCCTCACCCTCAGCAGCCAAAACAGGCGCAGCCAAGCAAACCAACGCAGCAAAGAAGAATATGGCAAAGACGCTTTTCCTCACGCGCATTCACCTCCTCTCAACATCGCAACACGTGAGCATGAACAAGGATCTGCCCCTCCAGGAGGCCACCGAAGCGGAGAAAGGAGAAGAAGAAGACCTCCTGGAAGGGTCTCAGACCGAATCTCAAGCAGCGTAAACCCTCCGCACACCCGACACCACGATCTCCCAGGGCTCGCCCTGACTAAACTCAAAACGCACGCTCCAATCCCACTCAGGGAAAGCCCTAAGCTTAACCTCAAACCACATCTGAGTCAAACGATGCAAGTGCAAAGGCTTACTCTCACCAAACGAGCTCGGATGATCCCCATTCGGACAACGCACCTCAACCCGCCCAGCAGAAACCCGCGTCAACTCACCAAGAAAAAGCTCAGGATCAGCCACATGCTCAATCAGATGCCAACTCAAAACCTTCTCAAAAGCCCGATCCCGAAAAGGCAAAAGGCAGCCGTCAGCCTGAACAAAATTCGGAATATTCTCCAGATCCAAACGTGCGTCGTCAGCCACTCGCTGATCAGCTGACCGATGAGCCGTAGGCCCCGGAAACCTGTCAACATTAACAGAGCCCTGAGCCCTATGACCGCAGCCCACGTCCAGGGATTCGAACCCGGGCGCACTCGGTAACTTCGTCACTTTGTCACTTTGTAACGGCCACTGAGGCAAATGACCACATAACACGCCGCCATGAACCTTAGCCACGAACCCGCGGCTCTGAACGTCAAACATGAAAAGGATATCCTCGCCCACACCCCGCTCATACCTAAAGCGTATCCCAGCCTCCAGCACCCGACGTCGAATAAGCGTGCAGCTGAGGCCAGCGAAAACCCAGCCGCTCAAGATCTGGCCCTCAACCGCCTTCCGCGGAAGATACCAGACCTTCTTAGCGTCATCCATGAAGCCGCAGATTAGGGCCTCACGATCATCATGTCGGGGCACGACGCCCTGAGCAACATCCACGCCCAATCCTACAAGATTCTTAAAAGAATCCTCAGGCACTTCGACATCGGCCTGAACAAGAAAAAGATAATCGAAACCTTCACGGACGCATTTATCGATAAGCAGGTTCTGCGCTTCAACGATGCCGGGTATGCCAAGCATGCTCACCGCGGGAGATACACATGTGACATGTTCAACGCCGGCAAGAGCCACCTCAACATGGTCCAGCACCGAGGCTCTGTAACCGCTGAAACGATCATTCTCCCGCAGGCTCGGGACGCCTACGAGGACTTTGGCTTTCGCTTTTTCTTTGTCTCTAAAGGGGCCGCAGGCTCAGCGATAGGCTCAGGCTCTGCAGACTCAAGCTTCGCAGCAGGAGCAACAGGCTTAGGCTTCTCTTCAACCGGCTTAAGCCACGTCTCACCCAGATAGCTTATGGGCAAATCCACTACTTCGCCCGGCAAATGCGGGATACCCTGAGCGTCCGTGAAACCGTGAACCTTAGGCAAGATCTTGAATCGCATCTTTTCTTCTTCAACCTCCATTCAGCACATTTTTCTCGAATCTTGGTGCGTAACGCACCATTTTTTAGGGATAGACTATGAAAGGGGAAAGAAAACAGGAAATGACTAATCCGCTTAAGTCAAACCTGTAATTTCGCAGATGCTAGTGGGTCTTTTGATACGGGGCGCAATGACTTCTCTGGCGACGCATTCAAGGTTGCCGCGGACGTCTTCCCGCTTTCGAACCTCAAGATCTCGGCCGACTACCATCTCAAAGTTCTCTTGGCTAGGCTCAACGACCAAAGCGCTAGTCGTCAGGCCAGCCGAAGTGTGCAGGTTATCCGTCACGTAGATGCCGGCGGGAAATAGGTCCCTGACAACGTCGATCCACTTAGTAGCAGTGTTTGACACCAGAGCTCGCAGCTTCGCAGCCCACGAGCTTCTAAGCACCGCAGCATACGGTCCATAATGGCCATCTGTCTCAAGCTCGCCGATAGCAGCGCTCAAGTCTGTCAAACTGTTCGCAGGCCACGCGCCGGCACTCGCCTTCGTGTTGCGGCCTGTAGCAGTCGACAAGCCTTCAACGCCTAACGCTCGCCAACCCGTGTACTCGCCGGTGATCAGCAGCTTATCCTCGTCCTCAGCAACCTTCCTAGCGGCGTTCTCGCCATCCTGCAGGTCGATAGGCATTCCGCTCTCGCGGCTTGCCTCGAGTTCACGCCACATGATCTCAAATTCTTTCTCGATCACCGGAACAGTGATGTCGAAAGACGTCTTCTCTGTGCGGTCCTTGATGCCGCCCTGTCCGTGAAGGCTAATCCTTGCAGCAGACATGTTTGTACGTTTGTAGCCGCGGACGGTTATGATGCCAGCATTCGGCAACGTGAACACAGGAAACAGTCTGCGAGCAACAAGCAGAGGCTTCACTGTCTCGACAACACGGTTATCGATGTACAGGATCTCCTCGCTAGTCAGCCTGCCAGTATCCATTCCAACATGACGCAAATCTTGCATACCGGTCAACTCTCCTAGCTTGCAGCCGCAGGCTCATGGCCTGGGTTCCAGTGCACAAGGATCTCAGCGTCAACCGTCACGTTGCTTGACTCCCAAGCAGTGCCGATAACGCTGCCTTGAGCGCCCATGGCGCCGACAGCCTGCTTCGCAACTTTACCGTTTGCAGCAGTCACCAGCTTGTCACCGCGGGTCACGTTTTCGGCAGCCAGCAAAGTCAGCTTAGCAATACATTCACCCACAACTACCATCGCTTGATCCCCGACAGCGTAGGCCGTAGCCTCAAGCTCGTCAGGAGCAACGTCCAAGAATCCGATAATCCCGTCGGCCTTGGCGCCAGCCTCCTTCACAGTGCCCTCAGCATTATCAAAAATCACGACGCGGCCAGCAACCATCTCAGCGGGCGCAGCAGTAGCGCCTATCTCCATCTCTTGTTTCAAAGGTTCGCCGGCGACAACAATCTGGTTCGCCGGTTTAGTAATCCACTGTGGCATAACTATGCAGCTCCTGCAGCAGCCTTACGCTTCTGTTCAGTGACATAGCTCAAGTCGCCAACCGTCAGGCCTTTCTCGCGATCAGAAATGTCGACGGCAGGCACGCCGAAGCGGACACTATTAGCCCTCGGAGGCACCGCAAAATCAAGCGTAGCACGAATACTCTTCAGCTCCTCAACGCTCTTGCAGGATAACTCGTCGACCTTGAAGGCGCTCTTCGGCAGGATCTCGCTGATAAGCCGGGCCTTCTCCTGACCATCAAGAACGTCGTTAGCTTCTTTCAGCTGCTTCGTCAAGTCACCAATCACCAGGTCTTTTTCAGCATTAGCTTTTTCGAGAGCAACATTCTTAGCCATCACCGAATCCATCGTAAGCTTCGCGGATTTGTTATCGATTTTGACTTCCTTGCCAGCGCCATCGGCTGCAGCAGGCGGAGCCGCCGCAACACCAGCGCCAGCAGACCCACTTTTATCGTCTTTACCACTCAATGCAAATCATTCTCCATTCCAACATACGGGTTCTTTCAAGACGGGTACATTCCCGAAACCCCGTCCCAGCACCATCATCTCGGCGCAATTCTGCAATGCACATTGCATTACCGTGAACACAGCAGCCTCCGAGCACGCTCAATCTCTTCACGAGCCGCAATCAATGGACAGCCGCAAGACTTAGCCTCAGGGCTAGGCGTACCATGCTCAACACCAGCAGGCTTAGCGACAACAACCCGAGCAGGATCAACGCTATCGCCAACAGAATAGTTGTGCTCCTTCGTCCAGGCCTGAGCCTTCTCCAGCGTCCAGCCCTTAGCCTTCGAAAACAGGTACCTCAAAACCTCAGCGTCCTTGGCCGGATCACTTTTGCCAACAACCGCAAGGATACCCTCTTTCTCGCTAAATGTAATGATCCGCGGAGGAAAAGTGCCCGGAGCGCTCTCACAGATCTGCACATGCACGTAGTTAGCCGTCTCAAGATCTGGGTTGAAAACGCTGTCAAGGGCTATGCCGCAGAACGGACTCGGACACCGGCCCTCAGCAAGAGCAACAGCCACATGTCCAAACATGAACCTTGTCTGCACGTAATCATACGCTTCGTCGCCAAACTTGCCCTGCTTCGCCAAGTCATCGCTGATGAAGCCGACACTCACATCCTTCAAAGCACCGCTCTTGATGCCAGAAAGGAAAGGCTGAGTGCAGAGCTTCTTGAAAAACTCGAGATCCCCAATTATGGCGGCTTTATCCTTGTCAAACCGGACATTCTTTGTTCTTCCCCGAATGTCGTCGCGGTCAGTCAAAAACGGCGTATCCACATGATCGTAGGCCACGAGCCAAGCACCCTCAAGCGTGAAAGCCCCGGCCTCCAACTCGTCACCAGACTTGAAAGCCTTCTTAGAGCCATAGGGAAAGATGCCCTGTCGACTCAACACCACATTTTTGACGACAAGCAAATCATCTTTTTCTTCAAGATTCTTGCCGCTCGCATCAAACTCGACACGAGCAAAACCGATTTTTCTAACAGAATCCGTCATACCATCACCGTGAAAAGTCATTGGGTTGGCTCCTGCGCATCTTGTTTTTTCCTCAGTAACCATGAAACAAACCTTTCAAAACGACTTTCATCTGCAGTCGGACCTACACCCGGTTGCTGTCCCTCTTGTCCAGGCTTAGCTTGAACAGGCGGCTCCGGCTTACGCAAACCAGGAACCACTTCACCAGCCTTGTCGGGCAACGGTTCCTTGTCCTCTTCGGCGCGAACCTCATCAACCGTGCAATACTGCAGTTTCAAGGCCCGAGCCTGAGCCAACTGCAACTCCACAGAAGCCCGGTCCTTTTCGCTGAGCTCCACGCCGCCAGGCCACACCACGCGGTAATCGTTAACCTTACGGATTTGTCCTGTCTCCATCAAACGGTCAATAAGCTCCCAAATGCAAGGCTCGTACAGGGTGCGAAAATCGCTGATGACTTTGAAGTATTCGCGTTCATTCACTTCCGAACCCGTCAACGCTCCAGCCTGGGCCCCACGCAAGATCGCCAGAGGAATCCCAGACCCGATGCTAATGCTCTCCATGATCGGCTCATAGTAAGGCGAAGGATTCAGTGCACGGCCAGCTAAACCCTTGAAATCCAGAACGGCCTTATCACTATGCAAGAAAAAGCTTCGCGCCTGCAAACTCTTGAACTGATGAGTTTCCTCAAACGCGTCAAGATCAGCACCCTTCGCACCCGTTATCATCACGTCCGGGAACCCGCTGCCGTAACGATAGATCGTCTGGCCAAGGCCCCAGCGAATATTCCGCAAAACCGTCAAATCATCATAAATCGGTTCGAGAACGCTCATGCCCTTATACGGGTGATCCAGCAGCCGGGTCGCACAGTGAATAGCCCGGGTATAGTGCAGCCGAGTCTGAGGCGCACCTTCTCGCCGAAGAGTGTAAAAGTTCGGCAACCCCAAACGCGGACTATCAGCATTCTTGTCCTCGTCTGAGCCCTGAACGGTGAACTGCAAAGTGCAAAAAGGCAGCAGCTGACGAATCTCCTTCGGACTCGTAACAGGAGCAGAAACGTCCTTGCCCCTGTCGACGTAAGTTATAGCGACTATAGCCCAGCCGAAAAGACGCTCAAAAACCGACATCTGCGTGTAAACAGCCTTCGCATTCAAATCGTCAAGAACCTTACTTACTTCGCGGCTCCAATTCTGATCTGGCTTCTCAGCGATCTCTTCAACCGTGAAACCCTTATCAAAAATATCATGCGCCACCTGGAACACGACACGCCAAGCCACAGGCTCCCTGCGAACAGAAAAAAGCAGATCCCTCTCATTCAACGCCATCCCGAAACTGGCCTGCCAACTCGCGCCAGCGCCGCGAACCCCAAAAGTATCAGGTAGATCACGATTTGCGCGTTTAACAGAATCAGCACCCTTAGGGGAAGCAGAACGTGCTTTTTTCGCAGAATGTGCAACAGGACGAGCTTTAACTGGCATAATAACAGCAAATATAAGCGGGAAAAGCAGAAAAACGCTATTAGGACTTCACTTTACTAAATCGAACTACTAATAATAGTTAAATAGAATAAGAGCCGACATTTAAGACGATGCAGCTGCGGATAACTTCCCAAATGTGCGACGTTTTGAAACTAATCCTCCAGGGAAAAAGCTGCTACGCAATCGCCAGAGAACTCGACATGGACCCGCCTTCAATCTACGTCAGCTACCACGCGGCAAAAGAAAACCTGCCAAAAATAGACAAGATGCTGACAGAGCTCAAAGCCCTCGGATGGCCAGACAAACTCGCAGAAGCAGAAGCAGATATCCGCACAAAAAGCCCACGAAGAAGGGCAAAAGGAACCCTAGAAATAGCAATGAAACTGGGATAAAATGCCCAAGGAGACGAAACGAAAACGACTTTTACCTGTTGTTGGAACAATCTTAAAGCTGCTGTTGCAGGTTTTCCTAGCGCGCGCGAGCATAACCCTTGCTTATGTATTCGTGTACGCGTCTCAGTCAATCCTTGACGGTCTGGTAGCAGTAAGTGCTGTCTTCCTGAAGAGACTCAAGAATCAAAATCGGCTTGGTCTCTGTATGAAGTCGCAAAAAGAAAAGGGTGTTTAGTTTTCACTGAAAGTGGTTCGTCAGCAGAACAGTGGTTTTTGGATTGTGAAAAGCCAGTATAGTTTGCGCGTCTGTCTATCTAGAAGAGTAGCTGTGCATCCGACTATTTTGCCTGTTGCGGCGATGGCAGTCATGAGTATTTCACTGTCTTTGTAACAAATCGCTATGACGTTTCTGTATGAGATCATATTGGGATCATGCTTGATTCCGAAGTCTTTGTTTGGTGCAATGAACTGGAAATACTTGTCATCCGTACTAATCTTTAGCATTGTGCCCCGCTTCGTGTCTTTGAACACAAAGTGCCAGGAAATAGGTGTTTGTCCAGTTGAAGAAATGATGTCTGAATAATCTCTCGTTTCTTGGGGAGCAATTGTTCCGTTGAAGATCTGCGTTGCGGTCTGTGTGGCGTTAACGTATTCGATGGTCAGCGTGTAGTTTCCAGTTCCTGTTCCTGTGAGAGTGATACTATACAGACCATCAGATGGATCCGGTATCACTATTATCTGTGGTTCCGTACCGGATCCAGAGTGAAAAGCTCCAACGATCTCGTTGATCTCCAAAAGGGTTGAAGAGTCATACCCTATCCGCTTTCCAGTTGGATCAGTAACCATAACATTGACAGGGCAGTCCAATCTTATCCCCAAGAGGTTTCCGTTTGTGTCTTTCAAGTAACCCCATATCAGCCGCAACAAATCGTCAACGTACGATGCGATTTTCGACCAATCAATGCTGGTATATTCACCGCAGCCGATTTGGTCCAGGCTATACCAATTCGTGAGGTCATTAGTACTTCCTGTGGGTGCGACGATAAAATTGCCCTGCGTGTCTTTTTCCAGTGTTAGATGGTACGTAGAGCCGCTGAAGCTTGAGCTGTCTGGGAAAAGCATGTCATTCGGGTCATAAATGGAAAGGTCCAACCTGTTTCCGTCGGGTGAACACGCGTAATTGTATACCAGAACGCAGTGGACGAGTGGTGAATTTGTCCCACTAAATGTTCCAACCAAGGAAAGTGGAACTACACGGTAGTTGTCGCATTGAGTCATTAGCCATTGCATTTCCTCGTTTGTAGATTTGATACCAAGGCACGTCATTATCAAGTTGAAAAAGTATGGCGGTATCACTTCCAGTCCTGGGAACTGGTTAACGAGTATTTCGGGAGAAGCCACATCCATTTTAACAGCATGCATGTTTGCGTATCCAGGATATTTCGTTTCAAAGAGTGATGGATTCTCGTAATAGTATTTCGCTGTATAAGACATGCCGAAGCAATTTCCAAAGTTAAGACTATTCTGGACTTCTACAGAGAACCAAGCGAGCAAGGGCAAGTCCCATATCGGAATCGATTGGGCCCAGGTCGAAGAAGACAGCGCACTTAGTGCATCCCAATAACTGACTTTTCCTACAGGAATTATGTTGCGAAAACTAAAACCGTCAACTATCGGCGAGAATCGACGCGCGCTCTCTCTCTCAAACACCCCTACATCGTCGAAAAACACTTTGACCCCAGCGTGTCCTGATTCGAGCTCTAATGCGTTTATCTCATAGGTGTCCGGTATTGCTATGTCAGCGGCCTTAAGCGAATCATCAATCCATACGCTGTATTTTCCAGCATCTCTGTCAATCAATACTTTGACGTGATACCATCTGTTTGCTTCATAAGGTCCCATATTCACATAGACTGGACCCAGATGAACCGGAGCTGTATAGAGATTGCCATCTTCATCAAACTGTACCACTGCCAATCTCTTGCCCCAAGGTGCACCTTGCAGATTCCAGAAGGCTATTTGACCCACGTGGTCTGCAGAACCAGTTTTGCTTTGCGCCAGCATATATGCTTCATATCCCAACAAGGAAGAGTCCGATGTGAACTTTCTTTGAACATTGGCACTCCATCCATTTGTTCCTAAAAGCTGTAGGGATCTGATCGGCGAATTACAGTAGGCATCTGTGACGATCTGATATTGCGATCCGGCACCATCATAGACGAGTTCCCATCCGCCAGAAGATGGGAAAGTGCCTACAACATAGTTCTCGAAGTCATCTTCAAAGAGTGAGCCAGAGACGGGAGAGAATTCGACTATTTCGTCTAGGTCTTGACTGTTTGAATCTTCTCCTCCGAAAATATAGGCGCTGCTTCCATCCCAGACTGCACAGGTAAATCTTCGCGGAGTTGGTAAGTTGTCTACTGTGGCTATGGAATCTGAAGCAGGGTCATATTTTAGAATGCTGTCATACATTTGGTTGTTGATGTCGCTTCCTCCGAATACGTACGCGCAGGATCCCGCCCAAACTGCTGAAGAAACAAGTATTCCAATAGGCAGCTTCGCAGACATGACAGTAGTTGAATCATGTGTAGGGTCGTATCTCACGATCTGATCAGAGGCTCCATATGGGGTTCGTCCTCCAAAAACGTACGCATATGTTCCGCTCCACACTGCTGGCATCCATTTTGTTCCAGTCGGAAGCCTAGCATTCATTACAGTGATCTGGTCGTTTACAGGATCATACCTTAGAATTTGATCGTAGTATGAATAACCATCGTACCCTCCAAACAAGTACGCATAATTTCCATCCCAAATCGCGCACATACTGTACAGCGGAAATGCGTAGTTCGGAAGCCTGGCGCCCATCACGGCTATCGTATCTGTTGAAGGATCATACCTTACAATTTTGTCTGAAGTATGAAGGTGCGCCACGTATCCGCCAAAGGTATAAACGTATTGTCCGGTCCAGACGGCAGGGAAGTCGCACACAGGATCAGGCAAGACTGCTGACATTGATGAGATGGACCCCGTGATGGGATTGTATTTCAGAATGCTGTTGAAAGGACCTGCAGTGTGACTGGCTCCTCCAAATATGTATGCATTTGTTCCTTCCCATATTGATGCTGCTATCTGTATTCCTTGAGGTAATCTCGTTGGCATAATCGTTACTTGAGACTCTGCTTTGACAGAGATCACTAAACTGCTGATACATTGTGTAACCAGCAGAATCAAAATCGCAACAGACACTATTTTCTTCATTTTCCGTTCTCCTGTTACCATGTTCCCTAACAAAACGTGAAATCATTTTTGTTTCTTTGATGTATAAAAGCCTTATGGAAGTTACTTCTACTGGAGTTAAAATAACCATTCCTGAACACTATTTGAATCAAATGCGACAAAAAGGCAACTCCGAAGAGCGGAACCATTTGTGTCGAGGTGACAAAGACCATCCAAACCGTTTATTAGTGAATCACTTGGACCATTACAGGTACTATTCTGGAAGATGAAGGCCGCTATCACGCCACACTAACAGCGCACGCTAAACAACCTAACCAAAGCTCTTCACTATCTTTTCTCTTTTCCTGCAGTATTCTCAAGTGTGCCTTGTTAGATCCCCTCAAGAGTTTGCCGAAGCTAAAGCTATGTATAGGTAGAAGGCGAACAACTGATTCCGGAAGCCGTGGAGAAAGGAGTAGCCATGATAAAAGAGCAGGAATGTTTAAGTCAACCATGTGATGCTTGCGGCCGTCCAGTTGGCGGAGGCGTTCATCACTGTCCGAAATGCAATATTTCCTTCTGTTTCTACTGTGTGACAGTGCTCATTCGGAAAGGTTTTGATTCTCCCATAAAATGCCCTATGTGCGGCGGAAAACTCGAATGACGACGCTTCTGTGGAAAGAAAAGGCGCACGCTAATACACTTGGATAATAGAAGCCAACTGCTAGCCAGCACACGCGCGGAACTGTTTCTTGTGCAGACGCTCCTGCAAAATACTTAAAGATAGAACGAGTAAGTGAGTTTAGAGGAGAAGTCAGATGAGACTGATTCCAGCCGCATATTTGGCTTTCATGTCTGTTGGAATCGTCATTAGTCTGATTGGAATGTTCTTCTATAGCGAATTGACAAAACAATACGAGACCCCAAAGCATCCACAGTTTCCGTTGAATATCATCTCCGGAAGTGAAAATGAAACGGTATTTCTTGAAGTCACCTTGGTAGTATACACTGCCCAATTGCAACGTCCCGAAAGTGAATGGAAGACGGTTGACATGCTGATAAGAATCAATGAACCAGCACCTCCTTACGTATTGATAAGAATTCCATGGAGGATCGCGCCAGGCTTTGTCTACTCAGGGAAGTTCGTAAACGAGACATATGTGGAATACTATGAGTCTACGTACGTGTACATAGAACCCGATGATCAGACGCATAATATACATTGGTACTTTGGGTGGAATGTGATGACTAGGAAGAGCTATGATGCGTACGAAATGAACATCGACTTAATACCCAGTTTCTCCTCACATACGACTGTGGAAAGATATACTCTTGAAGTGATCCCCCCTCTTTCATCCATCTTAGATGCTCGGCAAGCTTTCCCCTTTCCTTCTCGGACAGCAAGAAGCTCGTTGTCTACGGGAGGCAGCAGTATGCTTGCCTACGTTTGGGAATTCTTTGGAGAAGATTCCGTCAAGGCGAATCAAGACCAAGTTCTGCATTTACCCTTTGTATTTGAGAATAAAGCTCATGAAAAAGAGAATTGGATATTTCTCTCAGGAGTCGTGATGGGCGCTGGAGTGTCCATGGCAATTTCGGGAATCTCGGAATTAGCGAAGTGGATAATAGAAAATACCCAAGTACTGAAGAGCATTAGGCGATTCTTCAAAAGGTCTAGAACTAGTAAAGTGGAATAGTCATTGTTTACGGCGCTCAACTCACGCGCTCTCGAAAAGTATTCGTGAAAAGGGAAGACATCGAATACGACTTTTTTATTTATTTGGAGTAACAGCCTTAATGTCAATAGCGTAAAATTTGCCGTTAGGAAGTTAGGTTAACTCTTGGATTAAGGTAAGTTTTATCTTGCGTGTGTGTTGATGACGAGGACGTTGTACGAAGGCACTGGCTTGTGAACACACAAGCAGAAGACTTTACCCCCAAACCCAGACCCAAGGTTTATCGAATCATTGTGTGTAATGCTCGACCGCGTATCTTAGTATCTCACTTGCCCTTGTCCCACGCTTCTGCAAGACCTCTCTGAATACATCTTCAAAGAAAAAGATCCTCAAGCCATGATCAGCTTCCAGTCTCTCTTTATCATCTTCCACTTTCAGTTTTCCAACTACCAGCCACTTTTGGTATTTGTCACTAGCAAGAGCTTCCTTGGCCATCTTTTCAATACTATTGTCCAGTGTCTCGCCCTCTTTCTTATGATCCATTCTTCCGACGAATTTGCTCAGGTAGAATTCCTTTAGCCTTTGGGGACGCTTCCCATATTTCTGATCGTTGCCTCCCCTTAATGGATGGGCAGGTTTCGTCGAAACATGGACTTCAACATGGGTCTTTTCTCCAGTCTTGGGGTTAAGCGCTAGGAAATCAATCTGCTTGCGAGCACTACAAGGAATGTCCGACATGACAAAGAAGCCTTTTGACTGCAACCATTCGCCCACAATCTCTTCTGCCGGATCCACGATCCAAATCCCTCATTCTTGCTGTAATCAAATGAGTTCATAAGCATTTACTATATAGCATATCTAATTTAGTTTGGGACAAAACTCTACCCCAACCAACCTGAACGGCGACGGACGACGAACGACGGACGACCACGACGGACGACGGTTAGTGGACGACGAAGAAAAGACAACGACTGTATACCCGATTCAGGATACATTCATGGACATTAATGGAATAGGAAGGATACATCAGAATCCACTATAGACAGATGTTATCGAAATCGAGTATACAGCGCGCGTCGAAGGCCGCAGGCTCGCGAAAGAAGAGGAAGCTGACAGAATTTGGTCTGGATAGCTCTGTCAAAGTATTTCGGGCTTCTAATCGCGGTAGGTGAGCACAGTGCTGACTATTTCGAATATTCCTTTTCTTCTTACATTCAAGAAGTCCACGAAATTCTCTGGCTTATTAAGATTAGGATCTGAAGGGATTATGTTTCTTATGAAGAACTCTGGTTGGTCCTTAATAGCTTCTGGAAAATACTCTTCTGGCATTCTGTTAGTTTTCTGTATGTTCAAGGTTTTTTCTAGGAACATGTAGTTACCTATATTGTTGACAAGAGAACTTGGGCACATGTATTTTCGGCTCATTTTGCTTTTCGGGAAGATGTGATCTATCTCAGGGGAGTTCCCATTCAGTTTCGGCTGGAAGTTGATTATCTTGTTGTTAGATAGGTAAACCATGTTCAATATGAGATACTCGTTTGAATCTATAATTTTCTCACTTACGTCTATCTTTCTGTCGAGGTCTTTCATCTTCGCTTCCAGTTCTTTATATGGAAAATAATCGGCTGTAGAATGGTTCTTTATTATGGTCGCTGAGTTGTCAATTATCCTATCGGATTGACCACTGAAGTTTCCGTTGAGGAGTGCTTTGTATAACCATGTCTGGGCGTTGAATTTTACTTTAGGTGAGGCAGGTTTGCAGCTGTGCACGTAAGCGAAATGGATTATCGGGATCAAGGCGTTGTAGCTTGGAAGCACAAGATCTGAAGTGATTCGGGCATAATCTAGGAAATCCTGAAGCCAGTGGAAGCTTTTGGCGACTGACTCCCATTGGGTTTTTATTTCTTCCAGGTTTTTTTCTCCATCAGTTCCCTTGAACTTCTCAACTTCATATCTTGCGCCCTTATCCAACAAAACTAAGGCAGTTTTTAAGATGAAATCCTTGTCAAAGAAAAACGTGCCTTGACGATTTAACGAATCCAGCAGATCCTCGAAGTCTTCTTCCGCGTTCTCCCAACTCAGCTTAATGAGCGAAAACATCAAATCCGATTTGCTTAGAACAGTTCCTCCAGAATTCGAGCGAACAAAGATCTCTAACACTTCGTCGTATGTATATTTCTTGGCTATGCTGTCTACTGGGTAGTAGAAAACAAGCTCAAGCTCTGTGAAGAGGTTCTTAATTTTAGCAACATTGTCGTCCACAATCTCTTCGACCTCCTTCTTCTCTTCTTCCGTTCGAGCCATTTGCTTCAGAATTCTCCTTTTAATTTCCGTGGATGAATCGTAACTGAGAACTATGTCTTTCAGTAGGATCCAATAGCTCTTTTTGTCTTTGAGGTTCTTTTGGTCAGCTTCATCTTTTATCATGTACTCAACGACGTACTTCAATTCGTTCTTGCCATCGATTACGATTTTTCGACCGCTCAAAAGGTCAAAATACAATTCCTTTTTTTCATACGTTCCTTTCAAGGCCATGTATAGCGCTTGAAGGCGTTGCTGACCATCTAGAACGAGCCATTTTTCTTTAGTCTTGTATTCGCTCGACTTGAGGTAGGTTTCCTTGACATTCATGCCATCCAAATAGTTATCAATAAAGCGTCTAACCTGAACCTCCTCATTGGTTCTCCAGAAGAGTAGAGTATTTATCGGATATTCTCTCAAAATTGAATCAAAGAAGCTCTTCATCTGCTCATATTTCCACACGAATGGTCTCTGAATATGGGGGAGCAACAATTTCTTATCATCAATCATTTCCACGGCATGTTTAATGCTCATACTCTCGTACTTCATGTGATCACCAATGCGAAGCATACTTGGGTTGGTTTTCTATGTATTTAAGGTCTCTTTTCGGGTTCTGTTTGTCATGGAAGGAGAATGGGAAAGCAAGCACTGCTCCGAGCCACGTAGACTTATATTTGTTTTCCATCATATGGATAATCCGGTTAAGCAAAATGCCCTCAAAGGAAAACGAGAATGGCAGAGTTGCCAAGATTGCAGTATCAAGGAATTATCAAGTACTGAATGTCAGAGAAGCACGACGGATAGCGGAGGAATGGGTATCGAGGATTAATCTGGGGGGAGTTGTTAATTTTGGCCTTCCAGAAATAGATGACAGATATGACATCTGGCGCGTTCCTCTTGTAAATTCAGTTACGAAAGCAGCAATAGGCGAAACTGTAATTGATGCCAAAACATCGCTTATTGACGAAAAGCGTTCCACGAAACAGAGCGTCTTGGAAACAAGATTATTGGGCCGGAAGGAACTCGAAAGGAAAAAATCCTCTCAGACTAAGTATGTACTGTCCTCATTGAGGAACACGATTGCGTGCGGTGACAGCGAGAGAATACTTCAGGAATTACCTGCCGATTCCGTAGACCTAGTTTTCACCTCTCCTCCATACTTCAATGCTCGACCGGAATACTCAACCTACCTTGATTATGAAGACTATCTTCTTAAGATGAAAAAGGTAATACATAGTGTTTACAGAGTTCTTAACGAAGGAAGGTTTTTTGTTCTTAACGTTTCTCCTATCTTAATAAGAAGAGCGAACAGAAACGAGTCCTCAAAGCGGCTCGCTGTACCTTTTGATTTCCATAGATTGTTCATTGATGAGGGATTTGATTTCGTAGATGATATTATTTGGGTGAAGCCTGAGGGCGCCGGATGGGCCTCTGGAAGAGGTCGCCGTTTTTCAGCCGACCGCAATCCGCTTCAATACAAATCTGTTCCTGTGACTGAATACATCTTGGTTTACAGAAAAAGAACTGATAAGCTAATCGACTGGTTTATCAGGAATCACCCCGATAAAGAGATCGTGAGACAATCAAAGATTGCTGATGGTTACGAACGGACAAATGTGTGGCACATCAAACCTGCCCACAACAAGCACCATCCCGCAGTCTTTCCAGTTGAGCTGGCCGCGAAAATCATTACGTATTATTCCTTCAAAAACGACGTGGTCTTAGACCCATTTGCTGGGATAGGAAGCGTTGGAGAAGCAGCAGCTAAACTCTCCAGACGATTTGTTTTGATAGAGATCAATGCTGAGTACGTGAGAATAATGAAAAGGAAAGTTGCCTCATGGCTTGGAGACAAGGCAAAGGAAGTCCTTTTCCTGCATTGCGACTCAATTACTGAGCCCCTGAGCTACACAACCTCAATCGAGAATTTCCTCAAGGGCTCTGTCGATGAGGATTGATACTCATGAGTAACATAAAAGAAAAACAAGACATATACAGCCTATTACCTGCTTCATCGGAGAGCCTTCTCTCGTCAAAAGGGAAGGATTTTGTGGAAAGAATAGGTATAGACGTTCTCCACGAAGTTGTGTACAATGTCTTATGTGGAAGAAATCTCCGTGACTCTACAGAGATGATAACGAGAAGAAGAATTGGCATGCTGAATGCTGCAACGTTTATAATGTTTTTGAAAGGCATGAGCAGAGAGAAGAATTTCGCCAAAAGGCTACCGGAGTTGGCCGCAGATGAGCTGAAATCAAGCAAAAAGAAGGAAGTTCGTTGGGTCAATGAGTGGCTCCTGGGTCTGACAGACAAAGCATTTCAGAACGTTCTTAGAGACAAGGCCACTGAAATTGACAGATACGCCAAAAAGTATGCTAAGGAGATCGAGGAAATTGTCGCGTATTGCGATAAAGAGCATGGAGAAATCAAAGGAATAGTAGAATTCAGAAACGGACAGAAAGTGGAGATAGATTGGAGCTTTATTGTTCAGTTGCTGGGGACGGTTGGAGCACAAACTCTGGCGATTCGTGGGTCTGAGAAATCGACTTACGGAAAGCTCTTTGAAAGACTGATTCTCGGTTCAATGCTCACAATGTTGGGCTTCAAATTGATCCAAAGAGACAATATCTCTACCTTTAACAGAGTTTTCTGGCTGAGCGAAAGGCAGGAAAAAAGGGAAAGTGATGCTACCGCGCTGATAACGGCAGGGCGAGGGGTTAGATTTGATATTGGTTTCATAGGCAGGGGTAATCCTGAGATTTCGTTGGATAAAGTTTCTCGTTTCGAACGCGAAATCGAGTTGGGCAGACAGAGATTTTACATGGCAACTTTCATTCTGGTTGATAGAGTGGGAGAGGGTAGCCGCATAGTAGAACTGGCCAAAAGGGTTGATGGGACAATAGTTCAAATGAGTATGAGTTTTTGGCCCAAACTGGTTGCGATAACCCTCCGAGACAAGCTTGGATACGACAGCGAGCTCGCCTCAATCCCAGATGACCAAGTAGAAGATTATTTGAAGAATGGATTGGCAAAGATAGATTTGCTCGAGTTCGTAGGTGGCAAAGGCAGAAACAATAACGTGAGCAAATTGGAGGATTTTGGCTAGAGCTTTTTCTCTTGGAAACGATTTTTCTGTATGTTGAGCAAAAACAACCATCAGTCTCTCGAAATAACAATCACAAAAAAGTCCTTCCAAGGCCTTTTGGCAATACTGCCCCGCGTCCACCACTCGATCAATCCAAGAGCGTTCTTTTCCTCAATGAGTCTTTCTAATATACGTCTTCTAGTATTTCGGCTCACTGCAGGTAGTGAAATCTTGAACATCTGATAGGTTCTATCACATGCAACTTTTTTTCTCACGCTCACGCATGAACAGATGGCTTTCTCCCCGTCTAAGTGGGATCTTTTTCCATTTTTCAAACATGCGTCACCCTTTGGAATCCGCTAAATCGCGATTTGTTGGCAACTTGCCATTTCCGGTTCTGTAAACTCTCCGTTTGGTTCTTCATCCTGTAAACTTTCGTTTGGCAACCAGAAACGGGCACTATGCTAGTTTTCGGTTGATTTATATAAAGAGAAAAGTAATAATGGTTCTTGACAATTCTGATTGTTAAAGGACTTGAGAGATAATGAGCAAACCAAAAAGAAACGATAGAAAGGCCGAGGTTACTGGCATTTCCACAGGCGACTCCATTAAGAGATACAAGACACTTCTTGAAAACGAGTTTGGTGCTTCTGACATTGAGGATAGGGGAGAATATGTTTTGCTGCATAAGCGAATCAAACTTCCCGACAGGAAATTCATTGATATTATTGTATATTCTACTGACAGAATATACGTTTCTGGTTCGGCATACATAGATATTGGCGAATTTGGGCAAAAAGCAACGAGAATCGTTGAACTAGCTCAACAAGCCATTACACCTGTTGAGGATGTAAGACCAATCTCCGTTCAAAGTGCCAAAGACATTTTGGGTTTTGCTAAGAACCTCGATTTAGACAAGGACTATGAACGAATGATAGCGATTATTCTGTCGGATACTTCAAATGAAATCGTTCTTAGGGAGAAGATGAAGGCTTTCCAAATTGGGGGTACTGCTCTTGATGACAGCATTCCTGAGAAAATAAGAAGATTAAAAGAAAAAGGTTGCCAGATTGTTGAAGAAGCTGCAATAAAAGACCTTAGAGGGACACGAAATAGAATTGTACACTACGGAGAAATACCCCATAAAGGGCAAGCAGAAGAGTGTTTGAAAGTAGCAGACCGTATGCTTCAATCGGTGTAAAACATGGTTCTTGAAGGATTGAATGAATACGTTGCCTACATTGGGTCCGATGAAGCAGGCAAAGGTGAATGGCTTGGTCCTCTTGTTGTGACAGCGGTTGCGTTATCAAAGCAGCAACGTTCATATCTTGTTACTCAAGGAGTAATGGATAGCAAAGAACTTAGGCTTGATGTTATTACTGAACTTGCGAAAATAATACGGAAGTCATGCCTGTCTTATCATGTCGTCACTATTTCCCCATTTTCATTCAACGCACGCATGAAAGAAGTTAAAAGTGAGGGACGGAGTCTGAACGACCTTTTAGCATGGGGACACCAACAGGCAATCGGCGACGTTTTTGAGGAATTGACTAGAAAGGGAATAACTGGTAAAATCAAGCTTTCAATCGATATGTTTGATAGGATAAAAACGGAAGATAGATTGAAAAGAATCCTTGATTTGCGAAAATTCGATTTGGATCACCGACCCAAAGCAGAAAGCGAAACCTCTGTAGCAGCAGCAAGCATAGTCGCTCGGGCCGTGAGGGAACTTTGGATTGATGAAAAATCGAAGGAACTCCAACTAGAATTGCGAAGGCTCTCAGTTAATGATGCAGTATCGCGTTCTGATGCTGATTCCTTTGCGAAGCTAAGTTTCTTGAAGCGTAGAAAACCCTAATTTTTTTTGCTCGCATTTTGAATCAAAGTTACCCACTTGTTCTTTCCTTCCACTTTGATTCCGCAAGCTTCTGCTGGAGTTTTTCCCTCTAAGCCTTCATGTGTCTGACAAAGTTATGAAACAGTTGGTAGCCCTTTAGGATTGGTGTATCCTCTTTCTTGAGTCCTCTCATAACCTTCTCCCTGTCTCGCCCTTCAACTCTCCCTCCTGCCAAGACGCAGAAACCTTCTCAGTCTCATCCCAAACCTCGTTCCCGAAACTCGTCAAGGCCCAATGCCAACCACGCTTCTCCACAAGCCGTTCACCGATCTCCTTCTCCAGCTTACGATTCATCCGCAAGATCCGGCGGCTCACCTGATGCCTTCTAACCTTATACGCGGATAACCGTGCAGCCAGATCCTTCGGCAACAAGCCCTGCCCACCCGCCTCGCGGAGCAGCTCCAGGATCTCCTCATCAACCTCGTCGCCACAGGCTATGCGCTGAATCATCGGCTTCTTAAAATGAAACAAACCCTTCAAGCCAGCGACAATAGTCCGCTGACTCAGCTTAATCTCCTCCATATCCCGCCGCATCTCCTTGATCAGCTGCAAAGTGTACTTGACACGGCCGATTCTAGCTTCCTGAGGCCTCTTCTCACGCTTCTGAGGCTCGGTTTGAACGGGTACAGAAGCGGTCTCCATGCAGCTATGCACACTCCAGTATTTCAGCAATGTTCAGATACGCGAAGAATAAGCGTCCATAGGCTAGATCAACAGAGCCCACAAAAGCTCGACATCTAAAGCATGGGCTTTTCCCATGCCCAGAACCAACAGCCAAAACACGGTTTGAACGGGTAACAGCAGCCGAAAACGACCCCTCAATGTACGTGGTAAACTCAGCTGACATAGTCTTTCATACTCCTCTGACCTTCAACCGGCGCCGGCTCCTCTTCGAGGCTGAACAGCTTACCCAGAGCCCCAGCTAACTTCTCCAAACTGGCATTAACTACCTCGAGTCGCTTCTCAATCTGCTCCACCTTCTCAGGCATCTGCAAATACGCGATAACCGCGTCCTTCTGCAAATGCTCAAGCTCGCCCACATTCCAGCTGTGATCAATCTTCCGCTTACCAGTACGAACAGTGAAGTACCGACCGAAGAGCGTGGCAATAGGATCCTCAACGGCGAGCTCACTAGCAACTACACGACCTTCACCGAGCACACACCCATACTTCCGCACAAGACCATCACGAACACGATTCGCCAAGTTCAAAGCCAAATTCGTAACCTCAACCGGACTACGACCACGAATAACCTCAACATGCACAATCCACGAACGACTAGTCTTCCTAACCTTAACACCCTGCTCCAAACCCAACAAAGCCGTCCAATTCACCATCTCAACACGCCGAAAATCCACAGGAGCCCGACCATCAACAACAACATCAAAACAAACCTGACACTTATCCAAACGATATAACTCGCTCGGAAAGATCTTACCCTCACATGACGCGAGCAAGTTTTTACTTTCACCCGTCAGCTCATAGAAAACCACGTTACTACGAACCTGACGCCGAATCAGCCGCGCCTTCTCCAACTTCTTAATGTAGTACCAGACATGCTGACGCGACAGTCCGATGATGCGGCCAGCCTTAGCCGGATAATCCCCAGCCTCGATCCGCCTCAGCAACGGCAGAACCCAGACGCGAATAGTCTTGGTGTCAAATTTTACTTTAGACTTTGAAGACCTGCGTTTGTACTTCGCCTGAGGCCCAACCAAAACTGCGTCTCCTTAGATTATTCCTTCCGACGTCTTCAACGTATCGGGAAAAAGAGGCAGCTGCCTACCACTCAAGAAGAACCCTCTGCATCGCCATTCAGTAACTTCTCAACAAAATTCTCAATGCCATTCGAAAGCCAAACTATTGTGCCTAGAGCCTTTATCTCATCTTGATCCTCAAAAACATCTTCCTCGATATTCTTAGCCGTATTTCTCAAGAGAGCTGCGAAAGTTCTCCATTCCGAGTCTTCCATCACTGAGCCTCCCTTGGAATAGAAATGATTGTGCTAATCTGCTTCCTTTCCTGTCCTTCAGAGGGTAACGCTCGCAATGGTTGCAGCTGGCTTATCTGAGGAATAAGTAGATCCTTTAACATTTGTCCGCTCGCACTCGCAATGTAAGGCAATAATGCAGCGGTCTTGCTACTCTGCGTCACATAAGCCATCTCAAGATGAGACTTGATGAACCACCACATACACCGCATGCTTATCCTTACGTTCACCTGTTCAGGTCTTGGCGGTCTGCCTCTCTTGTTTTCCCGATCCCAAATAATAGGGCAAACAACCTTAACCGTCACCTTAACAGGTAATCCACCAACGTCTTCTTCCAACAAGAATTGCACGTAGATGTCATTTTGCTCTGGTTTCCAATGCCAATGGTAATCGCTAAGTTGCCATTCTGCTAGGATTCCATCTATCTCAGCTTTTGTTCTTAACTCGCTAACAACAGTGGTTTTGTATGGTACGAGAGGATCATCGGTGTAGATTTTCATTAGAGCTCCACCTTCGAACCACATTCCTCACAGTATTTCGTCTCAGGTAACCCGCCAGACCGTGAAATAAGCAACCTCAAACATAACCTCAGTCACAGGCTACTCCTCCACGATCTCGACGCCCAAAACGTGACACAGCTGAGCCAGATACTCGAAACCCTCTTCACGCTTGGACTTATCAGTCAAAGCCTCAACTCTACGCTTCAGCACATTGAGCTCACAGCGCAGATCTCCCGGACCCTCAAGACGCGAAAGACGCCGCTCCTGCTGAAGAACGACATCGCAGAGCTGATCCACGGAAACGCCAAACTTCTGCAAGATCTCCTTGAAAGCCCCAGCTAACTCAGCTAATGCTTTATCCAAAACCTAGGCCTCCTTCTTCTTTGCTGGCTTGTCGTGTTTTTCAAGAAACTTGCCTGTCTCAGCAGCCAGATCCTTAATGAATTGCGCATCATTTCTGCACATCGGCAACCCGCTAAGCCTCCTTGGCTCTTTGCAGTTCTTCGAGGCGTAGTCTGACTGCTTCGCCAACGAATTGTGAGTTGCTGCTGTATTTTCCTTCTTTGACTAGCTCTTCTACTGCGTCAACGAGGTTTTTTGGCAGCGAAACGCATCTATACCCATTAGTCGTCATATACCACACCGATGCTGCATTTATGCTTCATGGAGCAAATTTAAGCCTTGTGGCACGTATGAAGTACAATGTAAACATTGAGGGAATCAGAGAGGTTCGAAATTTTTATATATTCTTGTACAATAGTGTAGTATGGGTAAGGTATGCCGAAGGGAAAATATAGGGGAGTAAGCCTCTCAGCGGAACAAATAGAAGCTGTCGAGATATTCATCAAGGAAAACCCAGAGCAAAACTACACGAGCATAGCCGACTTCATTGGCGACGCAGTGAGAAGAAGACTCGAAGAGAAAAGATTCGAAATTTTCAACCACGACGCGAACGGAGTAAAAGTGACAGACCGCAAACTAAGAAGAATAGCTCAAATCTACTTTAAACCAGAAGGAATATGGTGCGACCTAGACGGAAACGCAAAATGTGAACACATCGACTTTGTCCTGAGACAGCCGGATATCCAAGAGAACATAAGAAAGAAAAAGAACGAAGGCTGGAAGCTTCCAGACGTCTAATCCTCAATTTTCAGTTTACCCGCCTTCATCAAGTCGAAAAGCCTTCTCAACTTAGCCATCTCCTCTTCACTGAGGCCCAAGCCTGTTTCCACGGCCCGGCTGCTGCTGTAAATGTTGATGTACGGCTCCAGCTTCGCATACTCCTTCTCAATCATGTCCGCGTAGAGCTCAGGGCTCTTGTCGTAGATGCCGCCCTTGCCCTTAATGTCCTCTGCATGTCCCATCCAAAACTCCACACAACTAGGATCAATCCCGCGGTCCGGCACGCTAGCCTCGCTCTTGAACAGCTTACGAAACATGTGGCTGCGAAGAGAATAAGGCCCAGAAGATAGCTTAGCTGCATGCATACGCTGATTGAAGAGAACAGCAAACTTAAGCGGCTTAAGAGGCTTGCCGGTCCTGGTGACGAAAATAGCGTTACTCTTAATTCCTTTTTCATCAAGCTTTCGATCTCGCTCAGCCAGCCACTTCCTCAACTCCTGCACCGCGTCCTGGCTAATGAAAGTGAAGTAGGTGAAGCCGTTACGCTTCCGCTCATCAAAATCAAGCCGAATCCGCTGCGCCCCAGACCGCAAACTTTCCCTCAAATACTCCGGCTTAAAATTGAAAACCTCCAAGATCTGCTTAATGCTCTGGCCGCTCTGCAGCATACAGAGACAGATCGCACGCTCCCGCTGACCCAAAGCAGCCAAAACCCGCTTAGCCAAATCCACATTCATCTGCTTAGGCCTATACTTCACCTTCTCACGCCTACCAAACACGCCCTTACTGCTCGTCAAGCTAGCCTCGTGATAATCAAAAAACCCCTTCAACGCCGCAAAAAGCCCATACTTCGTCCCATCCGCATTATCCGCCAACAAAGGATTATCCCTACAAAACTTCAAAACAACCTTCAGAGCCCAACGCCGATCCTCAACCCGCAACAAAGCACGCCGACGCAAATGCTCATCCAAAAACTCTCCAGGACCAAACTCCACACCCTCAACAAGCCGAAGCCACTTGAAAAACATGGCCAACGCACGCGCATACTCCCTACGAGTAGCCGGACTCTTCCCAAACTTCCCCAAAAAATCAGAAACCACACCATTCCCAACCACAAACGCCTCAACCTCAACACGACCAACACCATAAACCAGCCGCTGCCTCCCCCGCAACATCATCATCCCCTTCGAAGAGACATAAAACAGTAAACAAATATAACAATTACCTTAAACATTGCTTATTTAGTTTCCTAATTGTGCATATCTATACCGTAACCTTAAACATCCATTTGTTGATGTTTTTCCAATCGGCCATCTATTCTCATTCCTTGGTTAACAGTTAATAATGCATTTAGCAGGCATGTATTTGGATTCGTTTTAAATAGTTTTGAGTGGGTTTTACCCGCCTCTGCATAAACCTTCGATCCTTTGATATGATTGGGACATGGAAAGCTTGAAATGTATGTTAGCTGATTAGTATTGAATTTGGAGTGGTGTGTTCTCATGAGCATTTCCCCTGTTAAGCGATTGATTCTTGAGACAATGTGGATGCTTGATAAACCAACTAGGGCTGCCGAGATTGCTAAGGACACAGGTGTCAATTTTCCAACGGTTATGATGCACATTATAGGACTGACTCGCTCCGGCTTTGCAGCGACACCTGAAAAGGGACTTTACGCCATAACTGACAAAGGAAGGAAAATGCTTGGTTTGCCCGAGATCGATGATAAGAAAGCAACTGATATCCTATTATATTTGCCTGTTGAGAAATCATTTCACTTTTACGCTGATTACGGCAAGCCTCTTGATGTTCACGCGGCTAGCTTACAGGATTTCTGCGAGAAAGTGATGAA
>Ga0315293_10000644_pt1 | contig 32922 bp, 28 predicted proteins | sample YL17G13_20_MG_FD_203071 | JGI IMG/M metagenome (GOLD analysis project Ga0315293, IMG submission 203071) | Sediment microbial communities from Yellowstone Lake, YNP, Wyoming, USA - YL17G13_20 | ecosystem: Environmental > Aquatic > Freshwater > Lake > Sediment | place: USA: Wyoming | collected... | reverse complement strand
ATCGGGGCACGGATCGTTCGAATCGATGCTGTGACACATGTCATCAGTGCCACAGTATGTGCCGTTATTGCAGCAATCGCCATTTGATTGCATACATCCAGCGGGGCACGAATCGGTTACATTGCAACCCAAAAAAAACACAATCGAAGCGAAAGCCATAGAGATTAAAAAAACCAGCAGAATAATTTTTATCACTGATTTCATTTAAATAGCCTCCCCCTAGATATATATAACCATTGGTAAGAATATATAACGGAAAAACACTATTGTCAACTAATATTACATCTCTTTTTTTAATTGGAATGACTGAATTCTACTCACTACTGTCCTAATAAAACTATAAATTAGGAGCCGGTTTTCCAATCAGGTAAAATTGTTTCTTTCACAAAACTACCTCACCAAAAAAGGAGGCCGGCCGTGTCATATTCTAACACAGTTTTTCGGCAGATGTTAAGCATGATCCCCATCAGGCATTTCAACAGCGAAGTGGAGCGTAGTGGGGTTGACCGCTACACCAAGCATTACACTCACGTGAGCGAAGACGACAAGAAAGAAGCCCTAAAAATGCTGCCGAAGGGGTTCACGAATGGCGAAAAGGGGTGACCAAATTGCAGTACAATGAAAAATCGGATGACTTTGCAATGCGAAAAACCCCAAAACGCAGTGGGGAATTGGCAGCGCTACAGCGTCACTCCGTTGAGGTTTTACGAAACGGCGAGTGACGCTGTAATGATTACACCAACACTAGCCGCCTCGGGAAACCTCGGCGGAGTGTTGGTGCAGCGCTACGGGGAATCGAACCCCGGTTTAGTGACTGAGAATCACCCGTCCTAACCCCTAGACGATAGCGCCACGAATTGGATTAAGTGAAAGAAAAATGGCTGGGATGCAGGGACTCGAACCCCGATACTATGATCCAGAGTCATATGTCCTGCCATTGGACGACATCCCAACGCAGGCGAGATTATATCCGACTTCAGTTTCCATGTCAACGAGTCTGACGGGTCTGACGGGTCTGACGGGTCTGACGGGTAAAGTCAAACCCCCTTCCGTTCGCTCGGCTCATAATATTTTCGAATGTACTTCTCCTGGACTTCATACGACCAATGGACATCGCGCAGGAACAGCGCCGCGGCGGCAGGATCGGCCGCGGCCAAAAAGTCGACGATCTCCTGATGTTCGCGGATGGAAGACTCTTCCCACTCCTTGATCCACTGGCGCTGTCGGGGAAAATCGTAAAGCCTTTTTTTTAAATTGCCGATGATGCGGTTCAGGTTTTTATTGCCGCAGGGATCAATGAAACAGTTGTGAAAGAGCAGGTTCTTTTCATAAAAAAGGTCAAAATCATTGCGCTCGATGGCCTTTTGCATCTGGCGGTTCAGTGTGTCCATTTTTTTGATCCCGATCGCGCCCAACTTGGGATAGCTTTCCAGCAGGGCTGAACTTTCCAAGGCGCCGATCACCTGGTAGAACTCCTTGATCTCATGCAACGGCAGTGAGTTGACGAATATGCCCCGGCGCGGGCTGATGGTCACGAAACCTTCCATTTCCAGCTGCAGCAGCGCGTCGCGCAAGGGCGTTTTGCTGATGCCCAGTTTTTTGGCGGTGGTTTCCATGTTGATCATTGTCCCCGGCTGCAGGCGGTGCTTTTGGAACTGCTGGCGCAGGTATTCGTAAACCTGTTCCTTGAGGGATTTTACATTGATCAGGCCTTCGGCGTCTTTCATAATTTGAGTATACAGCATTGAAAATGATTTTATCAAGGCGTAGGGGTTCAATACGAGATCAATTGAGATCTTATTGAACCCCTACTTGATTTTATGGTTTAAATCTGATATATTAGATATCACAGGATGAAGACAAAAGGGGTTATCTTCGACATCAAGAAATTCGCCATCCATGACGGCCCCGGCATCCGCAGTACGGTTTTTTTCAAGGGCTGTCCCTTGCGCTGCCGCTGGTGCCACAACCCGGAAGGCATTTCCCCCGCAGCGGAAGTAATGGTCTTCTCCAGACGCTGCCTTACCGATTGCCGGGCCTGCATCAAAGCCTGCCCGCGCAAGGCCTTGAGCAGATACGCAGCGAAAATTGTCCTCCAGCGCGAGCGCTGTGATCATTGCGGCCTTTGCGTGAGCGCCTGCCCCGCCGAAGTGCTGCAAATGGCCGGGCGCCTCGTCAGTGCCGAACAGGTCATTGACGAATTGGCCAAGGACGCCGTTTTCTACCGGAGCTCGGCAGGCGGAGTCACTTTTTCAGGCGGTGAACCGCTGCAGCAAGCCCATTTTTTACTCGCGCTGCTGCGGCAGGCGAAAAAAAAAGGCTGGCACACAACGGTGGACACCTGCGGCCACGCTCCCTGGGCCAGCTTCACGAAAATAATGCCGTGGGTCGATCTTTTTCTTTTTGATCTGAAAAGCATCGATGTGGGCAGGCATCGCCGCCTCACCGGCATGCCCAATGACCTGATCCTGGAGAATCTGCCGCGCGTTTCGCATGCGGCCCGGTCCCTGGCCATCCGCATTCCGCTCATCCCCGGCAGCAACGACTCGGAGGTTGAACTGGCGCGCATGGCCGATTTTTGCGCTGCCTTGCCGCGGCCGCACCCGGTCCACCTTCTTCCCTATCACCGGGGCGGCGGAAGCAAAAGGGAGCGCTTGGGCCAAACTGACACAATGCCCGACGCCCGGCCGCCTTCGGCCGCGAAAATTCAACAGATCATGGAAATTTTTCGCCAGCGGAAATTAACCGTAATCAGCGGAGGCTGACATGAACGATCGGATCAAGAAATTGCGCCGGCAAAGCCTGCGGGCGGTTCCCGAGCTTTCCGCCGAGCGGGGAATGCTGCTGACCCGTTTTTACAAAAGCGCCGCCGCCCGCGGCCTGTCCGCTCCCCTGCTGCGGGCAGAGGCTTTCGCTTACCTGTTGAACCATAAAAAAATAACCATCCTGCCGGGTGAGCTGATCATCGGCGAAAGGGGGCCTGCCGCCAAGGCCACCCCGACCTATCCGGAGATCACCTGTCATTCCCTGGCCGACCTCGAAATCCTGGCCAGGCGCCCCAAAATTCCCTTCCGCGTCAGCGCAACCACCCGCCGCCAATTCAAGCAGGAAATCATCCCTTTCTGGTCGGGAAAGACCATGCGCGACAAGTTGTTCGCTTGCATGACTCCCGAATGGCTGGAAGCCTACCGGGCCGGCGTGTTCACCGAATTCATGGAGCAGCGTGCCCCGGGCCACACCGTCTGCGGCGATAAAATCTACCGCCAGGGGTGCGGCGATTTTAAGAAACAGATCCGGGCCAGCCTTTCGGCTCTTGATTTCCTGCAAGATCCGGAGGCATTGGCCAAGAGCGAGGAGCTTCAGGCCATGGCCATCGCCGCCGATGCCATCATCGCCTTTGCCGGGCGTTACGCGGCCAAGACACGGTCACAGATGACAGCGGAAAAAAATCCCGCGCGCAAGAAAGAGCTGCGCACCATCGCCGCCGCCTGCGCCTGGGTTCCAGCCCATTCCCCGCGCGATTTTCACGAGGCCCTGCAGCACTATTGGTTCATCCACCTGGGGGTTATCAGCGAAGCCAATCCCTGGGACGCCTTCAATCCCGGCCGCCTGGACCAGCACCTCCTCCCCTTCTACCGCCGGGGCCTGGCCGACGGCAGCCTGACGCGCGAAAAAGCCCGCGAGCTGCTGCAGGCTTTCTGGATCAAGTTCAACAACCACCCCTCGCCCCCCAAGGTGGGGGTTACCGCCGAGGAAAGCGGCACCTATACCGATTTTGCCTTGATCAATACCGGCGGCCTGACCGCTAAGGGCGAAGACGGCGTCAACGAGCTTTCCTTCCTGATTCTGGAGGTCGTTGAGGAGATGCGCCTGTTGCAGCCGAGCTCCGCCGTGCAGATCAGCAAGAAAAGCCCGGATGCCTTTTTGAAAAGGGCGCTGGAAATAGTCAGGACCGGCTATGGTCAGCCGTCGTTATTCAACTCGGAGGCCATCGTCGCCGAACTGCTGCGCCAGGGAAAATCGCTTGCCGACGCCCGCCGCGGCGGCGCCAGCGGCTGCGTGGAAACCGGGGCTTTCGGACGCGAAAGCTACATCCTGACCGGCTATTTCAATCTGGTCAAAGTTCTTGAAATCACCCTGCATAACGGCATCGACCCGCTGAGCGGCAGAAGGATCGGCCTGGAAACGGGAGACCCGGCAGCGTTCAGACGCATGGATGACCTGCTGGCCGCGTTCGCGAAGCAGTTGCGCTTTTTCATCGATATCAAGATACGCGGCAGCAATGTCATCGACCGTCTGTATGCCCGCTACCTGCCGGTGCCTTTCCTGTCCCTGCTCATCGACGACTGCATCGCCAACGGCCGGGATTACCATGAGGGCGGCGCCCGCTACAATACCTCCTACATCCAGGGTGTCGGCTTGGGGACCATCAGCGATTGCCTCAGTTCCATCCAGCGCCATGTCTTTCAGGACAAAAGGCTCTCCATGAAGCGCTTGCTCTCTCTCCTCGACTCCGATTTCCGCGGTCGTGAAGCGTCGCGCCAGCTGCTGCTCAACAAAACCCCGCGCTACGGCAACGATGATGACGCGGCCGATGACCTGATGAAAAAGGTGTTCGAACTGTATTTCGCCGCCATCGACGGCCGCCCCAACATGCGCGGCGGCCGCTATCGCATCAATTTGCTGCCGACTACCGTCCATATCTATTTCGGCAGGAAAACGGGCGCCACGCCGGACGGGCGCAAAGCCGGAGAACCCCTGTCCGAAGGGATATCGCCGGTTCAGGGCGCCGACCGCCAGGGGCCGACCGCGGTGATCAAGTCGGCAGCCAAGATCGACCACTTGCGCACCGGCGGCACGCTGCTCAACCAGAAATTCACGCCGCAGCTCCTGGCCGATGACCGCGGCATCGGCCAGCTGGCCAACCTGGTGCGCGCCTATTTCGGTTTGCACGGCCATCATGTGCAGTTCAACGTGGTCGACGCGGCGACCCTGCGCGCCGCCCAGAAGCACCCGGAGCGCTTCCGCGATCTGATCGTGCGCGTGGCCGGTTACAGCGATTACTTCGTCGACATCGGCGTTGAGCTGCAGGAAGAGATTATCAAGAGAACAGAGCATAGAGAGTTCTAGTGTTCAAGTGAACTTCATCGTGATGCGTATAGTTACACTATGGTTTCAGCAAATTTGGAAGTCGCTGAAACCATCAAGTGTGTCTATACCAACACTTAATGTTTTTGGCGACTTAACGAAATTGCCAAAAACATAGTGTTGGTAATGCGTTATGCGTTATGAGAAGGAAATTTCATTTTTTTGTTAGGGAACGCAAATTTGCGTTCCCTACGCACAGAAATATCTGGTAAATATCTCACTCATTGCGGTCACGGCTCACGTATTCGTATAACGGAGTGTCGATTTATTCTTGAAAACTGGCCAACGACTCGATGCTCACCGGCTTGACCGGCGGCCGGACCACCAGCGGCGTCATTTCGGCCTGGGAACGGCCGGTCAGCGCGGCCAGGATATCGTAGATGATCGGCCCGCAAATGCGCCCCTGGCAATCGCCCATGGCGCTGCGCAAGGCGATCTTGAGCGTCGCCGGCGTGTCGTAACCGTTGGCGACGGCCCGGCGGATGTCGCCCATGGTCACCTCCTCGCAGCGGCAGATCAGGGTCTCATCGGGAATGTCGAGATAAGCCGCGGCGGGGATGCGGTAGAGCAGGTTGAAATACTTGCCGAATTGCAGATGGTGGCGCCTTTGCCTGAGCAGCTTGGCCAAACGCTTTTCATGCGCCGGCCCAAATGAACGTCCCTGCTGGCGCAGGATGGAGAGGGCGGCGATCTCCCCTTCGCAGATCGATTTCAAGCCCCCAGCGATGCCGGTGGTCTCCCCGGCGGTAAAAATCCCCGGCAGGGAAGTTTCCAGGTTGGCATCGGTTTTGACCACCCAGCCCCCCCGCTCCGCCGCGTATGCGCTCAGGCAGCCGGCCATTTGCGCCAATTCGATGTTGGCGGAAAAACCGAATCCCGTCGCCAACAGCTGCGTCGGGTAAATTTTTTCCCTGCCGCTGACAATATGGCCCTTGCCATCGACCGGGGCGCAGACCACCTGGGCCAGCGCCCCGTTGCCGCGGGCTTCGATGATCCGGGTGCTGTAACGCAAGGGGACTCCCGATAAAATCAATTTACTCAGGAAGCGACTCCCCTCGGTCAATTTCGGCAGCTGGTGCAGCAGCTGCCAGGTCAGGGGTATTTTGTTCCACAGCGAAGTCTGCTCGAGCACGGCGCGGACGCGAGCGCCCGCCTTGAGGCACTCATAGGCCACCGAATATAAAAACAGGCCGGAGCCGCCGATGACCAGGTCGCAGGCCGGCAGCACGCCGCTGCTCTTGATGAGGACCTGTACGGCGCCGCTGGAGAAAACGCCCGGCATCGTCCAGCCGCGGAAAGGCAGGAATCTTTCCCGCGCCCCGGTGGCCAGGAGTATCCGCTCCGCCTTCACGGTGCTGACTTTTTTTTCACTGGTTTCGATCAGCACCTCGCGGCCGGGATAGATGCCGAGGACGCGGGCGCGGTTGCGGACAACGATTTTTTCGGTCCTTAGGGCGGCGATGAATTCGAATCCGATCTTCTTGACGTAGTCGGGGTGATAGACCCCGAGCGAGCCAAGCCGCTCCGGTATCTGGCGCAGCAATTGGCCGCCGATGTGGATGTTTTCGTCGAGCAGCATCACATCCGCCCCGGCGGCGGCCAGGCGGTTGGCGGCCACAATGCCGGCCAGTCCGTTGCCGATGATCAGCACTTCAACCGTTGTCCGGTTCATACAGGATGATCTCCATGTTGTCCGCCACTTCAACCATGCAGGAACGCTGCTTGGGGGTGCCGTCGATGGTCACCAGGCATTCATAGCAGACGCCCATGCCGCAGAAGGGGCCTCTGGCTTCGCCGTGCACGTTGCTTTTCTTGAGCACCTTGTATCCGGCCGCCGTCAGGGCCGCCAGCACGGTCTCTCCGGGGAAGGCCGTTATCATGCGGCCGTTGACGCGTATATGGATCCCGGCGCAGCGGCCAATGCCGGCGATGCGCAGGTTGTCGGATCTATTCTTTTCACGATTCATGATTTCTATTTTAAGGCGCTATTATATTATTTTGGGACGCTTTTTTCAACCGGGAAACAAAATAAAAACTCACCCCCCTCAGGTGGCAGACAGCACCGATCACCCGCCTATCCTGGCGGAGTTGATCGGTCTGTGCTGCCCCACCCCTCTCTTTTTAGAAGAGAGGGGGCTCAATTATGTAATAAAATTTTAATTATGCAACAATCAAATTGATGAAAGGGGAAATCATATCGATTGCTAGAGGACTAAGAAAAAATCAAACAAAAGCAGAGGAAATCCTTTGGAAAAGATTGAGGAATCGAAGGTTTTTAAATCTCAAATTTCTTAGACAGCATCCAATCTGTTTCAAAATTGAAAACTCAAAAAGATATTTTATAGCTGACTTTTTTTGCCAAGAAAAAAAATTGATCGTTGAGATAGATGGAGGTATCCACTTCAGACAACAAAGTTATGATCAATTTAGAGATTTGATTATTCATAAATTAGGATTCCAAGTTATTAGGGTTCCCAACAAGGCAATTGAGGAGGATGTAGATCGATTTTTAACCCATATCTTAACTCCCCTTCTCTTGCGAAGAGAAGGGCAGCTCAAATCATCCACCCATCCTGGTGGATATGATTTGTCTGCCACCTAAGGGGGGCCGGGGGATGAGTTGCTGAATAAAAACTCACCCCTAGCCCCTCTCTTTTTGGAAGAGAGGGGGGCTTTAAGAATTGGGTAACAGCTAAGGACTTTTTGTGGCAATAGTTTTTTGAAAGCGCAGGGTAAGGGTGCCCGTGGTGGGTTGGCAATCGTTATCGCCGACGCTCAATGAAATAACGATTGTCTCGCCCAGCCTTTCAATAGTCTTATCGTCAATTTGCCAGGTCAGCAAGCCGCTCTTTTTATCCAGCTCGATACCCGCGTCCAGGGGAGAGATCAGTTCATAGGTCAACTCGTCGTTGTCGATATCGCTGGCCTTTATCTGGTAACGGAACTGCCCCGGTATAGTGAAGTTTTCCACTCTGATTGATTCCACTTGCGGCGGCGAATTGGCAATGCGCACAAAATCGCTTTTCAGCCAGTCGCTGACTTTTTTTCCGCTCGTGGCCCGGGCCTCGCAGAATACCCACTGGTGTTTGCGGAAGTTGCCGGCCGCGAGCGTGGGGCCGGCGGCATCGGCCACTTCCCGGTTGGTGACGAACCAGCGGTACTCGAAGTCGATCGTTTCGGGCACGGGAGGCACGACTTGAGCTTCAGCATTCAAGTCAACGTTCGCGAACAGATCGGCCGGGCTGATGCGCACGGCGCTGATGCGCAATGAAGTCCCACTTGCGGCCTTGGGCGAGACGGCGCGGCTTTCTTCACTAGCTCTCTCGGCGGCGATCCGGCCGATTCCGGTTTTTTCTTCGGGCTTGGCCTGATCGTTCGAGCCGGAACCACCGCAGGCGGCCAGGACCAGCAGGGCCAGTGCCACTGAAAATACCTTAATCCGCTTCATCGGCGACCTCCCGGGCGAAATACCAAACTGGAAATAATTATAATATCAAGGGAATTTTATTGCAAATGCAGGCTTCATGAAAACTCACCCCCCTCAGGTGGCACACAAACTAGATCCGCCCCTCAGGTGTTGCCTCACTGAATGATTTCAACCCCGATTTGTTGAAATCATAGTGAGGGCAACCAAAATCGGCGGATAGTTTGTGGTGCCATAGCCCCTCTCTTTGTGGAAGAGAGGGGGCTACTCCCCTTCTCTTCGCAAGAGAAGGTTCGCATCACCATGCCGAGGCTTTGCGAGGCATCTGGCGATGCCACCCCACAATGGGGGGCTGGGGGTTGAGTTAAATGAACAAGGCGCCATGGGACTCGCAGAGCCCCGTGGCGCCTTATCTGTTGTTACTTACTTTTTGTCTTCTTTCCAGAACATGGTACTGTTCTTGTTTTCGATAGTGAAAGTCACTAATCCGCCTGCACCCGCATTGGGTTTGAAATTACCCGCATCGCCGGCGCCAACATAGATGATAAACTTGTCACCCATGGGTCCGAAACCCAGGATCTTGCCGGCTTGAATCAAGAAATCACCGAGGATGAAGGTGTTGCCGGTCGAGGTCAGCTTGAACTGGTAGATGTAATGGCTGCCGTTGACAGAAGAACTACCGCCGCAGATTTCACCGCCGGGTGAACCAGTTCCTTCCTGGGGGGTAAAAGTCATGAAATAGACTTGGCTGTTGATGTACAGCGGCTGGGGTTCGTACATGATTTCATGCGCCAAGTGGAAGGTGAACCAGAAGCCTTTCTTGACCGTGCCGCTATTATCGATGGTATAGGTAGTATCTCCCGCTGTGGCGGCTTCATGAAGGTCGGCATTGGTGATGGTGGTGCCGCTGTTATCGTCAATGAAAGCCACGAATTGCCCGGTCAGGTTGGTGAAACCTGAACCTGTGCCTAAACCCTCGGCGGGCTGGGAACGGCGTCCGGTGCCGAACATCACCCAAACGCGGTAGTCGTTGTCATAAGCCAAAGAAGGCGAGACAAAAATGGTCTGCCCGTCGTCGGCCTGATATATTTTTTGCGCCACCCAATTGGCGGGATCGCCGTAGCAGTTGATTTTCCAGATAGCGCCGCCATAGGTGTTGGCGACCCGGTAGTCGCCGCTTTCGGCCAGGTAGATGACGTCGGCCAGGCCGTCGTTGTTTTTATCAAGGACCGTCGGGGCGGCGGTCATGGCGGTGAGGAAACCGGGGTTGGTTTCGATATAGCCAGTGGAGGCATTGCCCGTCTCGGTGAGAGAAGCACCGTAGATAAATTTCTTGACCAAAGCCCCGGTATCGGCGTTCAGGATATACAGCGCCTTGCCCTCTCGCCTTTGCCAGGGCAGGACACTCATTTCGGTGGCTTTTTCTTCACACGCGTTGTAACCCCCGGGCAGGATGACGGCCGGGAAATTGCCCAGGGTAGTGCCGCCGTTCATGTCCACCACCACCGGCTTGGCTTCGGTAAAGCCCATGCGGCCGTCGGCTGTGGTTTCGGCATCCTCATCCGTCTCCCATAAAATCTTTAAATTTGCAGGGGTGGTGACATCCAGGGCGCAATAGGAACGGCCGCCGATGCCCATGCCGAAGAAGAGCCCGGTTTTCCAGTCGCGGTAATCGTTATAAAAAGATCCATCGGACTTGGCTACCTTGATATCCTTGACAAGTGATTTGCCGTCGTTAAAATAGGTGTGCTTCAAAGGATTGTAAACTAACTTATCTTTAAGTTTCTTCAAGTGCGCGAAGGGGACATAACTCCACAGTTCGTTGCCGTTGCTGGCCTGGAAGCAGTGCAGCTTGCCGTCGTTCGCCCCGGCATAGACGACTTCGGCGCGTGGCGCCGCGCCGCCGGCGCCATACTGTTCGTAGAAGCTTTTGTAGCTGAGGTCAAAATTGGCTTTCCATGACAGCGGATAGCCGACCAGCTGCGGGTTGAAATGGAAAGTCTCGCCAAGCCTGTAGAGGCCGTTGTATTCGCTATTGGCATCTATGCCATCGGCTTTGTTGAAGTTCTGGATGAAATTCTTGACCAGGGCGACCTGGCCGCTGGTGACATCCAGGTCGGAAGCGGTGATGCTGCTGCCCATGAAATCAAGGCGCGGCCAGGAGCCCGAGCTGGGCTTGCTCGTGTACACCACGCGCGCCGTGGTCCGGCTATTCAGTATTGCGCCGGCATCCCATTGGAAGGATATGACATTAGCGCCGCCAACAACGACCGTGGCGGCCGGGTTGTCGATGTTATCGGGAAAGGAACCGTCGTCGCCGAGGCGGTAGCGGCGCAAATGGCCCTCCCACATCGTCCTTAATCGGGGGACGAAGTGGGCGACGTAGCCGTAATTGCCCCCGGTGATCGACTGCTTGGGCGCGGCGTAGGTGGTGTAGGTCATGGGTTGTTGCGCCAATTCGACGCTGGTGATGATATTCAGGAAGGCGTCGCTCAGATCCCTGTAATTCGAGGCGGTGAAACTTGCCCCACCGCCGTTTTTGGCGGCTTTCGGCAATACGGTATTAGTGACGCATAGACCTACGGTGTAGGTCTTGATGTTCTGATTGCCCGGCCATTCTTTGTACACATCGGTGTCGGATTCGTGGTATAGATTTTCACCGTCGGCTTCGGCAGTGCCTGAGTCATAGAAGTTATTTCTAATACCATTACTATCCGTGGTAGTATTCCAATGGCCGGTTATGATCCTGGTAGTGGGGAACATGTCCTGGTGGGCTAAAAAATAGGCCACATCGGGGAGATATTCACTGCCATCATCCACGGTATCGCCCCAGGGGGTGGGGTAAGTGCTGCGATTATAATCGAATTTGGTAAAATCACTGCTGATGTTGCCGCAAAGGGCCGTTTTTCGGCTGCCCTGACTGAACACACCATAGCTCATATTGCCGCTGTCTGCCGTGGCTTCACCATCGGTGATCATCACGGCAAAGTTTTCCTGGCACCAGTACTCCATGGGCGAGCCTATGGGACTGACGTGGGTGGCGCCGGGGAGGGTTTGGAATTTTTCCGCAGTACCAAAAGTGTCTTCGTCAACAGCTTTCCAGTCGCTAGTGTTGATATAATTAGCACCGGTATTGGGCTTCAGGTAGTTCCAAACATAAGTGAGAGCTCTGGCCAGAGGTGTACTGCCACTGGCGTTAATGGCATCAACTTTATCGAGGATGGCAGTGTTGATGTAAGCGGCTGCTTTATAAGTGCCGTCGGTGTTTTTCTGGCCGAAGTCGTTGAGACCGACAACTAAAGAGTCTGTAGCGAGATTATCATCAGAACTGAATTTGAAGATTCCGAAACGGACCAGGTCGCGGGTCCCGGAATAGGTCGAAATAATCGAGCCACTAGCATGGGCGCAGGCGCTGGTGTCCCGCTGGCCGCGAGTCACGGTCAGGTTAGAAGTAGCCGGGTCGTGGGCGGTGACCAGCATGATTTCGTCGCTGCCCGAATTATCAGGGTCGCTGACCTTGATGTAGAAGGGGGCGGCCATGGCCAGGAAGTCGGTGCGGGCACTAAAACTATAATAGGTCAGGTCAGTGGCAACATCAGTGGCCGCGTAGTCCAGGTCGGCCGCTCTGAGCAGTTTGTTCTTAGCTGTGATCACGTCGCAAATGGCTTCGCGGGCCACCTGGATGCGGGTGAATACTCGTTTGTAGCGGTAACAACCGGTCTTATTTTCCGTATCCCCGTCGTTATCGAAGTCGCCATTTTTGGTTTCGGTCCAGGTGGTGTTCACATCTCCGGTGCTCTCAGTCACGTGCTGCAGGCTGGAAAAAAGGCTGGTCAGCGGCGTGTATTCGTCGATGCCCAGGCCGGCATTATTGTAGATCATAATGGCCGCGCCGGCGGGGTGGACCGCGGCGACGGTGCCGGTGGTGGCCAGCGTGCCGCGGGTGACGGTCAGGGTGCCCCAGTCGCCGCTGGCATCGAGGACATTGGAGTTGACGATCATTGTCTCGGCGTCGATCTTGATTCTAAAGCCCGGAGTGGTGTAGCCCGCGAAGCTGGCTTTGTGTTTTTCGTATTTGAAGCTGGTGGTGGTGGCGGTCAGATCGGGTTCGTCGATTTTCAGGTTGGCGATCTTGTTGGGATAAATACTTTTCATGACCCGGTTCCACTCCGCCAGCAGGGTTTCGGTTTTGTTGGAGTTGTCGGGGTTGAGCGCGTAGGCCAAGTCAGGTAGCACCGGCGTGGTACGGAGATAGCCGTTATATTCGATATCGTAAGCCAGGGTGGAGAAATCGGTGACCTGCTGGCGCTGGGCGTCGTTGGCCACACCGAAAATCCACCTTAAGTAGTATAGATCAGGGTCCATCGAGTAGGCGACATTATAGCCGCCTTGGTCTAAAGTGGTGCCGTAGAGTTTGACCAATCTCATTTCAGACGGTACGCGGTAGAACACCCTATCCTGGCCAGTTGACGATATATTGATCGTGCCCCTGATATCGGTCAGGGTAAAGACGGTGCGGCCATTTGTATAGGTTTCAGCCGTTATTTTGGCCATAACCTGCCTTGCAGTGGTGTGAGGGTTATCTCTGTCGTACAGCATGATATAATCATTGATATTGAAATAGTTTCTGATATCGCCTGTAATCCGCAGGTATTTATTAGTGGAATCGTAATTATAGATCGTGGCATTTGAGGCGCAAACGTGCAACCGGTAGTCGTGAACGAAATCGCCCTGGATGTCGGCCAGGGTCAGGGTGAAGAAATTATTTGGCGCGGAATCGGGGCCCGAAATGGCTGTTATACGGGCAAAGGCTTGCTCGTTGATGTCGTTTTCATCGCTTGGATCGTACTGCAGGATCCAATCGCCTACCCTGAAGCTGATCCCTTCGGCGCCGACCAGGAGGGTGCCCGTCGTGGCACCCGTACTGGTGAATGTATGCGCCGTGGCATAGGTTACATCGCCGGTGATCGTATTGGGCGCGGTGAATCCACGGATATACCAGCTGGTTTGATTGATACCATCATAACCAGTAGAATTTGGAAGATTAACATCTGAATAACCACTTAATGAGATTTTGGGGTTGTAATCGGGATGGTAAATAATTGAGCACATGGATCCGGTGTGGTCTTGAACGAGGATAACGTTGGATTTTCCCTTGCCGCCAATGATGGTGGTAAATAGTTTTTCGTCGTCCCAGGCCCGCAGGCCAAGGACGATCAGCGCGCTTGTGGCCAGAAATAAAATCAGTTTTTTCATGCTTTTCATTATCTCTCTCCTTTTAATAATCTCTGGGCACCAAGGTGGTCACCACGGTCTCCACCTGCTTGCGGATGCGATTTTTTGTAGTGAGGTTGCTCTCAGCGGTGATGACCAGCGTCCAGGCCACGTTTTTCATATTCGTCTCGCTTTCCATTCCGGCCGCTTGGCCCGCCGACTGCGGCGGCATGAAACCCTGGAAAGCTTTGACATTTTTCTTCGTCGGCACAGGGTCGGACATGAGGCCTGTGCGAAAATAATTTTTGCCGATTTCCCCATCGAATATTACGTTCTCTGGATGGGTGGAGTTTAGACGTATCTGTCTGATGCCGATCTGGATGCCGCTATCGGCGGCATAAAAAGCACTTTTATCCTTAAAAAAATTGCCCGTGGTGTTGATTTCCGAACTGCTCTGGGTCAGCGCCGATATCCCGATGAACGACAGGATGAGCAGGGCAATCAAAACCAGCAGCAGCGCCGAACCTTTGTTTTTAGTTGTTTCCATAATCAACCTCCTAAATGAATATTAATAATTATAGTTGCGAATTAAAATTTCATATTGCATGTACGTGTAATGATAGCGGCCCACCGGCAACGTGGCGCCGGCGATGTCGCCCATGGCCGGCTTTTTGAAAACAATGCCGCTGCCCAGTTTTTTGTTTTTCTCTTCCTCGGTGCGCAGCAGCACGAAAATGCGCGCCGAAGCGATATTGCTATTGTAAAACTGGTTATAGAAATTCACGGTGCCGCCAGGGAAGGCATTGTTGCTGCCGGCCCAGATATCGGGCAAAATGGCGGGCGGGACAACCTTGGTGAGGTATTCGATCTGGATGTCCTCAATGTTGGGCAGGATCGGCGCGGCGCGGGTGCCCGTGATGGGACTGGTGCTGGCGAAAATATCGGCAATATCTTCGCAATCGGTGGTCAGGGTCAGTGTGCGCGAGCCATCGCTTTCGCTGCGGGTCAGGAAGATATTGAAGTATTCCAGGCGCAGCACCGGGCTGTCGATGGGATAATCGTTGACGTTGCCGAATACACCCAACTGTTCATCACATTGGTCGTTATAGTGGGCGGTATTGAGCAGGCCCGAATAATAGGCGGCGGTTTGGCGGATGGTGAGCAGTGTGTCGCCTAAATTCGGTTCCACAGTGACCTTGAACACGTAGTAGCCGTCTGGGCGCATGATCAATCCGAAATCCCCCTCATGCCAGGCCACGCCAAGAACGGTAAGGGTGACAGGATCCGGAGGCAGATCGACCTTGGTGACATTGACTGTGGCGTCGCCCGGAGTGAAGAGTTGCGTAAGCCTGGTCAGGGCCAGGGGGTCGCCGGAAGCCAGGATGACGCCGTCGGGATAATCGTTATTGTTCAGAGGATAGACGCCATTGAAAGGAATAGTCGGGACGCCGAGCATCACGGGCGTTTGGGCCTGCGACAGCACCGAGCCGGAACTGCGAAAACCTTCAGAGAACATTTGCTCGATGACGCGCCCCCCCTGGTTCATGTCCAGCTTGCGGCCTTCGGTAAGATGGGTTCTCTGTTCGGCGACGATGATAGAAAAAATGGCGACCATGATGATCAGTATGACGGTCAGCGATACCATCATTTCCACCAGCGTAAACCCCTGCTGCCGGAATTGCCGCGTGTTCATGGCGCCACCCTCTGCGAGGCCAGTACAAGGGGAAAGGAATCGACACCCTGGCTACGCCAGGTTATCGTTACCTGCAACGTGCTGACATTGGGATCATAGGTCACCAGCAAAACGCGTCTGAAGTCTTTATATTGGGGTATTGAACCGTATTCGGAGACCGGAAAGATGGTGACGCCATTGGGCGTGATCACCGAGTACGAGATACCGTCAAAGTATTGCAGGACATCATTATAATCGACGCGGCGCAGCATTTCCATGCTGCTTTCAGCCAGTTGCACCGCCTTGGTGTGGTGCTGGGCGTAGGAATTGGATTTAATGCCCAATGAGGTCATCGTCAGCACCCCGATTACCAGGAAAGCGAAAAGCGATATAGCAATCAGTACTTCAATCAATGAAAATCCGCCCTTGTTATTTATAATCTTTTTCGACACGTAAGCCTCCATACGGATAAATGGTTATGGTCATGGTATCAAAATAGGCGCCCCGGGGAGCGCTCAGGGTGATCGTCTGCAAGCCGGCGATCTTCAGGCTGGCCGGATCGAGGATGAAGCCGCTGGGGTTGATCAGGAAATCGGCGGTGACGGTGGCGGCTATTTTTTCAGGGAAATCCTCTTTTCTTAGGGTTTCCCAAATGCCGGTGTTGTCCCGATAGTAGGTATATCTTTTTTGCAGGATTTCAAGGCGCATCGATGCGTTCTCGCGCGCCGCCCGCTGCCGGGCCTGGTAATAGGTGGAGGTGATCTCCCTGGCCAAGTCGCGCAGCGACCAGCGATCCTTGTTGCGGGTGGTGAAACTGGCCGTCATGGCGACGATCGTTCCAATCAAGATCAATACAAGAAGCAGTTCGATAAGAGAGAATCCGCTTTTGTTTTTTTGCATTAGGTTTGACACTCCTATTTGACTAAGCATTTTCAATGCCAAGGGTCAGTTGCCGTTTGCATAGGCAGAAACCCTTTGCGTCATGCTTTGTCATGGGTAATTAATATACACATATGGTGTTCAATCGTCAACTAAGCCCGATTTAGTATTATTAAATATTTAACATGCATCAGAGCCTATCCCTCCCCTTTCTCCTACTTTTTGGCCCTACTTTATTTATTTTTTTTATTGAAAAAAAGAAAAATGGCCAGGAAGAAAAGCAGGATGATTAAAAGGGCGGCGAAAAGCTTGTAAAAAACAATGTTGCGCAGGATCTCCATCACCCTGGCGCTTCAGGTTTTTATTTTGAAACGCAGGCCGCCGAAAACGTAGGCGATCAGGTTGAAAAGCAAGCCGCAGGCCGCGGCCAGAACAGCAAAGACCAGGAAACCGAAAATGCCGCCCAGGCCGCCGAAAAACAATCCACCCTGGATTTTGCCCTGCATTTCCTGGAGCATCATCGGGAATTGGAATATCAGGTCGCCGAAAATCTTCAGGATGCCGAAAGTGGCGCCAACGATCGCCCCGGCCACCAGGCCGAGCCCTCCGAAAAAAAAGATCAGCGAAGGAATGCTCGCCGCCTTGATCAGCAATTGGCCTTCGGGAAGCTTGCGCGCCGAAGATTTCGTCGTTCCTTTCTGCTGGCCGCCGCAAAAATTGCAATACAGGTCATACTTCTCGATGCGCGACTGGCAGAATTTGCACAACAGCTTCGGCTCGGATTCGCCTCTTTCCTCCTCCTCGCGGGCCGGGGGCATTTCCTGCCCCCTTGGGAGTTGAGGCTCCGCTTGAACCAGCGGCGTCGTCTCCGCCTTGCGGTACGGATTTCCGGTCTTCCAAGCGCTGCCGTCATAAACGTACCAGCCGCCGGTCTTGTTGCCGATCATCCAATAGCGATTGTCATCGTCGCGGATCATCACTTTCTTCAGTTCGGACTTCATGTCGTCGCCGTTGATCTCGCCGGCATCAAGCTTGGCTTTCAGGTCCTGGTAGATATCCTCAATTTCCTTTAATCTTTTGACGTCCATACTTTTTTCCTCCGCAGGCGACGGTTCTCAGCGCACCGGCCAGATACAGGGAACCGCATACAATTATAGTTCTTTTTAATTTTTTTGCAATGGCCAGGGCTTTGGCCAGATCCCTCTCGACCCGGCAATTCGTCCCCTTGAAGAAGGGAAGCAACTTTTCCGGGGGCAAGGCTCTCGGGTTGGGCGGAGCGGTCAGGATGACATTCGCGGCCAGCGGCGCCAGCTGCCGGGCCATGCCCCGGTAATGCTTGTCGCCCAGTACGCCGAAAATCAAGGTGACGGCCTGGATGTTTTCTTCGCGCAGGAAATCGGTCAACACCCGGACGCCGTCCGAATTGTGGCTGCCATCGATGATCACGGGCGGGCGCTTTGACAGGAGTTCGAGGCGCCCAGGGATGAACATGGCGCGGATGCCGCGGCGGATGGCCGCTGTTGGTATTTTCCAACCCAGCCCTTGCAGCACGTCGGCGGTCTTGACGGCCACGGCGGCATTGACGGTCTGGTGCCGGCCCTTGAGATAGACCTGGAATTCATAGCGACTGCCGCCGGCGTCGTAGTGGCACAGATAGCTTGGGCCATTCTTTTCGCAGAGTAGCGACTGCGCGCCGGCGAAAACCAGGTGCAAGGGCGACTTTTTCCTCTGCGCCTCCCGGGCGATGACGCGCCCGGCAAAGGACGAGTGCGGACAACCGCTGACCAGCGGAACGTTTTTTTTGCACACGCCCGCCTTTTCCCTGGCGATGGCGGCCAGGGTCTTGCCCAAAATCTGGGTATGATCCTTGGCGATGTTGGTAATGACCGCTACCTCGGGGACGACCGTACTGGTGGCGTCGAGGCGTCCGCCCAGACCGACTTCCAGAACCGCCCAATCGGCCCGGGATCGGCAAAAGTAAACCAAGGCAGCCAGGAAAAGAGTTTCAAAAAAAGTCGGTCCCTGGGCGATCACCCGGCGGCGCAGCAATCCGCGGACAATGCCGTCGACGACGGTGATGGCGCGGGCAAAATGCTTTTGCGTGATCATCCGGCCGTTGAGGCAGATCCTTTCCCGCACATCCTGCAGATGGGGGGAAGTGAAAAGCCCGACCCGCCAGCCGGCGCTGCGCAAGATGGCGGCGATGAAGTGGGAAGTCGAACCCTTGCCGTTGGTTCCGGCAACCTGAACGTATTTTACCGATTCGACGGGGAAGGGCAGATGGGCGATGATCAGCCCGATGGTATGCAGGGATAACTTGGAATTTTCACCCTGAAGTTTTTCTAAATACTCCCCTATCGCGGCATATTGCATGGACCCATGTTCAAAAGCAGAGGCTTAATTCTGGGGAGCGGGTTCGCCTTCTTCGAAGTCGTTCTTAACGCCCAAAATGGAGCAGGCGCCGTCATAGATCAGCCGCGTCGCTTTTTTCTGTTCCTGCAGCTGGCTGATCACGTCTTTTACCCGGGCCAGCTCTTCTTCGATGCGGGCGTCGATTATCTCAATCTGCTTCTTTGCTTCCCGGAGCGTGGATTCGTAAAAGGCCTCGGCTTCGACTTTAAGTTTTTTCATAAGTTCTCCTCGTTATTTTTTTATTATTAGCGGAACGCTCTTCCAAACTTTTACCCGCACGCCATTCTTCATGGCCGGCGTATATTTCCAGGTCTCGATGGTGGCCAGCAAAAGGGAGTTCAATTGGCTGTTGCTGGTTTTCTTCATCAAGCGCGCCACCTCCACGTCCCCATTTTGATTGATCAGGATATTGAACAAAATGCTTTGATTGGCCATGATGCTGGCCATGATCGCCGAAGGAATGATCGGATCCGGCTTGGAGATGGGCTGCGGCTCCCTGTCGACGTCGGTGATGGGGACCACATCGCCTTCCTTGACCCGTTTGCGTTCCAGCTCCTTCAATTCCGCGGCTTTTTTCAAGTTCTGCGCCTCTTTGGCCAGACGGTCGGCTTCCTCTTGCTTCTTGCGTTCTTCCTCCCTTTGCAACCGGTCCAACTCATCTTGCTTCAAGCGGTCCGCCTCTTCTTTTTTCAAGCGCTCGATTTCGGCCTGCTTGGCGCGTTTCTCATCCTGCTGTTTTTTCTTCAGCGCGTCAGCGTCCGCGGCGGCGGCAGCTTCCTGCAACTGGCTTTGCAGAGCCTCTTCCTTCAGCTTCAGTTCCTCGAGGGCTTTCACCTGCGGATCGACGGCCGGCGTCGGCTGCCCGTTCGTCTGGATCTGGGAGGTTGTTTTTTCGACAACGGCCGGTTCAACCGCGGCCGGTTTTTTCAGGACCAGGAAATAGCCCAGCGCGGCGGCAGCCATGACAGCCAGGACGAGGGCGCTGGCCCAGAAAGGAAATTTGCGCTTGGCCGCCTCCATTTCGTTGAACAGGGGCGCGCTTTTTCTGATTTCCTGCGCCACAACCTTCGGCGTACTTTTTATCGGGGCCACCTTTTCTTCATCGAAATCGATATGGATGACCCCGGGAGCTTTGTCCGCTATCGGCTTGGGCGGGGCCGCTTTTCCCGCGGCCGCGACAGCGACCGGCGGCGGCGCTTTACTTTCCGGCACTGTTTTGGGAGGCTCCGGCAGCACAGGCTGTGCCTTGGGGATTTCCCGGAGCAGCGGCTTTTCGGGAAGCGGTTTCAGGTCCACCTTGATGCCGTCGCGGCTGATATCCTTTTCGAAAAGGTGGTAGATGAAATGGCTGAGCTGCACCGGACCGGGCAGGTAATTGTATTTCTTGACCATGAACGTTTCCAGATCGGCGATCATGGCCGCGGCGCTCTGGTATCTTTTATCGCAAGCTTTGTTCAACGATTTGAGGATGATCTTTTCCAGGGCCGGATCGATATTGGGGTTGATCTCGCGCGGGTTGAGTATTTCCCCGTTCTGGACCTTCTTGAGTACGCCCATCTCCGAGGTGTCCAGGAAAAGTTTCTTGCTGGTCAGCAGTTCGAACAATACGACCCCGACCGAGTACAGGTCCGACCGGCAATCGATCGTTCCTTCTCCCCTTGCCTGTTCCGGCGACATGTACAGCAGCTTCCCCTTCAGGGCGCCCGAGATCGTCTGGTGCATTTTGATCGATGCCTTGGAAATTCCGAAATCGGTCAGCTTCACATCGCCGGTATAGGAGATCAGGATATTGGGCGGCGACACGTCGCGGTGGACGATTTCCAAGGCACGGTCGTGGCTGTCCTTGGCTTTGTGGGCGTAATTGAGCGCCTCGAGTATCTTGAGGCACAGAAAAAGTGATATTTCTTCCGGAAACCATTGATCCTTTTCACGCAAGCGGCTTTGGATTTCACGCAGGTCTTTTCCCAGCACGTATTCCATGGCGATGAAATAATAATTGTCCTTGCGCCCCAGGTCGTAGATCTGGATGATGTTGGGATGGGATAGCTCGGCCGCGATCTTGGCTTCATCGACCAGCATTTCGACATATTTATCGTCTTCCCCGTAGCCGGAGAGTATTTTCTTGATGGCGATGATCTTTTCAAAGCCCTTGACCCCTTTTCTTTTGGCCTTGTAGATCTCGGCCATGCCCCCGCGGGCGATCAGGCCAAGCAGAACGTAATCCCCAAGCTCGTTGGGATTGTCAACGGGCGCGGGTTTTTTTTCCGGCTTGGTTTCCTCTTTGACCGAGATCTTTTTACTCTCTACGGCCGGCTCGGCCTTGACTTCCTTCTGCAGCGCTTCCTCGCCAAGTTCGATGATCTCTTCCTTGAGGGTTGTTTCCTTTTCATAGACAACGGGTTTTTCCTCGGCCTTGACTGCCGCCGCAGGCTTGGCAGCGGGCCGCGATGACGAAAGCCCCAGTCCGAGTCCGGAAAGGGTATCCTCGAATTTGCGGGCGATGTCGTCCTCGATCTTGCGCATATTGGTTTCCGGTATCTGTTTTTTGACCGTCTGGCGCAGACTGTCCAGGTCGTCGTTGATGCTTTGGCTGCTGGCAACGGTTTTCCTGATTTGCGGCGTCGGCAGGGGGGGCACGGGCGGCGCGGCCATTACGGTTTTGCCCGCATCCGGTTTTTCGCTCTCGCGTTTGAGCTCAGGTTCTTTTTTTACTTGCTGGCCCTGAAAGGGCGCCGGCTGGCGGACAGGGGCTCCCTCCGCTTTGGCGCTTTTCGGAGCCGGGCCCTCATTCAGATCGATCTTGAATTGGGGCACCTTGTCGATGTTTTTCAGGATATCACCGAAAAGGTCATCGGCGCTCAGCTTTTTCTCCTCCTCTTCCAATTTGGCCATGGTCGGGATCTTGGCCGTATCGAATCCGGGGACGCGGGTCGTGGCGGCGTGGGCCGCGGCTTGGAATTCGCTCGTTGATATATTGAGCAATTCCAGCACCCGATTTCTGAAGACGTCCTTATTCAGCGGTTTTTCAAAAAAATCATCGGCGCGGTACTGAGACATGGCTTGATGCTTGTAATAAAAGCCCTTGTAAATGGCGCTGATGATGATGATCTTGATCAGCGGGTTCTCCTGAGCCACGTTCAGGGCGAGATTGAAGCCGTGAAAACGCGGCAGCATGGCCGCCGTGATCATCATGTCGAAGTGCTTGCCGGCCAACTTGCGCTTGGCGGTTTCGCCATCATTGGCTACGGTCAGCTCGAACACGGGCGGCGGCAGAAGATCTTTGATGAGATGGATGGTCGCTTCATCATATTCCACCAGCAAAATGTTCTTGGTCATTGTCATCTCCTGTTCACGCCCCCATGATGCGTTTCATCAGGCGGCGGTTCAGCGCCAGCTCCTACAGAATCTGTTTCCCGGCATATTTTTCAAAGGTCCTGATTTTATCCCTGACCTTCCAGGGGATGGGCATCAGAATCATGGTCAGCAAGAAGGCGGCGACAAAAAAATGAAAGGTGCGGACGAAAGGCATGCCCAGTAGCGTGATGACCAATCCGAAGAGGGCGAGCATCTCGCCGAAGCAGAGCATGACGATGTCGATGTTCCGCCAGCGCCGCAGCAGGGCGGTCAGGGTGAAATCGTCGCGGACCAGACGAGGCGAAAAATAGACGGTTTTGCGCACCGCCAGGACCACGATGACCAACATGATGGCGACGATGTTCAGGATGCTGTAGGCGTTATAAACACCCTTGCTGAACCGGAAACTGCCCTTGTACAGGTAGGCGACCAAAGCGTAGATGGCGATGGAGGCCAGCAACGACAGGCTGATGATCATGGTGATGCGCGATTCCTGGCGGATGAGCGCCCTCTCTTCTTTTTGTTTTTCGAATTCTGTGAGCATAGAATCCATTTACCATATTTTTTCTATAATTGTCAATATTCAAGGCGGATAAATTAATTGGCCGGGATTAGGAAACTTTGACCTTCGCCGGTCCGTTTTGGCGCGGCGCGATGCTCATGATTTCGATCATTAGGGGATCCGGGGCTAATTTTTCAGTTGACTTTTGTGCGATTTCTGCTATAAATTGAAGCACCATGTGCGGCATACTGGGAATTTATTCCTCGGAACCGGTGATCGGTAAACTCTACAACGGCCTGCTGACCCTGCAGCACCGCGGGCAGGATTCCGCCGGCATCATGACCTATGACGATCATTTCCACCTTAAAAAAGGCAACGGCCTGGTGCGGGATATTTTCGACGAGCGCAACATCGCCCGCTTGAAAGGCAACGTGGGCATCGGCCACACCCGTTACCCGACCGTAGGCGTGGGCTCGGTGGAGGACTCCCAGCCTTTCTGGGTCAACCATCCCTTCGGCATCGCCGCCGTCCACAACGGCAACGTGATGAATTTTCTGGATTTAAAAAGGGACCTTTTCGACAAGTCCCATATCATAATCAATTCCAACAATGACGTCGAGGTGATTCTGAATCTCTTCGCCGAGGCGTTGGAAAAAATGACCGTCCGGGAGATCACGCCGGATAAGATCTTTAACGCGATCCGCCATGTTTTTAAAATTGTGAAGGGGGCGTACTCGGTAATCCTGTACATCGCCAATCGGGGCATGGTCGCCTTTCGCGACCCCTACGGCGTGCGGCCGCTGCTGTTCGGCATCGATCGCAAACAGATGATCCCCGGTTACGCCTTCGCCTCCGAGAGCGTCAGCCTGGACCTGCTGGGATTTACCGAGATCCGCGACGTCCCGCCTGGAGCGGCGATCTTCATCGACCAGAGCCGCACCGTCCACGAAAAAAAGCTGCAAACCGCCCCTTTCAGACCCTGTATTTTTGAGTACATCTATTTTGCCCGCCCCGATTCCTACCTGAACAAGATCAACGTCTATCAAGCCCGGGTCGACTTGGGCAAAAAACTGGCCCGGCAGATCAAGCAGATCGGCCTGGACATCGATGTGGTGGTGCCCGTCCCCGATTCCTCCCGGCCGGCGGCCATCGAGATCGCCCGCTCGCTCAAGCTCAAATACCGGGAGGGGCTGGTGAAAAACCGCTATATCGGCCGGACTTTCATCATGCCCGGCGAGCAACAGCGCGAAAGGTCGATCCGGCATAAATTGAACCCGATCGCCGATGTATTCCTGGGCAAGAAAGTGCTGCTCGTCGACGATTCCATCGTCCGCGGCAATACGTCGCGTCTGATCATTCAAATGGTGCGTCAGGCCGGCGCGAAAAACGTCTATTTCGCATCGTACTCGGCCCCCCTGACCCACCCATGCGTCTACGGCATCGACATGCAGACCAAAGCCGAGTTCATCGCGGCCAACTCCACTCTGGACGAAATTGCCTTGAAAATTGGCGCCGACCGGGTCATCTACCTGGACATAAAGGCCATGGAGCGGGGGGTCAAGAAACAGAATCCCAAGATCCGCTCCTTCTGCAAAGCCTGCTTTTCCGGCCACTATCCGAGCGGCGACGTCTCGGAGAACTTCCTGGTGCAGATCGAAAAGGAAAGGGAGCAGAATAGACTGATCCAGCGGGATCTGAGCTTCAAATATTAATGGACCCCCATCTGCCGATTTCCGGGACGCTGGCTGAATTTGACGTGGCCGCGATCCTGGCGCGCATGAACCAGCAGGCGCTGGACGGGCAGTTGAAAATTTCCTGCCCGGCATTCAATAAGACCATCTGGCTTGGAAACGGCGGCATCATATTCGCCCAATCAAGCCTGCTGGAAGATTCCCTGGGCAGTTTCTTGCTGCGTCGCCAGGTCATCGAAGCCGGCGAATTCGAAAAAAGCAGCGATTACATGCGCGAGCACAACATCCGCCGCGGCCGGGCGTTGCTGGAACTGGGGCTCTTGAGCGCCGACCAATTGTGGGACGAGGTTTTCGCCCATCTGCGCGCCATTGTTTTTTCCCTCTTCGCACTGCCAGCGGGCCGCTACGACATCATCGCCCGACCGAAAAACGAGAATGAAAACATCGTACTCAACCTGCCCGTTCCCGAAGCCATTCTCGAAGGCATCCGCCAGATCGAGGACCAGCCTTTCATCGAGAGCCGATTCAGCGAAAGCATGGTACTTTTCCCGAACGCCGGCCGAAACCATTTCCCGATCAAACTGAAACCGTTTGAAGTTCACGTCCTCTCCCTTGTCGCCGAGGCAGCTCCCCTGTCCGAGATCATTGCCAAAAGCGAATTGCTGCGCTTTGACACCCTGAAAATTCTCTACTGCCTGCTGCGGCTGGACCTGATCTGCGACAGTCAGCAACCGGCGCGCCAGCCGACGCCCAACGCCGCCAGCTCCGCGCCGACCACGTTCAACTCGTTCGAAGATGCCCTTCAATACTATAACCGGAAATTCGAATATATATACCGGGTGTTGTCCAAGGAGATCGGACCGGTGGCCCAGACCATCCTTTTTGAAGCCATCACCGCCATCAAGGAATCGATTCCGGCCTATTTTCGCAACCTGGAAATAACGGCTGACGGCTGCATCGAAGCGAAATCGGTTCTGAAAAGCATCTGGTACGAAAGTTTTGAGGAACACAGCAATGAATTCCTCAAAGGCCTGGAAGAAATCCTGTACGCCGAAATATACGCGGTCAAGCGCCACCTGGGCAAAGATCACGAAAAGATGATTCTGCAATGGATCCGGGAACCCGGAAATTGAAACGCTTGAGCCTGCAGCTTGCCTTCCTGGCACTGACTTTTATCGTGCTGTTTCTCCTCCTGGGCGGATGAAACCCCTCATACAAGTTCTCGGGGCCACCGGCGTGGGCAAGAGCCAGGTCGCCTGCGCCCTGGCCGGGAAATTCGGCGCCGAAATCATATCGGCCGATTCAGTCCAGGTCTACCGGGGGTTCGATGTCGGCACCGACAAGGTTGATGCGCTTCGGCGACGGGAGATCCCCCATCACCTGATCGACATCATCGATGATTGTTCGCAATTCAACGCCAGCCAGTTCTTGGAATTGTCCTTCCATGCCGCCGAGCAGATCAGCGCCCGCGGTCGGATCCCCCTGGCATGCGGCGGGACGGCACTCTACCTGAGAGTCATGCGCCAGGGCATTTTCGCCGAGAACAAAAACAGCGACACCCGCCGGCAACTGGAGGAAGAAGCGGCCCTTCACGGCTGGGAGGCGCTTTGGCACGAGTTGCAGGTTATCGATCCCGTTTACGCCCAAAAAATAAGCCCCAACGACAAGGTGCGCCTGGTCAGGGCCCTGGAGATCCACCGTCACTGCGGCTTGTCCCCCAGCGCGGCGTTCCGTCATTCACGCTCCCCTTTCGCCGCCTATACCTTTGTCCGCGTCGGCCTGGAGCTGGATAGAAAAAAGTTATACGAACGGATCGACCGCCGCGTGGAGCGGATGATCCAAAAAGGGCTGGTGGCCGAAGTCGAGGCCTTGCTGAGGCGCCATCCCCCCTCCTGCCCCCCTTTCAAGGCGCTGGGGTACAAGGAAATCACGGCCTATCTGCGCGGGGAAACCGACCTGCCCACGGCCCTGGAACTGATCCAGCGCCATTCGCGCCAGTTCGCCAAGAGGCAGCTCTCTTGGTTCAGGCAGGAAAAAGACATCCAGTGGTTCGATCCGGGCGACCTTGACGCCATGGCGAGGCATATCGACGCATGCTTAACGAAAAAGCCCTGATCTGCGGACTCTTTTCGTTTCAACAAAAGGAAACGGAGATCGCGGCCTGCATGGAAGAATTGCAGGCGCTTTGCCAGACGGCCGGGGCGGAAGTCGTCGCGCGGACCTGGCAAAAAAGGCCCGTTCCGGACCGAAAATATCTGATCGGATTGGGCAAAGCCGGGGAGATCAAGCTCCAATTGGCCGCAAGCGGAGCCAACCTGGTCGTTTTTTTCAACATCTTGAATTCCCTGCAGCAGCGGAACCTGGAGGAGCTGCTGGACACCAAGGTCATCGACCGCAGCCGCTTGATCCTGGATATTTTCGCCAGTCGCGCCCGCAGCATCGAAGGCAAACTGCAGGTGGAACTGGCCCAACTGCTCTACCTCCTGCCGCGCCTGACCGGCAAGGGAGTGTCGTTGTCCAGGCTGGGCGGCGGCATCGGCACCCGCGGACCGGGCGAGAGCAAGCTGGAAACGGACCGGCGGCTGATCAAGGACAAGATCGCCCGCATCCGGAAAAAACTGGAGGCGGTGCTGAAAAACAGGGACCTGCAGCGCCAGAGGCGCCACGCGCTCCCGGTGCCGCTGGTGGCGCTGGTCGGTTACACGTCGGCCGGCAAATCGACGCTCTTCAAAACCCTGAGCGGGGAAGATGTTCCCATCTCGAAAAAATTGTTCTCCACCCTCGACCCGCTACTGCGCCGGGTCGATCTTTTCGACATCCAGGTCGGCTACTATTTCATCCTGTCCGACACGGTAGGATTCATCCGCAGCATGCCCGAAGAGTTGTTTTCCTCGTTCCAGGCCTCCCTGGAAGAGGTGCATCACGCCGACCTGATCCTGCATGTCATCGACCTAACCAACCCCGACTGGCTCGGCCAGAAAAACGAAGTCGAAAAGGTGCTGCAGAAACTGCAGGTCGAAAGGAACAAGGTGATCAGCGTATACAACAAGATCGACCTGCTGGCCGACCGGGAAGCCTTGCTGCGTCATCAGAACCCGCGGGAAGTCTATATTTCGGCCAGCGAGCGGCTGGGGATCTACGACCTGAAAAGGGCCATTTTTCAGTACTACTTCGCCGATTATGAGTCGTACCGGCTCGAAGTCGCCGACGAGCAGCAGCTGGACGCCTTGAGCCAATGGGCGATCGTCGTCGAGACTAACCGCGTGGCCGGCGTAATTCAGACGGGAGTTTTAAGTTCCCGGGAAAAAATGTTAAAATTCAGGGAAAAGCACGGAGGTGTGGTCCAATGAAAGCAATTTTGCCTGCGGCGCTCATCCTGTTGACCATCGCCTGCGGCGGCGTAAAGCCGGCAAAGATCGACTTCCATCTGCCCGCCCTCCCGAGCGGCGAGTTCAGCGACGCCAATTTCCGCCAGGGCTGGGAACAATTGCAGAAAGGGGACAATGACGCCGCCTACAGGTCCTTCCAGCTCAGCGAAGTGCGACTGGACAGGAAACAGGCGGCATTCGGCTATGTTTTCCTGGCGCGCCAGAAATACAGCGCCGCCTCCGACCAGTTCGCCCAGGCGTTGGCGACAAACCCGGAAAACCTCGAAGCCGGCATGGGCCTAGCCATGATCCATGAATTCGAAGGCAAGACGACCGATGCCTTCCAGGCCTACGCCGATCTGCTGACCAAGGCTCCCGACGACGCCTGGCTTAAACTCAAGTATGAGAGCATCAAGACCCGCTCGACCCAGGAGTACCTGCAGCAGGCCGAATCCTATCAGAACACGGACAAGGGAAAATATATCGATTGCCTGCAGCAAGCCCACTTTTTTTCTCCGGAAATGACGGCCATCACCTTGAAGATCGCCGCTTTTTTCTATGAGGAAAACCAATGGCAGCGCAGCCGGCCATTCTATGAAGCCGCCCTGGAGAAAGAGCCGTACAACCAGGACGTATTGCTGCGCCTGGCCGCTATCTACGAGAAAGACGGCAAATTCGACCTGGCCCTGATCACCCTGGACCGCCTGCTGGCTTTCAATCCCGGCGACGCGGTCCTGGAAGCCGAAAAGAAACGGATCCGCGACCAGTTCCAGGAAATGAATTTGCCTGAAAAATTCAAAAAAATATTTTTCAAGACCGAGATCAACCGCGAGGAAATGGCGGCCCTGATCGGCTATTATTTCGACCGCTATATCGAGATGGACCGCGCCCCCGAGATCATCACCGACATCGACGGCTCGTTCGCCAAGGAGCAGATCATCAAGACCTGCACGGCCGGCATCATGGGCGCCCGGCCCGACCATAGCTTCGATCGCTTTTCCATCCCCGACCGGGCGACCTTCGCCGTCACCCTAAGAGCGCTGGTCGATTATCTCGTAAAAAAGGGGCATCGCCTGCATTTCACGCCGCTGCCGGTCGCGGTCGAAAGCCTTGACCTTTCGCCGCTGCACAAGAACTATGAAACCATCAAGTTCATGGTCAACGCCCAGATCCTCCCCCTGGATTCCGAGCGGATTTTCAATCCCACCCGCCCCGTTTCGCCCAATGACGTGATCTACTCCTTGAGAAAGATACTGAACAGTATCAGCGAATAAAACCCAACCTCAACGAATAAATAAAGCTGAAAGCGTAGTTTTTATTGTTCGATGACGAAAATCGAGAAGGCCTCACTGTATTTTGCGGCATCAAGCACGCTCAGGTCTGTCCGGGCTCCGTTTTTCCAGTAACAGGGCACAAAGTCATTGGCGGTATTGAGATTGGAACCGGCCACATAAACATCGCCTTGGAAAATAAATACGGATTGGCCGAAGCCGTTTCTGCTCGGATCGAGCGCCGTCAGGTCGGTCCGGCTGCCGTTCTTCCAGTAGCAGGGCACGGATACCCCTCCGGAGGTGCCGATACCATAGGTATTGCCGGATACGAAAATATCGCTCCCCGAAACGAAGATTGAGTCGCCGTAGCCCGGACTGTTGGCTAGAAGCATGCTCAGGTCTACGCGCTCCCCGTTCTTCCAGTAACAGGGAACGTCGATATCGGAGCTGTTCTTGGTATGGCCGGCAACAAACACGTCGCTCCCGGAAACATAGACCGCTGTTCCGTATCCGTGCTTGGTTGGATTGAGGACTTTCAGATCGGTGCGGACGCCGTTTTTCCAGTAACAGGGAACGAAAAGTCCGGTGGCGGTCGTGGTTTCGCCGGCAAGGTAGATGTCATTGTCCGAGGCGCAGATCGAGAAAACATAGCCGTTTTTCCCGGCGCTGATCACGCTCAGATCCGTGCGTGCGCCGTTCTTCCAATAGCACGGGGTTGTCGGCACCTGGCTGCTGCCGGTATAACCGCAGACGTAGACCTCGCTGCCTAGGGTGATGATGCCTGTGGCCGCGCCGTCCGCGGTTTCGGCGAGCTTGCTCAGGTCGTTTTTTCCCCCGTTTTTCCAATAGCAGGGAACATCGGTGTCGTTGGTACCGGTATATGTGTTCCCGGCAATATAGACATCGCCGCCGGAAATGAAAATTGCGGCGGCCCCGCCTTCCTTGCCGGCCGGCAAGGCCAGATCGGTGCGCGTTCCATTTTTCCAGTAGCAGGGAATGTCTATATCGGCACTGTTGCGGGTGTAACCGGCGACATAAACGTTCAATGTCGGGACAGGCGTGTCATCCCCGTCATCCTGTTTGCAGCCGCCGGAGATAATGAGGATTCCGAAGATGCCGGCAATTCCTATTAAAATGATCTGCTTTTTAGTTATCATATTTTCCCCCTATTTACGGCTACAATTATTTTCCGAAACTAACGTCGTGTCAATGAAAGGAGGTTGTGAAAGAAGGGTTAGCAACCTACTTCTGTCCAGCCTCCTTCGCTTTTCCCCGCTGGGTGATCTCGGCGACGATGCGCTCGAACTCGGCGTCGCCGCGGAGCGAGGCGAGGTCGCGGTCCTGGTAAATCGATTGCATCCACGGCGCGTCTCTGCCGCCGGGAAGGGCGCGGCGGAGAAACGCCAGGGCGTTGACGCGGTTGCCGCGCAAGGCGCTGAGGCAGGCGAGATTATAGAGACTGATCGCCACCTTGGGGTTGTTCGGGCCGAGGGCTTTTTCCATGATCGCGAGGCTGCGCAGCAAAAGCGGCTCGGCTGTGGCGAATTTGCCTTGGTCGTTGTACAGGTTGGCCAGGTTATTGAGGCTGGCGGCCACGTCTGGGTGGTCGGGGCCCAACGCTTTCTCGCGGATCTTCAAGCTCCGCTGGTAGAGGGGTTCGGCGGCGGCGTACTTGCCCTGCCGGCGGTAGAGAATGGCCAGGTTGTTGATGCTGTCGGCCACGTCCGGGTGTTCGGGGCCCAACGCTTTCTCGCGGATCTTCAGACTCTGGCGGTACAGCGGCTCGGCTTCGGCGTACTTGCCTTGTTCGCGAAAAAGCTCGGCTAGATTGTTGATGCTGTCGGCCACATCTGTGTGGTCGGGACCCAGGGCCGTCTCGCGTATCTTCAGGCTGCGCCGGTAAAGGGTCTCGGCCAATGCATACTTGCCCTGCTCCTTGTAGAGGATGGCCAGGTTGTTGACTGCATTGGCGACATCGGCGTGGTCGGGGCCGAACACCTTTTCACGGATTGCCAGGGCGCGCTTGTACAAAGGCTCGGCAAGAACGTAGCGACCCTGCTTCACATAGAGCATCGCCAGGTTGTTCAAGGCGGCAGCCACTTCGGGATGGTCGGAGTGGAGGATGCTTTCCTTGGTCAGCAATGATTTTTTCAGCAGCGGTTCCGCTTTTTTGAAGAGCCCGAGATTGAGATAAACGTCTCCTATCGTCCCCATCAGCCTGGCTTGGATGAGAGGCCGGTCCTGGAGTTCGGTTTTGATCTTTTGTGCGCCCGTGTCAAGGATCTCCCTGGCGGTCACGGTGTTGCCTTTGGCTTCGCTCGGATCGGATACGTGGAAGATGCCGACCAGGAATTTCGAGACCTGGTTCGCTGTCCCGGCTTCCTCCAGGGCGGACTTTTCGGCGCGGACGGCGCGCAAGGTTTGGATGGTCATCGCTCCGGCAAAGACCACGAGCATGGCGATGGCCGCGGCCAGGATGATCTTGTTGCGGCGGCGGACAGGCTTGTTCCGGATCCAGGCCAGCCGCTCGGCCACGTCGACGGCGGTCGGCCGCGCCGCCGGGGCCAGGGACTTGAGCCTTTCGATCAGGGCCGCGAGGTTGGCATCGATGCCTTCGACCGCAAGGGTATCCCCGTCCGTCGCTTTTTGCAGCAAAGCCCTGAAACTCAGGTTATTTTCATAAGCCGGCCGGCCGGTGAACAACTCTTGCAGGATCAATCCGAAGGAATAAAGGTCGCCGGCGGGGGAAGCATCCTCGCCGCGCGCTTGCTCGGGGCTCATGTACTGGATCGTTCCCATGACCATCCCGACCTCGGTTAGCTTGTTGTCGGTCGCACTTTTCTCCGCTGGATCCGCCAGAGACTGGACTGAACGGAATGTTCCGGAGGCGCTGGCGATCAGCTTCATTGTGTTCTCGTCCTGCTGGGACCGCGACAGGCCGAAATCGAGGACCTTGACCTGTCCATCGCCGGCGAGCATGATGTTGTCCGGCTTGAGATCGCGATGAATGATGCCCTGGGCATGGGTGGCCACGAGCACCCCGGCGATCTGCTCGGCGATCGTGAGTTTCTGCCGGTAGTCCATCCCTTTGCGCATGGCTTCGGCAAGCCCCTGTCCCGGGATCATCTCCAGGACGAGAAAATCGGCCGTGTCGCCCTCGATGTAATCGAATATCTGGCAAATATTCGCATGTGCCAGCTTCGACAGCACGCGTGCCTCGCGGAGAAAGCGGGTTTTGGCCTCGGCGATCAGCCGGTGCTCGGCACGGATGCTCTTCAGCACCACCTTGCGGTTCAGCTTCTCGTCGAAGCCGACATAGACATCCCCCATGCCTCCCTTGCTCAGAAAATCGATGATGCGGTAATGGGAAATGCGCGTTCCAAGCAAGTCATCCATCTTCCTGCTCCATGCAAAAAGAGTAGCGGGAATAATGCGAATTGTCAATCCGCGGCCTCACGACCCGTTGCCGCGGTAAAAAAAAAGGCGACACCTTGAAAAACGATAGGTTTCACCGCAAGTTTTCAATTTGACATTCATCTAAAGATTTTTTGTTTATTTTATCTTAGGGAAGTAAGTGTTTTGTTAAAATTTGATCTGCATGCAATTGATTTTTGTTTTCCTTGATTGTAATCATAACAAATATTTGTTACTATTTTATCAAGGGGAAGATTTGTTAAAAAATAAAATAAAAAGAGGTGATTTATGAAAACAATTTTTTGTAAAGCAATCCGTGAATCAATTTTGGTTTTTGGGCTAGTTTTATTAACTCTTATTGCGTTTAATTTCCAGAAACTTAGTGCCGCAAATATTGAAAACGTTGAAAAAGAAACGCAAGAAATACTGACAAATGATTCGATCATCAAGCTGGTTGAAGCAGAGCTGAGTGAAAAAACAATCATTTCTTTGATCAAGCAATCCCTTACAAAATTTGATTTGGCTCCACAGACAATAATTAAATTGAAACAAGCAGGTGTAAGTGACAAAATA
>Ga0315293_10000643_pt1 | contig 32922 bp, 63 predicted proteins | sample YL17G13_20_MG_FD_203071 | JGI IMG/M metagenome (GOLD analysis project Ga0315293, IMG submission 203071) | Sediment microbial communities from Yellowstone Lake, YNP, Wyoming, USA - YL17G13_20 | ecosystem: Environmental > Aquatic > Freshwater > Lake > Sediment | place: USA: Wyoming | collected... | reverse complement strand
ATGGTGGGTCGAGGTCGGGATTACTTTTACCCCAAGCTCCAAGCACTGCAACTCGATTACGGGAGTCGGCAGTCCATTGTGCCTTTTCTTTACTCATAGGGAACCCTATAGTGAAGTTATCATACTTGTGGTGAACAATCCAGCGTTGGGATAAGTCATCAACCAGGGCGGCGAATTTACTGGCAAGTTTGAGCAGCATATATAAATGCCGCAATATCCTGCGAAGAAAGCGGGTAAAGAATGTTTATCTATAAGTGTTCGTGTGGAGATACGATGCCCTTTGTATCCGGACAGGATGCAAAGGATTGGTTAGCACGCGATCGGGCAGCAATGCAGCGGGTTCTTGGTAAAGGCGAAACCCCCATCGATATGAGTAAGCATATCGCTACCATTGAAGAGGAAAAATGAGTATCGCAGGATTGGTTATCAGTATTGGAACCTGGGTTGGCGTGGTTATCTTCGCCTATTGCAGCGGATATGCTGCCTGTCGAAAGGATATGACACAGTGAAGAAAACAATCGTCGTCTGTTTCGTGTTAGTGGCGCTTGCCTTTATGGTGGGAGGCATGCTGGGAATGCATGTGGGAAGCACAATCAAGGCGGTTATGGAACGCGCTAGTGACTGCGACCCACGATAATCCTGTCTTTCTTCCGCCTCATAGCGCTGCTGTTATGAGGCGGAGATAAGGAAAGGATCGATAAATGGCAGATCAAGGTTATACAAATCCCCAAACGCATATCGTAGTCTATAACGAACATAAGTATGTTGTAGTGAGGTATGAGGCTATAGTTGCTACGATTGAAACTCAGCGCGGCTATAGTAGATCCACAATGTGGATTGAAAGGGTGCTGGACAAATCGGGTAATCCGGTCAATTATGTCAAGCACGTCCGACAGGTCGCAGGTCATATGGTTACCTCGTATCTGACACGAGAGGAGGCGCTTATTATGCATCTCCGAGGTTTGCCGGAATCGGAAGTCAATTACATTATGGCAGCCGCACAACGCCACTTCACCAGGGGATAATCAAATGGATCATATCTGCGAAGAAAAGACTTGTGCCTTTTATGCGGAGCATCTTATGGAGCGGCTCCGCAAGCCTGCCAAAGAAATTGAAGCACAACATCATACGTTAGAAGAAGTGGCAGCGCTCCTTAGAGAAGGTCCCGCCACCATCTTCAATGAAGCATCAAGAAATAAATTGGCTAACTCTCTTCAAGAGTTGAGCCGATACAGGGCAGCAGCTTACGTGATTCGAGTATCGCTCGCACAAGTGGATAAGGGTGGAGCTTGTCGCTATGACGCTCAAGCGATGATCATAGACAAGACGCTCGGGCGGTAAATGCAGTTCCGACATAAGTGCCGTGCGTGTCGCTGGGATGGTCCTAGTACGGATATCCGAGAGCACAAATCAGTTCGAGGTAGACCGTTTCCGGTTTGCCCCAAGTGCGGCGAGTATAAAGTAAAAGTTGTTACAGTCGCACTAACCTATTACCAATCAACCCTCACCGGCTATGCCCGAAAGGAATAGTTCAATGGCAATGCATATTCATATTACTTTTCCCAACGGGAAACGGCGTGAGCGTATCTTTCTTCCAGTATCTAACCTCTTGTCCACCATAGCGGAAGTGCTATCAGAGCATCAGCCAATGTGGGATCACGTTGAGGCTCGGCGCAAGAATCCAACCCCCAATTGGACCATCGACAGATTGCCGCCCTAACGATGCTTGACATTCTGTTTATTGTGTTTCAGTTCGTATGCGCGCTTGGAGTCTGTGTGCTTCGAGCGAACCTAATTTTTCGCCACTAACTTTCAATCCCCTTTCGGGGGTTGAGAACTGAATAGATGGTTTCAGTCCGCAAATTTGTATCGCGGGGCTCGGCTACTATTCAGTTCTCAATATCCGAAACCTATAGGAAAACCAACTAATGACAATGAGTTATACTCAGCTCGTCGCCGCAATCACAAACTCATTATAGAGGCACACGGAATGGCAAGATGTTGTGCCGGTTACCGGGGCGTAATTGAGAAATCAATTATGGTTTTTACACAACACAATAGCTTTCAACATCTAAATCAAAGGATTGACAATGGAACGTCCAGCTAATTACTTGCACGATAAAGCCTTTTGCGATTGCGATCTGTGTGTGGCTGAAATCGCAGCTCGTGATGAGGACTATGCAATTCAGCAGTACGATGAAGATCGTGCGCGAGAAGAAAGAGACAAAGAATGAGACAGTTTACCCGGATCGAGGAAGTGTAATGCTAACCTACGCAGAGCTTGTTGCGAAGATTCAAACCATCTTGCCGGAAGCTTCTTTCGATGAAGACTTGGAAGGACAAATCATCATCCATACTAACTTGACGCAGCCAAACAAAGATGACAATGCGCAGTTGGCAGCACTCGAATCCGAAGAGTGATGTCATCAGTGTACTGGTCAAGGGAATGCTTGCCAGTAATGGTGGAAACTATCCGACTGATTGGTTTGAGAAGGTGATGGCAAGCGGTCTTACCGCCGAGTGCGAAAAGAATTGGGGCGATGCAGTGTCGTCCAGTTACAAAATTCCGGCGCCTAACGTGAATGTGCCGCCCGGCGAGAGGTAATAAAAATGCTCCGAATAGACAATCTAGCTCACGAATCAGACACCATCATCGTTACCAGTGGAACGACGATTACCACCATCTCTCGCGATGAGGATGGTTGTGTTCACGTTGTTGTAACTAGCATCTCAATCAAAAAAGATTCTCCCAATATGGTAGAGCGTCATTTGGTATTGGGCGTAATGGGAGACTTGAAGTGACGCAAGATTCTTGGTATGCGATTATCGGCGGAGTAGTTTGGGTTATGGTAATGATGGTTATCTTTTGCTCCGGACCCTCCAATAGATAAATGGAAACTACAACATTAGTTATTATTGGGCTCCTTCTGTTTTGGTTGAGCGGCGTTAGCTTGTTCCTATCAAGGATTCGTAATTTGAAGAAAGCTTTTCGCATTGAGTAACTTGAAACAATACATCAAATATTACAAGACAACACAGTGCTATCGCTTCATCGGATACGGGGCTCACCCAATTCATTCGGTGTCTGGCGGTATGTTGATTCGTAATAATCAGAGGCGCCGATGAGTAAGTTTGCGATTTTTAATCAAATCGAAGAATTATTTTCTCAACTTTCCCTCGATTTCAAAATCGAGGCGGTAGAGGTTCTTAGCAAATCAATCAATTCTGGTAGAAAGCTACTGCCAATGGTGAGCGCTTCGACTGTCAAGCCAAAAGAGGCAGCAAAGAAGACAAATGGAATAGCTCGTGGGCGATACGCAACTGTAGGTGCTCAATATTTGGATTATATGAGAGCCGTCATATTCTTGTCGCAGACCTAAAAAGAGAACCTATTGAACAAGCAGCTCGATTGGGTTGTCAAGCCCATCTCTGCGCGCGAATGCAACAACCACAACCGCCGCAAAGAAGGCAGCCAAGCCCGCCAAGGTAAAGACGAAGCCGGCAAAGAAGACTGCCGCCAAGGGTAAGAAGAAGAAGAAGTAAAGACTTCCTGTCTTTCTCCCGACTGTTAGCAATGTGTTAGTGGTCGGGGATAAGGAAAGGAATAAGGGAAGGAATTTCACAATGATTCGTATCAAAATAAAGGCGATTGCCGTCGATATCCACGGCATTGAGCAAGAGGTAGAGTTTGAAATCCCGGTGATGGGACAATGGACAGAAGGTGATAAGATTGTGGCTTGCGTGGATATGGGTTATGATGATAACGTTAGGGTAGAGTTTACGCCTAACCCCAACTTCAAATCATTCCAATGAAGCGGTCAATCATTGCGCTTCTATTAGTTGGTTGTGCAGCCGACAACGAGCCTACACCACCAATCATTTCCGATCCTGTTATCTTGGTGCCGCAACGACCGGCTCCATATGAAGATACAAGAAAAGAACCCGGACCAACTTGCCGTATTATCCGAACCGTATGGGGCGGTAATTGTAGGCTCGACGAATACAAGTGTGCTGATGGCAGTTATCGGTTGGATGGCAAGTGTTTTCCGTCTTGGGAATTACCTCATAAGAATGACCCTGACCCGCCATTCTAAATAACCCAAACCTTATTTCGACATACATAGCCGATGGTGCTTCTATCTACATTGAATTGTATTGCCAATTCTTTATAAGAAGCACCATTGGCGAACAGCTCTCTAATTTGTTTTACAATATTCCAAGTTAGCTTTGCATTAGAACTTCTAAATGTAGAGTTTAGCTTTCAATATTTGAAAGGCAAATCTAATGTACGAAGCCGCGCCGGATCCGTTCCCTGAAATCGAATATCTAACCAAGACTTTCAAAAGCAATGATAAATCTCAATGAGTAGATCGCCACAGCTTCGACTGTTGGATATGTTGCTTGGTTGGGCAGATACGGTAAATGAGAATTTTGCCGAAGAGTCCGACGAAATCAATAAGCTCTACCAAGAAATTGGAACTAAAGAAAATATGTCTGATATCGAAGTCAAATACTTCCTATTAGACAAAGTATATCCCGTGCTACGCAAGGGGAAAAATATTCCCTAAAGGAGCCTCGCAATGAAGATGCATACAATTCTTCCATTCATCTGCTCTCTTACCCGGCAGATTAGCTCTGCTCACGTATGGTTTTGTTCTCACGATTGCCGATTCAAGTTTTCTCATAGACTAATCGGAATGCACAATCGGAATTGCGGCTCCTCGGTAGAGCGCTTTTGCGCTCTCAAACTCAATCAAGAGAGTCGTTGCGCGGAATGCGAAGCGCCTGTAGGTGTGCAGCAAAGCTCGCAGCAAAGAAGGAGTTGCTGGAAAGGAAAATAAAATGTTTAGATTTGTAATTCCGGTTCAGTGGGTAATGACAGCAGAAGTAGAAGTGGAAGCAGCCACGCGAGAGGCAGCCATTGCTAAAGTAATGGGAGGAGCACTTCCCATACGTCCCGCTACCTATCTCGAAGATTCGTTTGTGGTCAATGATGATGCGAGCGCCTCGGATCGAGCATCATTGCTTTCTTCTGAAATTCAGGAAAGGCGATAATGAAATTTCAAAACTGTTTGCGAGCCGCGGTGCAAAGGTGCCAGGTAGAGTCGGAGAAGATTACAATCAAATCATCCCTTCTGCAAACAGTCGGTGCGAAGTGGATATGTTGAACCGGACGCCGACGACTTCTGAAACAGATCGTGTAGAAATCATCGCTCAAGTGTGTGGAGTTGATACTTCAGTTGCACACGACATTGATTATCTTCGACGCCTCGAACGTCGTATTATTACCGCTGCAAAAAATCACCCTCACATTCGAGACTTCAAAGTCGAGAATCGTGCATTGGAAAATCAACTAGCAAAATTGGAGAAGTAATGATTCTCAATATCACTCCTGATTGGTTTGAAGTTTGGACCAAAGAGCAGGCAGAAATGGAACTCTCTTTTTGTAAGGGAGGTTTTACTTTCAACGGACTCGGGTGGTATTTCACCCCGACTGGCGAGGCGCTGTTGGTGTCCGATATGCATAACAATGACAACGATACGGAAGTATTGTATCACTTCTCTTACTGGTCGCATAGTCCTCTGAAATCATTTCAGTGGATCTGTTCCGCGCCAGTTAGGCGGGACAATGCTAATTTGTAATCCTTGCCTTACCAAGTATTACCATAACAAGCCGAGCATTCGTAGGCTGATTGGCAAATGCGAATCTTGTGGCAAGTTTCCAATGGAGCGTTCTGATATTCCTTCGGCAAAACTCGATAGTATCATTCCGGTGGAATGTAATCCGGTCGAGGAAAAGCCCGGACGTAATAGATTTTATGGATGAGCTTGCCAACAACTCGTGAGACGCAAGGGAGACGCGCAGACCGTGGCTTTTGTGGTAAGATATCTGTCTGAACTTTTCTTTGGAAATGCTCTAATCATTAGAAAAGAAAGAGAGGTCTCAAAATGCGAATACGCATTCGGGATCGTCCGTAAGTTTTTTTTCAAAACAGAATCTCTCCTTGCGAGAGACTATGAGATGCAGATAGATGCTTAAATGTGTCGGGACATAATCGAATCATTATGTTCTGAAATTCTGTGTGTCGGCGTAAGTTTGGCAACCGAACACTAAGTGTTCCTTGAGGTTCGATTCCTCTTTTACGCTCTAATAATTACGGATACGTTTCTTGACAGCGTTTCCGCTGACACCCAATTTTCTGCCGACTTCTTGATATCCTAATTCTTCAACCATTTGGGTGAGAGTTGGGGTGTCAAGCCAATTGATTTTAGTGACCAGTGAGGCTGCGTAATGGGGATTGTAGTTAATAAGTCTTTCAATCGAATACGTAAAGATATTGTTCGTAAAGCGGATAGACTTAAAGAATTTATAGAAACCAACGCTATGGCAACTGCCGATGGTTCTTGGACTCTAAAACAAAATAATTTATTTGAACGATTAGGATCTTTAGCTCATAGTTTGTCTGAAGAAGTAAGTAAACTTGATGAAGTTGAAGTGCCAGAATTTGAAAGAGATAAACGATGAGCACACAATCAACTCGCATATCTGCCTACGGTTTAGTTACTAAAGATGAGCGCATCTTATTGTGTCGTCTTTCCAAGATTGTAGCCGATGCTGCCGGTCATTGGATTCTTCCGGGCGGTGGGCTTGATTGGGGTGAGGATCCTGTTGATGCTGTCGTTAGAGAGATTAGCGAAGAGACTGGACTAAAAGTTAATTACGTAGGCGATTTATTAGATGTTGATTCTCGTATTATTAAATTCTCTGGCGATAGACAGGTACATTCGATTCGTATTGTATATCAAGCGGATGTTCTTAATGGAGAATTGAAGGTAGAAGAGGGTGGTTCCACCGATGCCTGCGCGTGGTTTACTTTAGAAGAGGCGAATAAATTGCCCTTGGTATACTTGGCGAAACGCGGGTTAGAATTGTGGAAGGGTCAGCGATGAAGAACTGGAAAATTGATTTAATCTTTCTCTTGGTTATGGGATCGCTTCTTGCTACCGTAGGCGCCATTTGCTACCATCAAGGTACGGCAAAAGTTTTTAGACCGTGCGAAGTATCCGATACATATGGATATCATAACGCGGATGATAAGGCTGTTACCTCTTGCCCCGATAAAAGACACGAACTTATTATTGAACGTAAGGGTGAATATATGGGCAGCTACGAATACAGATGTCGCTGCCATTAATAAGTAATATGGCTAAAAAGATTAGAGCTTCTACATACGGTAGTTGTACTTACGAGATTATTATTTTCTCTTGCGGTAGAAGCTAGAATTTTAGTAACGGAAAAGTTGGGGGTTCGACTCCCCCTGGTCCCACAATGAAAAATCTAGATTATGAATGGCAATTTTGGTTGATGTTTTTTATCATCAGTCCTTTTATGATCGTGGCAACGATTGTTGATTGGATTGAGAATTGGTGGACACGTTGGACTGGATAGCGTGTCCTCAATTCAATTGGTGTTGTAACTGTTGGTTCAATGCCAAGATTGAAAAGAAACAAACTCGAATCGGAATAATGTATCTTTGTCTCAATTGCGGAATTGGTATTCACGCATACGAAGATGGCACTGGTAAGGGAAGTCTTGGAGAAGATTTGCCTCGCCACTTTTCTGATGAAGAGTGGTTGAAGTGGAATGAAGAATACCGAAAATCAAATCGGTAGAAAGAATCAAATGTCTAAACCTTCTATTGAACAGTATCAGGGACAACCTACTCTCTGCCTCAATCCCGAGGCTCGGTACAAGTTTTCTTTTGGTGTGGCAAAAGCCAAGATGATTCTTGAACACCTAGCAGAAATTCAAGAGTTCGTTGCCAGCGGCGGCATTTCTTGTGTGCCGACTTCGGATTTCTCAACAACCATTCCAGTCTCGACTTTTACGAAAGTTGTCAAAGATCCGCAGCAGCATCATTCCCGCTCTCGATCAAACCCCGTTCCTTATGATGCCGCCCCCACTGATGGAGTGAATCTCGATTTTCTTCGTCGAGAAATCTTCTAAATGCAAGATGACGAATGTAAGGTGGGCGCAAAAGTAATTGCCCAATACGGCAACTATAAAGGAGATACAGGCTGCATCACGCGCGTGAACCGGAATATTTCCGGAGCAGTATCCTCTTACTGCGTGAGGAATGATTTTGGTTTTACGAAAAAGTTGTATTGTCTAATCGATTTTGACTTACTCAAATAAAACAAATGTTAGATTCAGAATGTGATACCGGAGTAAAGGTAATCTGTTGGGATTGGGAATTTCGTTTAGCAGTAGGGGTCATAGCTAGTGTCATCAGAGTTAATGGCAAAGTCGAATCTTATCTTGTCAAAGATAAGATTGGCGGCACTGCAATAGGAGGTATGTGGTATTCCTTAGCAGCTTGGGGAGTATATCTTTTTAAATCAATTGAATGTCCTTGTGGCATTCACCGCTCTCGTTGTGATTATCACAAATAAAGGAATGAAGCAAATGCGTTTTTCAATTGTTGTCCTCTGTTCGATGATGGTTCTCGTGGCGTGCGGTTCTTCTTCAAAGAAGGATGACCCGACCACAAACACCCCTCCTAACAATAACAATACGGGAGGAGTTGAATCGCCTCCCGATGTTCCTTTTACGGAAGTGGATAGCGGCACGAATACCGCTCCGCCGACCACGCCTCCCGTGGCGCCCAAGGCGCCAAGCAATCAGGCTGAATGTATCGCGGTTTGTGAGACAACGTATCCGGCTGCTGCCGCAAAAGGAAAGGCTCTGGATACGAGTTGTTTTCTTGGAGGTGTGTGTGAGCATGTTTGTAATGATCTGAAGCCTGGAACACTTGTGAAGCCAACCGAGGTTGATGGTGGCGGTTGTGATACGGTCAAGGCTGACTCGTATCCGATTACTACCACATCGCAGGCGTGTTCGGATTGTCTCAATACAACTCCAACGTGTTGCACGCAGTGGATTGCTATCTTCAGTTCTATGGATGGTCGAGCACTGAATACCTGCGCGAATCAGTGTTACACTAACTTCAAGAACTAACTAACTCTGTCTTTCCTCTGCCCGCTAACATTGTTAGCGGGCAGCGATAAGGGCTAGAATTTAAGTACGTTGTTTTCAAAAGGAAAAAGCAAATGCAATTTTATAAGATTGTGGTTGGCGATTCGATTCGCGTTGTGGAAGCAAACCCCGACACTTCAGTGGTAATGGCGGCTGCCGCAGAAATGATCAAAGTTGCTGCGGAAACAATCAAGGCTGATCCGCAGCTTCGTAATTGTTTGGTGCCCAATATTTCTAAGTGTGACGCGGACGGTAATCTGGAAACGGTTATCTCTACGGTCGAGAGTGCAATCGCTTCTACTTCGGTTGGTCCGGTTGGCGTGGTCGAGACCCCGCCAGTTTATTCGGACTTCGGTAGCGGAAATCAGGTGATGGATACGGAAGCTGCCGCCAGGCTTTCCGCCACCTACGATAACCTGGAAGCCAATGGCATCAAGGGTATTGCCCGAGAGACTACGGCAATGGGTTATACTCCCGGAACCAGAATGGCGGAGATTGGTTACAACGCGCAGGCACAGCGTAAGTTGGATCATTCGACCAAGATGCCGGTGACAGAGGCTATCGAGCAACTCAATGCCGCTATCAATGCCGAGCAGCGGCGAGAAGTTGAAGTCTCTACCCGAGAGCTTATCAACTCTATCAGCGATACGGGTCCGTTGAAGGCTCTGAACTTTCGCCTGACCGAGCACGCTCTCAAGGGTTTGTTTACTCGTCTCAATGCTAATGCCGAGGGCACCAAAGACTTGCCGCTAAAGGCAAGTGGTCTTAGCCGCATTCTCGAACTTCGAGAGCGCATTACGACCGCTATGGCTTTGGATGAGAAAAATCGGCTGAACCGAATCTCTCCGCATATTGCCAAGTATGAGGAGGTCGCAAGGCTGATTGCTGCTGACCGAGCCGAATTGTCTCACTGCTTGCGTCACGAACTGAATCGCTTTCCCGATGTTCGTCTCAAGCTTCGAGTGCGAGAGAATCCGGCATTGAATGATATCTTTGCCATTCTCTCTCCAAGCTACACGGTAGCGGACGCTCCGATGATTACGCCGGAATTTCTCAAAGCCGGCGTGCCAGATGATGCTAAAGCAAACTGGAGCTACGATCCCGAGACAACGGCTTGGTCAATTGAAATTGCAACTTGGACGCCGACTGATACTTACTCGCAGGTAATTGGCGAGCCGGTTTCCGGTATGGTGAATTTCTCTGGCAAGGATAACGGAATGGGTCGTCTCAATGGAGACGGAGGCATTCTAATTATTCAGTGTCTTAATGCTTCCCTCTATTCTGCCGGTGAGGTGGAAGTGAGTCGAGTGCATCGCGGTAGGGTTTTGTTTGATGCGCAGAAGATGCTGCGTGCAGCATTGAATTCAATCAATACTCTGAGTGAGGCGTGGGGAAACAATCGCAAGATTGTTATCGAGCCGCCTTCCACTATCACTCTCGAACAGGCTATGCCGGGCTTCTGGCGTGCTCTGATGAATAAGGGAGAGCTCGTTAGCGTTCTTCCCGGACGCAAAGAGAATCACGTGGTGGGCTTGACGCGAGCTTACTTCGATGAGCGACGTGATAAGGAGAAGCTTATCCGCTCTGATATGGCTCAGGGTTTTACGAAATACATTCAGAGCCAGCCTGGCGAAGTGAGACGAGAAGCTGAGCAAGCAATTGGAAATTGGCTTGTCAAACCGTCTCGTATGGAATGTGATCTGAAGCAGAAGGAGTAATTCTGTTTTTCTTCTGTTCGTTAGAAATCTAACGAACGGGGATAAGAATAGAACAAATCATTCAATTCTTCTAATACTACGAAGATGTTTATAGGTGGTTTCTATCCAAGAAATGAAATCACTTTGTGGCGTTGCTCTCTTTGCAAAGTTACAAGCTTTACAACACGGAACACTATTACTAATGGTATGTGGCAGATCGTTATCAACTCGATCTAATCCGTTGTAAGTCCACCAACCATTATCTTGTGCAAATTTACAACGACCCTTAGTCGTCAAGGGTTTATTTACTTTATTAGAAGGCGGTTTGCCACAATAATAACAGGATAACTGACTAAGTTCCATAAACCTTTCAACACTTATATCTCCGTCGGCATAAGCTTTTCTATAAACGGAACGCACCGTTTCCATAAAAGGTGGCTCACGTCTTTTGGTGCCGTGTTCTTTACATTTGACACAACTTTTACTTCTGCCATATTTTAGTGAGCTTACTTCTACTGCATATATTTTTCCACATATACACTTGACATCGCAACAAGTAATTCTACAGCCCGTTTTTGTTTGTTGATGCTGTTTGGATTCACCTATAACGGTCCATTTACCCATTGTTTTTCCAATATTATCTTCTATCCATTGAAGGTTAGGGCTCAATTTCTTACTCATATTCTATATATACCAACTAAATCAAGCATTGAAATCTGAATTCTAATTTTCTGCATTGCTGCTTTTATGTTCCCCATCCACCATCAGGAACAATCAGAACTGGCTATAAACAGGTGAATTGCCCTAATAGTGGGCGAGAACCGGGCTCCCCCAAGTGGTGTTCGTCAAAGTAAAAGAGAAGGAATATTGAGACATTATTTTATGTCTCGATTATCCATTCTCTCCCGCAAATTCCAACACGTTTTACTAACTAAACGAGGACATATGGCTATTGCCAAAGTGTTTCACGCAGACCACGGAGTAAGTAACGAGATGCTTCAGTGGGCAGTCGATGAGATCAAGCCTACCGGCTTCTTTCTCAAGACTTTGACACTTCCCGATCAGTTTCCTGATCTGATGAATGCTCTTTACGGACCCTCAAGTGGTGATGAGCCGGTATCAGATAGCGCTATTCATATGAAAAAGCGCACTGAAGACCGCCCCGAAAGCCGTATGGTCAAGCTACCCAAGCGAGCCACCCGACTGCTTACAGTAATTGGAATGGCTGGTGAGGATGGCGTTACCATCTTTACCGCTTATGGTGGTCCCGCCGCTGAACGTGAGCCCAATGATCCGACGCTAAAAAGCGATGAAGAAAAGGCTGCGGCAAGTTCTTTCTGGGCTGGTCACGCACTCGCGGACGAATAACGCTTTTTCAGTAAGAGGACTAAATGGATATTCAAATTCTTCGTCCCATTCACCAAGAAGCAAATCGTATCTTCAATTCCAATGCAGACTGGGAAACGAAGTATGATCTAATCTTCTCCGATTCAATTTCTCACGTGGTCTTTGAGCAGGTACGTTTGGATTATTGTGATCCAGATACCAGCTACGAGGAGGATGTGGTTGCCTTTATGCAAGCCTTCAATGAAAAGATGGCTCGACTTGAAGGTCAAGGAAAGGTCAAGGAATAACCTTCCTGTCTTTCCTCTGTCCGGTAGCGCAAGCTACCGGGCGGAGATAAGGAAAGGAACAACAATGAAATTTGAAACACTCTCTGGAAGCGTCTACGAAGTATATTCCTATCTGTATTCACGATGATTTGTTGATGAGGTGCTCACCGACCACCCCCGAGGATCCTCATGATCTCGACGCCGAGCCGCGCGCCGGCCGATCTCGTCGTTAAAGCGTGACAATTCGGACAAAGTAAACGTATATATCATTCACGTCTACTATATTAAAATAATTTGGGGGTATGGCGAAATGGCATACGCGGCAGCCTTAAGAGCTGCTCTCGCAAGAGATGGGGGTTCGAGTCCCTCTACCCCTACTAACGAAAGAAAGATCAAAATGAATAAGTCAGAGTCATTCTATAATCTTTTTGATTACAGTCATACGATGCATGATGCAATTGATTATGGACTTGTATACGAAGGTATAACAATAACTCGTAACATTCAGACTGTATCTGGAAAGGTGTTAAAAGCAGGCGACTCATATGACGCCGTATGGTTTCTTTGGAAGGAACAACTATTCCAATTCATTGATTGGGTGCCTGACAGTCCGGGCAGTTTTAATTGGGTTCCTGATCCTGAAACTTTAATTGAGATTTATCAATCGGAGTTAGCAAACTTTCTGCATTGGAATACAAAGCTATGACGACCATTAATATGTCCGTTGAGCGTGACGATGAGAATGGTTCATCTCAAGAAATTGAATTGAAGATTACCGGCACTCACAACGTCTATGTTCCGGCGCGATTGCATTGTCATCCCGACAATGCATACCCGGCAGAGGGCGGCGATACGGAGATTGAAAATGTAGAAGTAATCACTCCGCTATATAAACATCTCTTTGAAGGTCTTACCGACGAGGAAACTGTCCAAGCAGAAGAGTTGATTCAAAAGGCTGACGAAGATAATTTTTATGAGCCTGAACCTGAGCCGGACTTTGACGACATCGATTATTACGAGGGTTGAAATGGAAAACGATAAGAGAAAAGTTTGCCTCAAAATAAAATTAGGACAATTAACTAACGAACAGCTTCAAAAAATCTGGTATCATCCAGAGGAGCCGCCTCTTGATTTAGAAGAAAATCTTGTAGAGCCAAATAATATTGTATTAAGGCTTTTAGCTAAAATTGGTTTTAAAAAATACGAGACTCGTAGTATTAAGGGAAAATTTTATACTACCGAACGAAAAAAAGATTTAGCTATTGCTACCGGCGAAATTCTTAAAGAAAGACTTCAGCATAACATGTTGGAGTCCGCTCGGTATGTCGCAAGAAATCATAAACGCTGCGATCCGAAGACTCAACATATTTTTCTTTCTCCATATAATGAATATATTCGTTTAGTCGAAGTAACTCCTGATGTTAGCACCTCTGGAGACGTGTTTCCTGTTAGGTTTTACGAACGTCCAGATTGGAATGTTTATTATCAAACTTGTATCATCCTTCTTTCTACCGAGGAGTGGGAGATGGTTCAAGATGGAAGACTAAAACTTCCTGATGGTTGGGACAAAGATACACTACAAAGCCTTATCTAAAGATATATAGGCTTTATGGCAAAGCGAACGATGGAGGAGTTTTCTTTAAGCCTCCTCGGACTGTAATCCTGTCTTTCCTCTGTCCGTCAGGCGCGAGCTTGACGCATGGAGATAAGGGAAGGGCTATGAATAAGACTGAAACGTTGGCACTGATTAATGATCAGGATGAATGGTATCACGAATTGTCCCTACCCTTCACAAGATATGTGTATGGTAAAAAGGAATACGCTTTCCTGGTAGGCAATTCACAAATCAACTTTGAAGTGTTGGGTCATCATAAGCCAACTTTGTATGTTGGCAATATGTTTGACTTGACCGATTTGTTCCCGCAACTAAAACAGATACCCCAAGCATCTTACGAATCGTTCGATGCAATGTTGAACGATGGATGGGAAATTGATTAAATGATTATTACACCGCTGTATGGTCACACGGATGAAGCGACTGCACGACTCATTAACGACTATCCTTATGGTGGGATGAGATGCAGAATTAAATTCTGGCTCGAATCAAGTAAGACCAAAGGTTTTCGTTTCGTGAGTCAGACAGAGAATCCGAAAACGTTCCGTTGGAACGCTCCCAAGAAAAGCACCTATGTAACGCTTGCCGCCTGTATGTATCTCGATGAGAACAATCATACGCAATGGCAATCGCTTCGCGGCGATAAGGCGCAAGAGACATTGGATTTCATTGCTGCTTTTCCGCAAGCCGATCTATCGAATATCAAGGCGTTAGTTATCATTCGTCTCCGGCAGACTCGAATTACGAGCGAAGGAAAAGCGGTCTGGTCTATTGGCGGTGTGCCGCAAATGCCGAGCGAAGATGATATTGCGCGAGCCAAAGAAGAAGTGGTTCTTTGGCAAAAATGTTGGGAGGCATTGAGGTGAATCCATATAGAACAATATCCACACGATCATCTGCGTATGATATCATACCCGGATGTATAGCGGTTTGTTCTAGTATAATTAATCACCTTCACGGAACATATCATCACAGTCCCAAAATTAGTCACAGTCTTCTTGGTCTGGTAAAAGTTACCGAATATCGTGATGATTTTCCAGTTGCCGAACCAGGCGGCAGATGGACCGTATATTGCATCGGGTCGAGGTGTGGACCTCATTATAGTAAAACTAACGAACTTTCAATTTGGTTGGGCTATATTGAAGATTTGTTCCGATCTGGAACAGCATGACACTAAAGGAAAATAACAAATGGCAAGGCAGAATTTAAAGCGACGGATTGCACGAGAAACCAATGAGGCTCGCAAGGCGGGACTTGTTGCCAGGCTTAACCCCTTGAAGTTTGGGCGGTCTGTTTCTCCTCCTCTCTCTCCGAATAGAGATGAGGTTGTAACCATCAATGATGGTGGTGAGGTGGAGCACGAGCATACCGATAACTGTCACCACGATCGCGAAGACTTTGCGCGAGGTACTTGATTTATGAATATCAAAAAGTATGTATTGATTTCCGCATTCTTGTCCGCCATGGGATGCTCCTCTGTTGAAAGTAAGGAGGAATCTCATTCGTCAATTTCGCAGCCGGTTCACGCTTGGTCTACTTACAAGTGGAATAAACCAAGCGGTAGCGAACTTCAGGTTCAACTCAACGAGAATCTTTCTGGCAATTGGGAACCATATCTTGCCGTCGCATCTTCTGACTGGAATGTCTCCAGTGTTCTAGAGACAACCGTTGTTCAAGGAACCAAAAGTCCCAAGAGATGCCAGCCTACTTTGGGTAAAGTTGAGGTTTGTAACGCATCATACGGAAAGAATGGTTGGCTTGGCATCGCTCAAATCTGGTTGAGTGGCGGTTATATTGTTCAGGGAACCGTGAAACTGAACGATAGTTATTTCAATACGACTACATATGGCACTCCGCCATATAGGCATCTCGTTATGTGTCAGGAGGTTGGGCACACGTTTGGTCTTGGTCATCAGGATGAAAATCAAACCAATCCCAATCTCGGTTCCTGTATGGATTACAGCAATCATCCCGCAGGCAATGAGCATCCTAATGCTCACGACTATGCGCAGTTGGAAACGATTTACGCAACGGCAGTTGTTAGTCCAGTAGTCTCTGGTGATACTGCTAATGAGTGGGGAGAGTTGCGCTCCAAAGGAAATCATTCTGAAGAGTATATTCGTCGTCTTGGTAATGACGAGTATTTGGTTACTCACGTATTCACGGCAGAATAAGAAATTATCAATTCATAGGATAAACGCAGAACATCGGAACTTTTGATTTGATCCCTTTTGCCAAATAAAAGGGATTAGCTCACAACGAAATGCTGCATTAGCAAAGCATTTCAAGTTATATGTGGCAAGTCAGCGCACATATGACTTTGTCCAAATCCAGGAGTTGAGCGAAAGAAGATTTGGGGGTCACTCGACCGCCCTAAAGAATTGCCTTGCCGCCCGGTAAAGCGCAATGAACCTAAGCGGGTTCGACAAAGCATTGCGGAAGCTGCAAAAGCAGTTGGAGTAATAAGCTGGTCAAATAGGTTGAGAGTATCGGGCACACAAGACCTACAGTGATTAGAGGTTAGCTTTATAAGGCAGCCGACAATCCGGGATAAACCTCGCGCAGATATTAAATTATCTGATGGTAATAAACGCGGGGCTGTAGGGAAAATACGTTGGCGTATTTTTCAACCTTTCCCACTTTTTACTCCAGAAAATCTGGAGTTTAGCAATAATTTGGTATTAAAATATGCCAAAGAAAATTGAATATTTAGCCTCTAAATTCGCGAAAATTATTTATTCGCAACAGCCCAAAGACATATTGGAGGACTTTGAACAAGGCTCACAATATGTCTTTTTGCCCAGTACCGCCACCAATGCTCTGGCAGGATTGATTGAGATGCTGAATACGCGGGGAGTTTCTATTATCGAAATAGAGGCGGCGCGTAAATTAATGATGCAAGATCGTCAAGAAACCTCTCAGGGAACCAATGTTGCCCTTAGCAGGATAAACCCATTGTTACAAGCTCTGACGGTTGCTTGGAAAGCTTTAGAAAAAACTAACGCTTCACTAGTCGATATTGCAGCGATCGATAGGGTTTACGATTATATGTCAGATTTAAAGTCTGCCGCTCCAGTTTATGTAGTCAATCCTAAAGTGAAACAAGTTCAAGAAATATTAAATGATTTAAATTGCCCTTCCCCCCTAAAAACTGACGGTAAGCTTGGTCCTCAAACTCGACTGGCTTTGAAATGGTTCCGTAATTATCATTTGGGATTAAAGCTTTTGAGTGATACAGATACTATGAATGCTGTTATTCAAAGTAGTCATCAAGCAGAGCCCCCTGCCGCACCTCCTGATAAGTCTTCTACTTGGGGTGCTGCAAAAGAACTTCCTCCACTTCCTCCGCCGTCAGCCTCACAATTAGCTCGTCGGTTTTCTAAGATAATAACGGCAACCGAAAGTCGCGAAGGACCTCACTCAATGCGAGCAGGGCGAGCAGGGCGAGAATGAGCGAGAAAATGATAACACTAACCAAGTTAGCTAATCGGTTTCTCCAAGTAATTGCCTCCGATGAGAGCACAACGTTTGTTGTTAATATAGAAACGCAGCAAAATTGGTGGGAAAAGCCTGCGGGTCCTACTCAGATCAGTAGGTTGGCAGTATTATCTTTTGTGCACCAGCTTCGAGTCTCCCCTTATCATAGTATGATAAAGTATGTACACGAACGCCCCGATGATTCAATACTACTGAACTTTAAAGAGCCCGTATCTAAAGATATGGTTCTAAAGATATGTCATAGTTTGCCATTGAGTTTTTCGCATGACCCGTTTGAGGGAACCGAATCAGAAGGCGGCGACTTTGTCGTATCAAATATAGGCGTGAAATCATATTCGGTTTTCCCCATTAAAGAAGCGTTGTCATTTGTCATCGAAACTAATTCACCAGAAGATGCGTCAGCTCTCGCTGATGAGCTAACAAGATTCGCAAGAATTGCGAGCGCGCAAGCTGAAGATAATGTCATTCAAGTTACATTTACAGAATCTGCGAATGTAGAGTTACTTCGGTCGATGTGTAAAAAAGTTTCAAGACTTTTTTTGCGCATAGATGCGGATAAACTAATCATTACAGAAGCTGCTGATAGGGCGAAGTTAGCTAACTTCTTCGTGATGCGCCAGTTAGCGTCCTTTCTTCAAGTGTTAGCCGACGGACCCGACGGCTATGCGGCTGGGTCTAACTTTAGAGGGAAACAAGATGACGCCGAAGTTGCAGCAGAACTGGCAGCCAATCGAAAAGCATTGGAATATTTAAATAAGCACCCGACACCATCTACAAATCCAGCCGATGCACAGATGGAAAAAGAGCTAGGCGGATCGCCTGGTCAATCAACGTTTGACTTACACGATCCGCGCGGGGATGCTAGACGTTATTTGGAAAAGAGTTTACACCCTCAACAAGAGGTAGTAAAACCCTTGCCAGATCAAAAGTCGGTGTGGAATGTTTCCAAACAGAAATGGATAACACAGCCAAAAACTTTTGCGTGGGATCGCTTACCCATTAGATCCATTATCAGAGTCCTTGAGAGTGGCAAGGTAAGTTTTTATAGAAAAACCGGACCAGCCGTTTGGACTTGGATGAATGAGGATCAGGTTCCACAAGAAGGATCTTTATAATAATTAGCTAGCAAAATTTAGAAATTGAAAGTTGCGCATTCAACATCGGTTTTGATCCTTTGTTCGAAAAGTAATATTCCGGAAAACACCTTTCGACGGGTGCGCAACTTTGAATTTCTAAACCGATACGCGGAGCGATTGAAAGATGAGCGTTCTGTTAGCACACCGATATACGGATGATATGGATCCAACCGGCTATCATCTTTCTGAAAAGTTAGATGGCGTTAGAGCCGTTTGGACAGGCAAGACCATTATGTCTCGTAATGGAAATGCATTTGCTGCACCAGCCTGGTTGCTTGCTAACCTTCCAACGAGCATTAAACTCGATGGTGAATTATGGTTAGGTCGCGGAGTGTTTGAACAAACGATGTCTATTGTTTCAACACATACTCCATCTGATATTGGATGGCGTCAAATGAAATATATGGTCTTTGATACGCCTGATCGAACAGCAGGAACGTTTGAAACCCGCTATCAAATGTTAGCGCAGTTGATTGAAAAAATCAATCATCCACAAATTGTTTTGGTTCCTCAGACCAAATGTCCTAACAGAGCTTTCTTTCAAAAAGCTTTTCAAATGGTGCTGGACAATGGTGGCGAAGGACTTATGTTGCGTAAGCCTGGCTCTTTGTATGAAGAGAAGCGCTCTTTCACTTTATTGAAAGCCAAGCGCTTCTTTTATGAAGATGCTAAGGTAATTGGTTACTCGCCCGGTGAAGGAAAGAATACCGACAAGATGGGGGCACTTATCTGTCTTAATAAATCCGGTGTCCAATTCAAGGTTGGTTCCGGGTTTACGGACGCGCAAAGAGATAATCCTCCGCCCATCGGCTCCACGATTGAATTTAAATATCAAGAATTAACCAATGGCAAGAAGCCACGCTTCCCGTCATTCATTGCAAGAAAGATTTTATAATGGCTGCTCGCGCTGTTGCATCTCCGATGATTTCGTTTGGTCTCATCTCTTTGCCTACCAAGGCATATCTTGCCGCTTCGGCTCAGGCTGTATCTTTCAATCAGATTACGCCTGATAACAATCGAACCAAGCAGAAGGTGTTCGATTCTGTTACCGATAAGGAAGTTGATAAGACAACTCTCCGTAAGGGATATGAGTACGCCAAGGATCAGTATGTGATCTTTACTGACGAGGAGATTGATTCTCTTGCCGGAGAGAAGACGAACGGTATTGAGCTTACCGAGTTTATCTCTGACACATACTTCAACCCTATTCAGGTTGAGAAGTGTTATTATCTGGCTCCCGAAACCGGAGCGGAACGAACCTATAAGCTTCTTGCTCGCGCAATGGAGAAGCTTGGTAAGGTTGCTATCGGCAAGTGGTGTACGCGAGGTAAGGACCACTTGGTTATGCTTCGTCCTGTCAATGGTCGATTGGTTATGTTTCAGATGTATTACAATGACGAGCTTCGCGGCTTCGAGTATGTTTTCTCTGCGGCAGAGCCGAGCGAGCGTGAGCTTGATCTTGCAAGTAAGTTGATTGGTCAGTTGTCTTCAAAGGATTTCGATCCTACCAAGTACGCTGATGAATTTACTGGTCGCGTCAAGAAGGCAATCGAGACAAAGCTTTCTGGCGGTACGCTGAAGTTGCTGGAGGCTCCCAAGCAGATGGATAAGGTAATGGACCTTGCCGCATTGCTGGAAGCAAGTCTCGAACCCGTTCTTGTCAAAACGGGTTAGTAATGAGTTTTCTCACCGAAGAACAGATTATTCAGTTTGAAACTGAATATGATAAATTGCGAGAAGATCTTTTGACACGCGACTCTAAAGATTCTGACGCTATCTATCATAGGAAGTTAGAGCTTGCTAATCTAATGGAAAATGCTAACAGAGTATTTCTACACTTTGCCGAGACTGGCAAAGTAGAATTGAAAGCTCTGGACTAATCCTGTTTCTCTTCTGTCGGCTAGTGCAAATTAGCCGACGGAGATAGTGAAAGGATAAATTAAATGACGACCCACGCTGATATTTTGAATCAATTATTAGCAAACTGTTGTAGTTTGTTATCAGCCGATGCCGTTAAACAAAATGACGGCTTTCAGCAATACATTCTCCACGCTAATCGTAGCGACTTTCTAGTCGAAGCCAAACTGCTCAACGATCGGATGCCTTTCCAATACGAAGTTCGTTCTCTAAAAAAGGTCTAATAATGTTTCTTCTTTACGGTCCAAACGGCGTGCGTGGTAGTTATGATTCAGAAGACACTCTTAAAAAGAGTGTAGATTATTGGATGCGCACTTCTCCCGAAGAGACATTGCTTTATGAGCTTTGGGAATCAAACTCCAATGAAGGCACGTATCTGGAATGGGAATGGTGTTATATTCCTCCTTCAGCTAATCTCGCAGTGCTAATGGATTGTGGACACGTTCCTCGAAAAGAGTTTTGGGGACGAAACATCACGTTCCAAAAATGGGAAACAGAATGAAATCATTTATGCGTGCATTTATGTTGAGATATTAGTAAGCATTAAATTTCTCTCTTCTCAATTCACAAATGGTATAGCCAGGAGAATTTACAATGGGTAATCGAGGACGACTTGGATCGCGCGGTTCGCGCGCAGATGCGGCAATGAAGATTAACTCTGCTCGCAAGGAGTTCACGCGAGCGAAGGCGCTGCGAGCCTTGTCGGCGGGCGCTGATTTCAATGACATGAAATTTACGAATCATCGTAACTATCACATTCGACAGAGAGTTTGGGAAATGGCTGGCGCAATGGTTCCCGAAACGATTGCCGAGCGCGAGACGCTTTGCGATCTGCTTTCCAGGGGGCGGACGCTGGCTGGTCGAGAGCTTATCAAGGATAGGCTTGGACTCAATGCCGATAATGTCGTCGAAGAGGCTGCGGCATAATCCTGTCTTTCCTCCGCCCATTAGCGCTGCGCATTCGACACCTGCAAACTGGTCGGTCGTATGGCGTAGGTCAATAAAGAAGTGATATCCTTCGGAAAGATGGATGCGCAGCATTAATGGGACGGAGATAAGGAAAGGAATATTTCAAAGTGTATAAATATATTACCTGTCTTGCTATTGGAATGCTAGGATGTAATACTTATTCGGCTCCTGATGCGGGAGCAAATAATGTTGGTGGTAATGAACAAATCAATACCCCCATCCCAATGGATGGTGGCGATAGTTCTAATGACGCTAATGTCAATATTGACGCTGGTGTTTCTCCGCATTGTGGAGATAGCGATCAGCTCAAGTGTCTATTGGGAGAAGCTTGTAGGCGCACCGAGGATTGTGCAAGTGAAGCTTGCAACTATCAAGGCAGGTGCGTTGAACACAAGAGTTGTATCAATCGCTTTGGCGGCGACACCTGCGGCGCCGGCGAAGTTGGTTCACTCAATGCGCAGCACGAAAGTTGTTGCCGTTCTCTTCCAGTTGTAGGGTATAACGATCCTTCTCATCCGGGTAAGACCGTCTATGTAGATAAATACGAAATCACGGCTGGGCGTGTGCGCGCATTTGTTAATGCAATTAGTTCTCTTCCCGGAGGCATTAGGCAGTCACTTACAACCAATCCACCCCCGGTTTGGAACGTCGAATGGAATAGGTTTTTGCCCACTGATAAAAACGATTCTATTATTATCAATAGATTATTACTAGGTGATCCTCGACACGATAAACAGACTCAAGAGCAAGCGGGACCTGGGGTTATTGTTCCTCCAGCAACAGATCAGGCGGCTAATCTCGGCATCGAATATCAGTTCGGTGCCCAGGTTTATGCTGACGTTCACGGTAATAATTGTGGAGTGTTTCCTGGTTCATATGGATTCCCCACATATTATTATCCCCCTTCGGTTCTTACGCGGAACAATGAAGTTCCACGCTCTAATGCTACGGCAGCCGATGGCAGTATTATTTTGGCACAGGATGCACTTGACGTAAAGTCAATGAATTGTATTACCAATGCAATGCTTGCTGCCTTCTGCGCTTGGGATGGCGGACAACTAGCGACGAGTGAGGTATTAGATTTTATTACCGAGACTCCCCCTAGTCTTGGTAATGATTCTGGTTGTGGAAAGCAGATTGATTTCCACGGGGTTATGCTTGATCCTGCTCACGTGCTACCTGATCCTGATGTTAGATCAGGTGGTAAGTGTCCCAATCTTTCTGTAATCAACGCCACCTTTGATGCCGGCGGCAAGCTGCCGACCGTGTGGACAGGCGGAGTTGAATCTCCAGATCCACTATACAATAGTGGAAACTTTTTAAATTGGAATCTCTATTCTTATCCAAATTTTCCGGCAGCCGACACAAGCCAGAAGACTTGGCAGGTAGAAGCTCCGGGTCGTATGCCAGCCGACAATATTGATGGCTGGATGGATTTGGCTGGCAACTTGAGCGAAGCGGTGCTAGAGACGAACGGCGGTTCCTTTACCGGACGTTTCGGATTGAAGTATCGTGGTGTGGGTTATGGAAGCGCACGTTCTGATTTGAATGTGACTTTGATGCCGAACGAAACAATCTTGCGCGTGCAGCGACCTGAAGTCAAAACTGCTTTGGCTGGCGGTAGGTGTATTCGTTTCAAGTAAGTGATTTTCCATCTTGTTTGGGTGGGTTGGCGAGAACGCCAGAGAAACAATTGTAATCGGCTTGACCGTAAGATTGTTACCAAACATTTTGACTCGTCCTAATGGTAGGGCGAAGTGGTTCGATTCCACTACGAGTCTCCGAAGGATTGGATGGCAAAATCGGCTTTCATATTGTCTTGGGGCAGCCACAATAAACAATATAAGCAAACGGCTAAAGGTTCAGCAACAGGCTTTTTACCCTGGAGTAGCTGTATAAGTCCTGCCAAGCAACGTGTCCTTCGAGCTTTTTTAAACGTCTTCGGAAATAATGGCATTCATTAAGAATGTTTTGTTCTGGTCATAGCTGTCTTGCCTGTTTGCTTTGCGCCTGCGCGCCAACTAAACAAATTCCCTCAATAGATAAAAAAGAAAGTCAGATAGCACTGTTGTTACTGATGAGTAAGAAAATGAATAGCGATGCCCAAAGAACACATTCCGAGGACCCAATGGAATTTCTTTGTCAATTCACAAATGATAAGTCTGACTAAATATTCTCCCCTTGCCAAACGAATTATTTACGAAGCCCAAGAATTAGCCGATTCTCTTCGGCACAAGTTTTTTACTACTTCCCATTTATCAGCCGCAATCGAAAGTTTCATTGCAGCAGATCGAATCATCCCCAAGATGGGATGCAAAAATCATCCACTTATTCCACCCGATCTGGCGGAAGCATTTTCCAAACAATACGAAGATCCGTTTCATATTAATTTTAGACAAGCGGTATTACGAGGAATTCAAGAAAGATATCTCGGAGCCCAAGCAATTACTGATCTTCCTATGCGCACCCTAATCTCGTTTATTGAGGATAAAGCTACAGTTAATGCTAGAGCGATTATCACTGAATTAATGTTGACGAATAAGATGCATAAATTGAAGTGCGCCCCAAATTCTTTGAGACGCGATTGAGACAAGCGCCGCCGGGTGAGCGGTGATATAATTACGCCTTCATAGGAGATTCTATGCCAATCACAATTCGTGAGCCTTTTGAATCAACTCTTGGTTATTTGGCTGCACAAGAACTTATCGTTTCTGCCAATAACGCTTGTAGGCGAACCGCTGAGGCGCTTCGTCCAACCGGAGAAAAGTTAGGCTGTCAGTGGCGTGATAATGACGCTTGGAGTTTCCTTCAAGATATGATTGCCGCCCTTGGCGATCAACATAAGGCTGCTTACGAACGTGATGGTAAGCTTAAAGAACTACGAGTAATGGCTCACGGCACAATGCAAGGCTTGGCAGAACGCCGCATTCATACTTTGATGGATAACTGTTTGATTCATCTATTCAAAGAAACAGAATATCTTTGCTCTCAACTCTCCATTGGAGAGCAGCTTCGATTTCAGTATGATGAGGGTTTGATTACTGCAACCGAATATTTACTCAAGTTGATTGAACAACTCTCGCTACATTGCCAGCCATAGATCGGTCTTGGTAAAAACACAAGGACTACTAATGAACTTTGATATTAGGATTGGCACGGTTTCATTTTCAACAGAAACCGTACTTGAAGCTCTCGCCTCCCTACCATTCGATGAGAAGCGCAAACTAGTTTGCGCAATGTGTGGAGTCAGCATTATGTCTGATGAAGCGGGCTGCTTTTTTGCAGCAGCAAATAGCGAACAGGCGATCCCACCGGACGTGGCGTTCGTCGAAGCGGCGGCACGCAATGATCCTCACGAGGAAGAGGAAGAGGAGGAAGAGGAAGAGGAAGAGGAAGAGTGTCCTCCGACTTTGCGTATGATTTATGCGCGTGAGCAGTGTGTTGGACCGCACGACGAAACTGATACGTGTTTCGGGGGGCACATTGGAGAAGCGCCCAATGGTCCTGTTCTGCCGTCTATGAGCAATCCAACTGATTGCGACAGTTGCGGTATTAGTGTTGGTCATCAGCACACCGAAAAGTGCGCTTGGCGCACACTTTATGAATGCCTGGGTGTCCCATATAACGATCCCAACTTCTAATACCTCTTACTTCTCCTCGGCGCATAAGCCTCCTTATGCGTCGCGATAGGAATAAGAAAATGAAACATTATCTAAAAACTCTTTACTGGTTGTGGCGATTAAGTTCATTTGCTGAACCTTGGTTCGCATTGAAAACCTTTATCCATTTACATTGGCACGCGCGTGCGACTGCAATTGCATTGGATAATTATTGCAAAGCATCTGGACAAATGGATCATATTAAAGGTGAGTTGGACTATATGAAAATGCCACTCTCCACGAGAAGTCAATTAACAATTGAAGCGCACTCTATTCTTCCAAGATGGAAGTGGCGTCACTGACTTTTGAGTCTCTTGTAGAGGGGTTAAAATAATTTAGTAAGTAAGTTCTTTTGCATCGCAACACCATAACGACGGACTGTTCGTATTGAGACTGCCCCGAGGTTTGTGTGAAGCATCACGTTCTAAAAAACCGAAAGCTTTATAAAGTTTAGCCCTTCTGTTAGTGGTTTAAATTTATGGCGTCAAGTAAAATTTATTAAGGTCATAAAATGAAGTTCGATATTTTTAATGAACGCACTTGGCAGCCCGAGGCTGTTAGTGTTGAAATTGCTATGATTGGGACGGAGACTAATGATCTCATACTTATCATTCCAAATGAGGATGCGTTCTCTAACAAGGAATGTATCAAGGCACTCATCGCAATCTAACATTAGATCCATCAAAGATGGAATCATTGCTCGATGTAATTTTGTAATGAACGATGCAATTCTTTTACAATATGTAGAAGGATTTGATAACGTACTAACCTCAATCGGATGGAATGAACAAACATTACTATCCGAGATTGATAAGAGCTGGTAATGTTTCTATTGTCTTTGTTTGGTAATCATCGAATTTATAGCACGCAGCAATTAGCCGAACAGAACGCATCGACTTGGCTCCGTAAGTTTGTGATTGATAATCATTGGCTCTGGGGCAAAGGTGGTAGCGATGGCGGTATCACTGCCGAGTATCGCAAACAGTTCGAGGCATATTTTCAGCGTGAAGATTTTGCCGGTTGTGTGAGGGTATGGAATACTTATGCAAAAGATATCTTGCGTTCCAATTATCCTTATTATAGTGGCACCATCACTGTTGTCATTAAGGATATGAAGGTAGACGAAAGGTTCATCTAATGTATCGTAAGCTTTTAGCTCTCGCACTTGTTGGAGCCGTAACCGTAGCTTGTTCTGCAACTGGCTGGGTTAATTGTGAGGGTAACTTTTACTACGACAATTCATTTACTCCTGAACAGCAAGGATGGATTGAAGAAGCTTCGCTGCGTTGGAATACGTGGGCTGGGCATAAGGTTACTTCTGTTCGTCCAGGTTCCGAACATTCTTGTACTATTAGTGTAGGAAAAACTACAAAAGAAAGTGCCATCGGAGAAGAAGAACAACGACTACAAAATATTGTAGTTGATGTTGAAGACCTCATTCGTTTGAAGAAACTTGATAAAGCACATATCGAAGGCATTGTTATGCACGAAATGGGGCACGCACTAGGATATGGGCACGCAGGAGCTAGCGATAAGGCTCTAATGGCTCCTGCTGGTTCTTTGGATTTTACCGATATTGATCGAGTGGAGTGCATTAAAAAAGAAATGTGTACTACTTTAAATCCACCAACAGCTACAACTGATATCAACACTTTGCCCGACTGTAACGTAACAAATGACATATCGACAACTAGGAGAGGTTCCAATGTATCCTGTCGAAGAGACCGCTGAAGCGCGTAACATTCGTATTGTACGTGAGCAAGAAGTTGCAAAAGAGAAAAAGAAAATTCGTGACTCACGAGCAGCGCTAGGGCTTGCGACGTTCCCTGCCGTAGCTATTATGGGAGTTGGTTTGGAATGGACCAATATGAACTCTGCCATCGCCGCAACTTTTATCATTGCAATTGTTATTGCTTCGATTGGAGTTGTAGCGGCAACTGCTATTAGATTGGATTGGTAGAGGTCTTCGGTGTTACTGTAGCGTCACATCGTGAAATAGCGTAGGACATTAAGCTATTACAATTCGCTGCGTCAGACAGGGCAACATCAATGGTTCATTGATAAGTCCAGCCCACTTTGCGATAGCACGCCTCTCGAACAATGTTGTATCGACGTGGTAAATAAAAAAAAGTGCATAGGTAAAGTGGCAAGTTTAGCAGTGTGAAACGGATAAAGTAAGGCAAAGAGCTTATACCAGTCCAGCGAGTTTCATTCTTCTTGATAACTTATCGAAAGATGATCTTTTAAAGATGGCGTGAAAACCATCATTAAAACATTGCCACCAAAGTATGGTGCGAGTCCATACTATCGCGCAAAGGAATTATTATGAAATATTATTGGTTATGTTGTCTGCCTCTAATTGTAGGTTGTAGCAACTTCTACAAGCCGGCGAGAGCATATACTATTAGCGATACTCATCGCGAATGTACTGGTAGTGAATGCAAAGCCGTTACCATCATTCTCGACGCAAGAGATTGTGCTGGTTGGGATCCTAAAATCTCTTATGGTTGGGAGTTATGTAAGTGAGGTTCTTTACAAGCGATTACCATATCGGGCACGGTCGAATAATTGACTATTCAAAGCGTCCCTTTCAAAACACAGATGAGATGAATCGGGAAATCATTGCCCGACATAACGCTGTGGTCGGACCTAATGACATTGTATATAATGTTGGCGATTTCGCTCTCAATGAAAAGTTAGTTCAAGAAGTATTAGAACAGCTTAATGGAACGCAGCATTTAATTGCCGGCAACCACGATAGTTGTCACTCGCATCGCACCAAACATAAAAAGTCTGCTCTCAAATATCTTTCATATGGGTTCGCGTCGGTGCAAGAGCGCGTCGAGTTGCAGATTGGTAATAGAACTGTTCTTGTTACTCATATGCCCTTCCTTCGTGAAGGCGATCCGGATCAACGCTATCCGCAATTTCGTCCAGTGAATAAGGGGCAGTTTCTAATCTGCGGTCACGTCCACGAAAAATGGCGAACCAATGGACGTCAGATCAATGTGGGAGTTGATCAGTGGAACTTTACGCCCGTTTCCGAAACGGCGTTAGCCGATCTAATGGCTGACATTGTAGTAGGGGAGCAAGTATGATACACTGGTCTAACGGTTCAAATACCAACAAGGTCGCTTGCGGAGCTTCTGATTGGAAGACCGCAATGTGTATTGCGGTTAATGCTGTAACCTGCCCACAATGTATTAGTATTTTGACGGCGCCGGATTATTTATTAATCTATTGTTCTCCTGATTGGATTATTGAACGTCAGTCCGATAAGCATATCGTTGAGCGAGGCTCTCTTGTGCAGATGCAGAGGACGCTGCTTAATTATTCAAATGCCTGTCGTTCTTCAATGTATGAAGATATGAAACGAAATCCGTCAAAGATTTTTCAATTATCATATACCTATGGTCAAGGAGTAATTTAATGAAGTTAGTTATGATGTTCGCAATAATCGTGATGAGTGGCTGTACCCTATTGCTTGGTGACTTTACGGTAGAAAATCCTCCCGTCGAGACGCAGCGATGTGGTCCTACTTCTTCGACTGGCAATTGTTTTAATAACAATGTTCCGTCGGATGCAAGTGACGAAACTCCAGCGCTGCATTAATGATTAAGCCTAAACAAAAACCTAAACTAAAAGCTCGCTCCAAAAAGGACCACGCCGCTGACAAAGATTACCTCCACGCTATTGGTAGGGCAATCTCTTCTAATGATCGTCGCACCGTAATTGATGAGTTGCTTAAAGCCTGGGAAAAAGTCCCAGAGCTTCGTTTTGGGCAATTCATTGTCAATGTGATGACATCTGATTATAGAAAGATGGATTCATTTTTTTCGGTTGAAGATATGGATCTTGTAGATGCGGCAAAGGAATTTTTGAAAAAAAGAAATAATAAATGAAAAAGATAATTATATTTATTATGCTGGAGTGTATTGTTAGTTGCTCTCCACTTACTCCACTTACACCTCTTCCGCCTCTTCCGCCTGAAGAGTCTCCTCTAACCTGTTCGCAGAAATGCGATCAGACACAGCGCATTTGCTTTGTAACAAATCAATCTATCTGTCATCAGCACTTTTTAAATTGTTTGAAAGCTTGCCGATGAATAGAGGCAAACTTGTAAAAGCAAATTATGGAGATAAGGGTGGCGTCTTTATTCCTGGCAAATCAGAATTGAGTGGTGGATATCAATTCGATCAATACCTAGATGCTGTATGTATGGAGCGCCACGAAATGAAGAAAGATTGTCTATCTCCTTGATATATAGGAGGTATGAATGTTGTCTATTTAATATGTGGTGAGTGCGGAAAAGAATTTGAGAAAAACCAAGTCACTCACGAAAGAGCCGTTTTATGCGGGCGAACGCATTTTTATTGTTCTATTAAATGTTATCAACAAAATAGACCCCGACGCAAAAAATCCTTATGTTCTACGAAAAGTATAATATATTTAATATGTAGCGAATGTGGAAAAGAGTTCGAAAAAGAAAGAAAAGAATATAATCGTCGGATTAGATTGGGTGTGGAGAAATTATATTGTTCATTATCTTGTTCAGGAATTAATGGCAATAGAGTTTCGCCGCGCGGATTTGCTATCGATCGTTCTCTATCTGGTAGAGGTAAAGTTTGGGCGCCAGATGATTTGTCACCATTCAGATGGTATATGCGTCGCTGTAAGAATAGGGTGAATAAAAAAGGCATCACTGATCTTACAGAAATATATCTCAAAGATTTATGGGCACAACAAGCAACCATATGTCCGCTCACAGGATGGAAACTTCAATTACCTCGATGGACAAATGGTTGGAGTAAAGACGAACCATTCTGTCCGAGTAGTGCAAGTCTTGATCGAATAGACAATACTTTAGGATATGTAAAAGGTAATGTAAGATTTATTGCTGTAATGGCTAATTATGCAAGAAACATTTTCACTGATGAGGAGGTAATTAAATTCGGTAAAGCGGTAGCAGAATACAATAAATCTAAATAGATTTATATTAGGGGCCGAAAAGTTTCGACGGCGACTGACATTTATTTTTGCACACAATGGGAATGTTTGATACCATTCAATTTCAAACACATTACCTGCAAATGATTACGCAGAACCCGAATTTTACGCTCAAGCAGCGTAAATGAGGCGGTCAGTTAGTAAGATAGTTCTGGTAACTAATTGATTGTAAACCCACGAACATTCTTTTGTAAGAGGACTATCGGCTCACAAAGCAGGTAGCAAACCGAGATAAAGAATGAGAGCTTGGTTATTAAGTATTGCCTAACCACTTAATAGCGACTTGAAGAATGGCTCGACCGAACTAAATTTCGGAATACTATATTAGTATATCGGCTGACTAATATAAAATATGTAAGCCTGATCAAGTGTGTGGATGAAAAAATAAATTATTTTGTCGGACCCGATTGCAATATCGGCGGCTCCACTAACTGTATGAAATCATTAAGGAATATCACAAATGAGAATGGGTCCCGAATATAAAGCATTTTTCTGTTTTCTACGTGTGCAGTTGGTCTTGCAATTCTGGTCTGCAAATGATTATCAATCCTGATACTGGTTTACCTACAATTGATAGGGTGAACTGGAAATTGATTTGCGCTAATTGCGGTAAGGATTGGGGTCATAACCATACAAGTGGCACTGGTGTTTGTATGGACGTGCATGGCAGGTTCCTTGACACTACTTTCAAGCTAGCAACTAATCCTTCCAAGTGGCTTTCATGTCCTACGGAAATCCCTTGGAAGTATACAGAAAGTGCAAAGCCTAAGTCTCGCGAGTGTCCATGTGGAATTGCGCGAGTTGATTGCGATTATCATAAATGAAAAAACAATACACCTTCGTACTTAACTTCGGATATGTAGAAAGTTCTGGTCTTTCTTTTCGCGATAATACTTTTTCAGCTTACGACTTACACAAAAAATTGACTATCGAAGCGGATGATAAGAGTTTTATTACCGAAGCGTGGTCTTACATAGATGGATAAATAATGTTTTGCACCCATTCACATAACTTACTTAACGCCGCCGCTTCGCATTATATCCGTCTTGGATACCGGATTGGTATCACTAAAAATAAAGCCCTGGTACACGATCGTCATTCGAGATTTTGTGATCCCAAAAGTTGGGACGGCATTTCTATTATCTTGGAAGGCTTGGTCTGCGTAGATATGGATTGCTTTACCAATCTTGGTGTCCAATTACCTCCTTCTTTAAAAGAAAGAAGTCCCCGCGGTTTACATTTCTTGTATCGACTTCCCCCTGATAGGGCAGGACAAACTATAGTTGGTTGGAGAAAGGGAGTGGATCTTCTAACCAGAAATCTTCACGCGAAGTCACCATACAATGATGCCTTCTTTTCGGGACACGTTCTTTGCAGCCCATCAAAAGGATATAGTAGGCTGTATCCGTATGCTATTCCGGCTAGGAATGCCCTGCCTATTGCTCCCAATTGGCTTCTCGATATAATTTACAAATAAGGTTCAAATGAAACTTTCCATTATCATTCTTTCCGCGCTCACAATGATTGCTTGCGATAAGAGCGCAAATAATAACCCACAACGCGAAACTCCGCCAGAAGTAAAGGTCGATCTTGTAATGGCTCAAGCCATTTTTAATGAGCGCTGTGCCGCTTGTCACGGCGTCAATGGTGACGGTAAGGGTGCGGCGAGCGCTGCGCTCAATCCCAAGCCAAGAAACTACCACGACGCGGCGTGGCAGGCATCGGTTACCGATGAGCAAATCAAAAAGGTAATTGTCTATGGCGGCGCGGCAGTGGGCAAAAGCCCCATTATGCCGGGTAGTCCAGACCTTGATAGCAAGCCAGAGGTGGTCGAAGGGCTTGTAAATATTATCCGCCAGTTCGGTAAGTAAATGATTGAGCAAATCGTTGCATATTTCTTTTGGGTTATCGCACAACTTAAACCCATTCCTAAATGTAAAAAATGTAAGGGGTCTCGGTTTATTAGCTTAAACCAACCCCCTTGGGGAAATACCGCAATCTCTTGCGACGCCTGCATCGATTTAATTTAATTTGGGCAATAGGTTCCACGGTGGAACAGCAGGCTGTAAACCTGTCGCTTTACGCACAGATAGTTCGACTCTATCATTGCCCACTACCGATTACAGTAATGTAAGAGGTATGGTGGAGGGCGCCGAGAAATCGTCGTCCCTACGATTTTACAGAGAGAAAACTCTGTAAGATCAAACAGTTTTATGCCAATGGTTTCTGTAAAAAACCAAGGCTCTAATTATGGCAACTTAATACTAGCATACCGGGAAGGGTAATGTATGGTTCAAATCCATCTATGCGTCTCCACGTATTTATGTTGCAAGTCGTTCTGTTATTGGTTGGAGCTAATAACAGGGCGCAATTTGGTCCCATAGTTTAAAAGTAGAACAATGGATTTTCACTCCATCAACGACGGAGCATTACCGTCTGGGATCACTAATCTAAACCCATAGTAGAAGAAAATAAATTACTTTTTCTTTTTAGGCATTTAATCGTGCCCATAAATTAGTATTATGGTATGAAATCTCTCTCCAAACTTGTTAGTCTCGCCAATCGATTTACCAAATATGCCGATGAAGTGGATAGTTCTATAGTCACTTTGATGGTTAGACCTATTGCAAATGCAATTATAGAACGAGAGGCTCAAGAATTACTAATGAAATTAGTAGCTCCAGTGCTTCAAAAAACTGGCGGAGATGTAAGTCTTGGTGGAAACTTTTTTACTAATGCACGGCGAGCTGGAAGTTCTTGGAAAGTAACTAATT
>Ga0315293_10000642_pt1 | contig 32956 bp, 29 predicted proteins | sample YL17G13_20_MG_FD_203071 | JGI IMG/M metagenome (GOLD analysis project Ga0315293, IMG submission 203071) | Sediment microbial communities from Yellowstone Lake, YNP, Wyoming, USA - YL17G13_20 | ecosystem: Environmental > Aquatic > Freshwater > Lake > Sediment | place: USA: Wyoming | collected... | reverse complement strand
CCCTGCTGGTGAAGCGGTTCGTGGCCCTGCCCAACCTGCCGCTGCTGGCCCTGGTGGGCACGGCCTACATGCTTTCGTACGCGGGCTTGCTGTTGTGGTTTGACCTGCTCTCGGCCGGCGAGAAGCGCTTTATCGCCGATGGGCTGCGCCGCTTGCTGCCGCGCGCGGTTAAGGCGGGCGAAGCCGAAGGAGCGTAACCCGGAATGCGAACAATGAACAGAGGGACGCTGGAGCCAACGCCGTCAGCACGGGCCTCGGGGCTGGTGAAGCTGCTGGAATTCACCGCTTTTTTTTACATCGGGGGAACCGAGCGGCAACTGGTGAACCTGGTGCGCGCGCTGGACCGCTCGCGGTTCCTTCCGCACCTGGGCTGTTTCGGTCGCCGGGGCCAGTTTCTCGATGAGGTCGAGGCCACTGAGACGCCGATTCTCGAGTATCCGACCAACAGCCTGTACAAGCCCCGGGCCTGGAAGCAAAGCCTGAAGTTCGCCCTGGACCTCCGCCGGAAGGCCATCGACATCGTCCACAGCTACGGTTTCTACGCCAACACGTTCGCGGTGCCGGCGGCCTGGGCGGCGCGCACGCCGGTGGTGATCGCCGCCATCCGGGATACCGGCGAAATGCTGACCCGGGCGCAGCGGCTGGCGCAGAAACAGATCTGCCGGCTTGCCGATTGCCTTCTGGTGAACGCCGATGCCGTCCGCCGCTGGCTGATGGAACAGGGATACGCCGCCGAAAAAATCCATGTGATCCGGAACGGCATTGTGCCGCCCAGGCCCGCCGACCGGGACGCCGCAACCCGGGTGCGCCGCAGCCTGGGCCTGGCGGCCGACGTGCCGCTCATCGGAGTGCTGTCGCGCCTGAACAAGATGAAAGGGATCGAGTACTTCCTGGAGGCCGCGGCCGCCATGGGCCGGCGCGCGCGCCCCCCCCGGTTTCTCATCATCGGCGACGGCGGCCACCGGAAGGAACTCGAGCAGTATGCGGCCAGGTTGGGGCTGGGCGAGCGCGTTTTTTTCACCGGCTTTCGCACCGACGTTTCCGACGTGCTCTCGGCGCTGGACATCTCGGTGCTGCCGTCGCTGAGCGAAGGGCTGTCGAATTCCCTGCTGGAATCGATGGCCGCCGGCCTGCCCGTGATTGCCACCAACGTTGGCGGCAACCCGGAAGCCGTCGAAGACGGCGTCACCGGCATCATCGTCCCACCCGGCGATGCCGGAGCGCTGGCCCGCGGCATGGCCCTGCTGCTCGACAACGCGGAACTGGCGGCGGCGTTCGGCGAAGCGGCCAGGCGTCGCGTGGCGCAGCGCTTCTCGATCGAGCAGATGGTGCGGGAAACCGAAGCGCTTTATCTGCGGCTGTTGGAGCGCAGGCGGGCGGCGCCGGCCGGCCGGCTGGTCAAGGGTGAAGCATGAAGATCCTGCTGGTGGGTCCCCATCCGCCGCCGCACGGCGGTGTCTCGGTGCATGTCGCCGAGCTGCGCCGCCGCCTGGAGGGCGCCGGGATCGCCTGCCGCGTGGCCAACATCGATCCGCGGGCCCCGGCCTGCGGCGAATACCTGTCTGTCCGCGACGCCCGCGGCCTGGTTGCCGTGCTCTGGCGCCACGCGCGGCAAGGCTGGCTGCTGCACCTGCACGCCAACGGGCACAATCCGAAGAGCTGGCAGATGGCGCTGGTTTGCGGACTGGCCGGGCGCCTGGGCGGGGGCGCGCTGCTGACCCTGCATTCCGGGATGGCGCCCGCTTACTTGAGGGGCGCGGGCTTCGGCCGGCGCCTTCCGGCCCGCGCCGCCGCCCGCATGTACCACGGCATCGTCGCGGTCAACAGCGAGATCCGCGAGACCCTGGTTTCGCTGGGTGTGGAGCGGGAAAAAGTGGAGATGCTTCCGGCGTTCCTGGCCCCTCAGGGCACGGATTTCGCACTGCCCGCGCCGCTGGCCGACAAACTCGCCGGGCGCAGGCCGCTGCTGGCTGTCACGCTGTTCTTCCGGCCCGAGTACGGTTTCGACGTGCTGGTGGAGGCGCTGGGCCGGCTGCGGCGCCGCTATCCGCAACTTGGCTGCGCGGTCATGGGTGGCGGGGAGCAGGAGCCGGAGGCGAAAGCGCTGCTGAAGAGGGAAGGTCTTGAGGATGCCGTGCTGCTGCTGGGCGATATGCCGCATGAGATGTGCCTGGCGGTGATGGCGCGCGCCGACGTCTTCGTGCGGCCCAGCCGCGCCGACGGCGACGCGGTATCGGTGCGCGAAGCGCTGGCCCTGGGCACGCCGGTGGTCGCCAGCCGTGTCGGCGCGCGTCCGGACGGCGTGTTGCTGTTCGAGCCCGGCAATGCCCGGCAATTGGCCGGGACGCTCGACGCGGCCCTCCAGCGGCGCGCGGACGGTTCGCGTCCGGCGGCGGGCGGCGGAGACGCGGCATTCGCGCGCCTCCTCGAACTCTACGCGCGGGTGGCCGGCGCGGAGCCTGCGCGCCTGGCGGCTTTGCCCCTTTAGGGAAACCATGGGAAAGCTTGCAAAATTGCGCGGCATGAGCGCCGAAGAAGTTCGGCACCGTCTGCGCGAGCGTGTGCGCATGGCCGCCGACAAAGCCGCCTTTCTCATCGCCGGCTCGCCGGGCTATGAAGAGCCGCCCTGGGTGTCGCTGCCCGCCCGGCTGGAGCTTCAGGTTGGCCGCCGCCTCTACGACGAGCGGGGCGAGTTCTCCGTCCGGCTCTTCCTGGAGAACGTTGCCGGCCCTCGTTTCTACTTCGACCCCTCGCAGGCCGGCCGCCACCGCCGCCTGTTTGAGCGCTTGTATCCGGCCGAACTGAACCGGGTGGTGGAAGAAGCCGAGCGTATTTGCCGGCACCGCCTGCCGCTGCTTGGCCATGGCGAGGTGGCGCTTGGCGAACAGATTGACTGGCACCGCGACCCGCTCACCGGGCAGGCCTGGCCGGTTCGCTTCTGGGCCGACTACGACCTGGTGGGCGACAATTCGCTTCCCGATCCGAAGATCATCCACGAGCTGAACCGTCACCAGCACCTGCCCCGCCTGGCCATGGCCTGCTTCCTGACCGGGGAAGAACGGTACGGCCGCGAGGCCGTCGGGCAACTGGAAAGCTGGATGGCGCAGAACCCCGCCGGGGAAGGCGTCAACTGGCACTCCAGCCTGGAGATCGGCCTGCGCGTTATTTCCTGGCTATGGACCATGTTCTTCCTGCTGCCGTCGCCGGTCTTCGAGGAGCGGGTGGCGCGGGCCATGACGGAATCGATGGTGGCGCAGTTGCAGCACATCGCCCGCTACCCGTCGATCTACAGCAGCCCGAACACGCACCTGGTGGGCGAGGCGGCCGCCCTCTTCCTGGCGGGCGTGCTGCTGGAGCCGCTGGCCGCCGCGGCCGAGTGGCGGCGGGCGGGCGCCTCGCTGCTCGCCTCCCAGGCCGCCCGGCAAATACTTCCCGACGGCGTCTACGGCGAGCTTTCTTCCTACTACCACTGTTACGCGCTGGACTTCTACCTTCAGGCCGTTGTGCTGGCCGACCGAACCCGCTCTCCGCTGCCGGAGAACACGCGCCGGGCCGTGGAGCGGATGGCCGGCTTCCTCATGCACCTGACCGATCCGGGCGGAAGCATCCCGCTGCTCGGCGACGATGACGGAGGCCGGGCGCTGGCGCTGCACCTCCGCGACGGCCGCGATTTCCGTGGTTCGCTGGCGGCCTGCGCGGTATTGTTCCGGCGGCCCGATTTCAAGCACGTGGCCGGCGAGGCCGGCCCCGAGCTGTTCTGGCTGCTGGGTGAAGAGGGCGGCCGCGCATTCGCCGAACTGGGTGCGGCCGTTCCGGGCCAAACCGCCGTCGCCTTTCCTGCCGCCGGCTATTTCATCCAGCGTTCCGGCTGGACGCCGGATGCCGCCCGCCTGGTTTTCGATTGCGGCGGCATGGGCATGGCCGGCGGCGCCCACAGCCACGCCGATGCCCTCTCCATCACCCTGTCCTGTGCCGGAACCGAACTGCTGGCCGACCCCGGCACCTTCATCTACAACCGCGCGCCTGAGTGGCGCAATTTCTTCCGTTCGGCCCGGGCGCACTCCACGGCCGTGATCGATGGAAGCGACCAGTCGGCGCCGGGCGGCACGTTCTCCTGGAAAACGCGGGCCGCGGCCCGGCTGCGCCGCCACTTCTCGCCTTCCGGCCTGACTTACGTGGAAGCCGAACATGACGGCTTTGAACGGCTGCCGGAACCCGTGGTGCACCGCCGCCGCCTGCTGTTTGCCCAGCCGGACTATTGGCTGGTGCTCGACGATTTCCGCGGCCAGGGAGAGCACCGCTTCGACCTGCTCTATCATTTCGCCCCGCGTGCGGAGATGGAAATCCGGAACGGCGGCAGCGCGTGCCTGGAGCTGGTGGCCCGGGCGGGTGAAGCCTCGGGCCGCCCCGCGGAGCTGTTTCTGGCGCTGTGCGCGACGGCGCCGCTGGAAGCCGAGATGATTTGCGGGCGGGAAGGCCCGCCGCAGGGATGGCTCTCACGCGCCTACGGAGTGAAAGCGCCGGCTCCCGTGCTGCGCGCCGGCTTTCACTCCCGGGCGCCGGCGGCCGCCCTTTCCTTCCTGCTGTCGCGGGCGGCGACCGGCGGCGATGCCCGGTCCGGGACGGCGGCGGCGCGGCCGCGGCTCCAGCGGCTGGCCTCGCCCGCCGGGACGATGGCCTGTGCCCTCGAGCACGGGAGCTTCCGTGACGTCGTCGTCTTCGCGCCCAGCCGCGAACTGGTCGAAGTGGACCGCTGCCGGCTTCGCGGAGAGTTCTTCTGGCTGCGCGCCGAAAATCGCGTGTTGAAACAGCTTTTTGCCACCGACGCCCTCGGTTTCCACCGTGACGGCCGCGCCGTTTTTGAAAGTGAGCAGCCCATGCCGGGCGTCACCGTCCGCTTCTCCGGCGACCGCTCGGTGATCGAGGAACTTGGAACAGGGGATCAGAATCATGTGCGCTATTTGCGGGATCGTGAACTTCGAGTTGCATAACCCGGTCGATCGCCACCTGGTGAAGCGGATGACCGACATCCAGGCCCATCGCGGGCCCGACGACGAGGGTTATTGGTTCGCCGACAACGCCGGCCTGGGCCACCGCCGCCTCAGCATTATTGATCTGGGCGGCGGCAAGCAGCCCATCTTCAACGAGGACGGATCAATCGGGGTCATCCTGAACGGCGAGATTTACAACTACGCCGCCATCACCGCGGACCTGGTGGCCCGCGGCCATCGCTTCCGGACGCGCTCCGACACCGAGGCCATTGTTCACGCCTACGAAGAGTACGGCGAGGGCTGCCTGGAAAAGCTGCGGGGCATGTTCGCCTTCGCCCTGTGGGACAGCCGGCGGCGGCGCCTGTTCCTGGCCCGCGACCGCCTGGGCATCAAGCCCGTCTACTATTACCACGGCGCCACGTTTCTGGCCTTCGCCTCGGAAGTGAAGGCCCTGCTGGAAATCCCCGAGGTCCCCCGGCAGCTCGACCCCATCGCGCTCGATTCTTACCTGTCGCTGCGCTACGTGCCCGGCCCGCGCACCATGTTCAAAGACATCTGGAAGCTGCAGCCCGGGCACTTCATGGTTGTCGATGAGCACGGCCCGCGGATCACCCGCTACTGGGACATCGAGTACCGCGAGAAGGAGCCGTCTTCGCTGGCCGCTGACCTGGAGCGCTTCGAAGCGCTGCTGGAAGAGAGCGTGCGGCTGCGCCTGATCGCCGAAGTTCCCCTCGGCGTCTTTCTCAGCGGCGGCCTCGATTCCAGTGCCATCCTGGCGATCATGAGCAAGATCGCCGGCCAGGAGAGGATCAAGACCTTCAGCGTCGGCTACCAGAGCCCGGACGGAGGCGAGGAGGAAGAAAACGAATTCCACTACGCGCGCCAGGCCGCCCAGGCCTTCGGCGCCGAGCACCACGAATTTCGCGTCCAGCCCGTCGATTTCCGGGACTTCATGCCCAGCCTGGTCTGGCACCTGGACGAGCCGCTGGGCGACCCCAGCTCGATCCCGCTGTACTTCATCGCGCAACTGGCGCGCAAATACATCACCGTGGTGCTGTCCGGCGAAGGGGCCGACGAGATCCTGGCCGGCTACGGCATCTACCCCAGGATGCTGGCGCTGGACAGCGTCCACCGCGGGCTGCCGGAGTGCGTGAAATATGCGCCGCGCCTGGCCGCGCGCCTCCCCTGGGAGAAAGTGCGCCGCTACGCGCAACTGGCCGCCATGCCGCTGGAGGCGGGTTACCGCGGGGTGTCGCGCGCCTTCTTCCCCGACCAGAAGCGGCGGTTGCTGGCCGGCCCGGGTGGCAACGGCTTTTCTACGGAGCTGGACGGCATCTTTGCCGCGCATTTCGGCGCCGTGTCGCACGCCTCGCCGCTGGACCGCATGCTCTACGTCGATGCCAAGGTGTGGCTGCCCGACGACCTGCTGCTGAAAGCCGACAAGATGACTATGGCCAACGCGCTGGAGCTGCGCGTGCCGTTTTTGGATCACAAGCTGGTGGGCTTCGCGGCGCAGTTGGCCCAGGACCGCAAGCTGCGCGGCGGCACGGGCAAGTACCTGCTCCGGCGGCTGATGGAGCCGATCTTGCCGCCGTCGATCATCCGCCGGCCCAAGAAAGGGTTCCCGGTGCCGACCCAAAAGTGGCTGCGCGGGCAACTGAAGGATTTCGCCAGGCAGGCCTTGCTGGACTCCGCTTCCGCCTGCCGCCTCTACCTGAACCCCCAGGTGATCGAACAGATGATCAGCGAGCACGAACAGGGCCGGGCCAATCGCCAGGAGGAAATATGGTCGCTGCTGGTGTTCGAGTTCTGGCACAAGCTGTTTCTGGAAAAGAAGGTGGCCCGGCCGGCGGCTTCGGCGGAACTGGCGGAAGTGGCATGAACCGATCCGCAGATTGCGCGAATTCACGTGGAGGCGCCGCCGCAACCAAAGCCAGTCCGCGGACTACGCGGATTCTCCAGCCCCAGCGTTCGGCACCGAGATTCCTGCCCATGCGGACATCGCTCCTGGCGCTTCTTTGTTTTCTTTGTGTTTTTGCGGCCAGCGGGCGCGGCCAGGCCATCGAGTGGCGGACCACCGGAGCGCTGGAAAAGATCCGGCCCGGCGACCCCTGGCCCCACGACGCCGGTGGCGCGGTGGAGCTGTACGCGGCCCGCAACGAGTTCGAGCCCTTTCAAATTGTGTTGCGGACGACGGACGGCCCGGTGGACGGGGTGGACATCGAGGTGACGGATTTGGCCGGGCCGGCCGGCGCCATCGCCGCCCGCCAGAACGTCACCGTCTATTACGAAGCGTTCTTGACGTTGAAACAGCCGTCCTCGCGGGAGGGCGCGGCCGGCGAATGGCCCGATCCGCTGATCCCCCGCGTCGATCGGTACGCCGGAGAAAAGCGCAACGCCTTCCCGTTTCACTTGTCGCCCGGGCGCAACCAGCCCATCTGGGTGGATGTGTACGTTCCCCTGGGCACCCCGCCCGGTAAGTACGAAGGCCGGGCGAAAATCCTGGCCCGCCGCAAGGAGCTTGCCGCCATTCCCGTCAGCCTGACGGTGTGGGGCTTCACGCTGCCGTCTACCTCGAGTCTGCCCACCGCGTTTGGCTTCTCTGGTCCTGGGGCGGTAAAGCGCCACTATGGCAGTTACACCAGCGACGCCGACCTGTACCGGCTGGCCTGGTTGTACACCAAGAGCGGGTTGTTGCACCGGGTCAGCCTCTCCGGCGGGGCCATGGTCCCGCCGCGGATGAGCCAGGGCCGCGTGCCGTGGAGCGACTACGACAGCGAAGTCGGCCCGTTTCTGGACGGCTCCGTGCTTACCCGGAATGATCCGCTGCCCGGAGCGCGGCTGACCTCCGTGGACCTGCGCACGCCCGCCTACCTCACCGCCGCGGAGCTCGTGGAGTATTACAAGGCATGGATCCGGCACTTCGCCGCCAAGGGCTGGCTGAGCAGGTTGTACAATTATCTATGGGACGAGCCGAGCGCCGAGAGCTACCCGGCACTGGTGGAAAAGGGGCTTGTGGCGCATGGCGCGGGTCCCGGTTTGCGAAACCTGGTTACCGTGCCCTACCACAAGGACCTTGCCCAGGCGGTCGATATCTGGGTCCCGCTTGTCAATTGTCTGGAGTCGAAGCCGGGCTTCGACAAATTCTGCAGCCAGGTTGTTTCTGCCGAGGGCTACGCGGCTGAGCGGCGGGCCGGCAAGACGCTCTGGTGGTACCAGTCCTGTGCCAGCCACGGCTGCAACGGTCTCGGCGGCCGCTACTTCGACGGTTGGCCCAGTTACATGATCGATGTTCCCGCGGTGGCCAACCGCATCGCCGAGTGGCTGGCGTTCAAATACGGCATCGAAGGCGAGTTGTACTACGCCACCACCGAGGCCTACACGCGCACCGCGGATCCCTGGACCGACCTGTACGTCGCCGGCGGCAATGGCGACGGAACGCTTTTCTATCCCGGGCAGCCCGAGCGCGTCGGGGGCGCCACGCATATCCCGATCGAGAGCATCCGGCTGAAGCTGATCCGCGAAGGGATGGAGGACTACGAGTACCTGGCGCTGCTGGCAGCGCGCGGGCAGGGCGCCTTTGCCCGCCAGTCGCTGGATCGCCTGGCCGCCGCTCCCTACCACTGGGACCCTCATCCCCAGAACCTTTACGCCGTTCGGCGTTCGCTGGGCGGGAAACTGAGCGAGATGCCGGGACAACCCGTGGGCGCGCGGGCCGCGGGACCCGGGCGCGCGGACGCCGAGCAGCGCGCGGGGACGCCTTCCCCGAAGGCCATAAACTGATGCCAGTGCCAGCCTCACGCCGGTTGTTGGCCAGCATGCACCGCCCGCTGGTCGGGGTGCTGGAGGTGTTGGCTGCCCACAAACGACCGATCACGGCTTCCTGGCGCAGGCGAATGGCGGGCCTGGGGCTGCCCGCCGGTCAGGTGGAATTGCTGAGCGGGCTGAGTCTGTTGACGCTCGGCGGTTGCCTCCGCGCCGGCAACTTCGAGGGCTACCGGCAGGCGGCCGAACACCGGGGGCACCTGCTGGCCGAGGGCGGCATCTCCGAGGAACATGCCGTCGCCGCCCTGGCCCTGCTCGGGGAATGCTGCCTGCCGTACCTGGGCTGGAACAGCAGCGAGGCCCGCGGGCTGGCGGCCGCATTGGCGCGGCTGACCTCGACCGCCCAGTTGTCGGTCATTTCCGGCTACGAGAACCAGCGCGCCGCGGGCTGGCGCGCGCTGGAGCAGCGGCTGCGCAGCGCCGAGGAGCGCCTGCGCAATTTTTCGATGCACCTGATCAACATCTCCGAGCAGGACCGCAGCCGCCTCTCCCGCGACCTCCATGACGAGGTGGGGCACAACCTGCTGGTGCTCAAGCTCTACATGGAGATGATCGCGATGGATCTGAAGGAAGGGAAGAGCAGCCAGGTGGTGGAGAAGCTGGAGGAGGCGGTGGAGCTGGTGGGCCAGGCCATCGAAGGCGTGCGGCGGCTGGCCTTCAACCTGGGCCCCGCGATTCTCGACGAGATGGGCTTCGTGCCCTCGCTGAAGCGCTACGCGCGCCAGTTCACGGCGCGCACGCGGATCCGGGTGCGCGTCGAGCCCCGGAACATGCCCGCCGAGCTGCCCTCCAGCTACCAGGTGGCGCTGTACCGCGTTTTCCAGGGGGCGCTGTCGAACATCGCGCAGCATGCGCAGGCCAAAAACGCCAAGGTGACGCTGGGCAGCGCCGGGGGCTCCATCTCCATGGTGATCGAGGACGATGGCATCGGCTTCGACGTGGAAAAAGTGATGCGCGATTCCAACCAGGCCTTCGGCCTCATGGCCATGCGCCAGCGCATCGAGATGCTGGGCGGCGGCATCCGCGCCGAGTCGCAGCCCCAGCGGGCCGGCGCCAAAACCGGCGGCACACACATCGAGGTGCGCCTGCCCCTGCTGGAGGCCAGCGGCGCCGCGTAGTGGCGAGTGCGGAGTGCGGAATTACTCCGCATTCCGCATTCCGAATTGCGAATTACTATGAACGACAAGGTCCGAATCCTGATTTGCGACGACCACGCGCTGTTCCGGGAAGGGATCAAGGCGCTCCTGGCGCATGAGCCGTCATTCGAGGTGGTCGGGGAAGCCAGCGACGGCCGCGAGGCGGTCACCATGGCTGCGAACCTGCGCCCCGACATCATCCTGATGGACATCGCCATGCCCGATCTGAGCGGGTACGACGCCACGCGGCGCATCAAGCAGGCCAACAAGGGGGCCAGGGTTCTCATCCTCACCATGTACGACGACGAGGACATCATCGCCCGCTGCCTCGACGCCGGCGCCTCCGGCTACGTCCTGAAAGACACGCCGGCCATGCAGTTGATTTACGCCATCCAGACGGTGCGAAAGGGGGGCAAGTACCTGAGCCCCGAGGTCATGAAGAAGGTCGTCAACCAGTACGTGTCCGGGGCGGTGCGCGCCGAGACGCGCTACGACCGCCTGAGCGGCCGCGAGCGCGAGATCCTGAAGCTGCTGGCCGACGGCCTTTCGGTCAAGGAAGTAGCCTCCCGCCTGGACCTCAGCGTCAAGACCGTGGACGTCCACAAGTACAACCTGATGCGCAAACTGGACATTCACGACCGCGCCGAGCTGATCAAGTACGCCATCCAGAACAAGCTGATCGGCATGCCGCTGGCCGACCGCGCCTTCACCACCGAGCGCCGCCGCAAATCCGGGTGATTGTTCCGCAACAGAGCCGCGAGCGTAAGCGAGCGGACCGCACTCGACGCATTGACGGCGTGTGCAGATTGGCGGCGGTCGGATGGCTGGTCCGCTCCCTTACGGTCGCGGCTCGGTTACCGCGTTCCCGGTTCCTCGTCTTTGGGGCGCGCTTGTGCGCGGCGGGCGCGGATCTCTTCCAGGCGGGCGCGGATGCGCGCTTCCAGGCCCTGGTCGGTAGGCAGGTAGTAGCGCCGGCCGGCCAGCCGCTGGGGCAGGCATTCCATCTCCGGCGCCAGCTTTTCTTCCCGTTCGTGTGCGTACTGGTAGTTCTTGCCGTAGCCGAACTGCTTCATCAGCGAGGTCACCGGGTTGCGGAGGTGCAAGGGCACGGGCTCGGCAGCCGTCTTTTCGGCGTCGTCCTGGGCTGCGCCATAGCCGGTATAGAGGGCGTTCGATTTTGGGGCCATGGCCAGGTAGACGGCGGCTTCGGCCAGCGCCAGGTTGCCCTCCGGCATGCCCACGAAGTGCGCCGCCTGCATGGCCGCGACAGTCACCTCCAGGGCGCGCGGGTCGGCCAGGCCGATGTCCTCGCTGGCCATGCGGATCAGCCGGCGCGCGATGTACAGCAGGTCCTCGCCGGACTCCAGCATGCGCACCAGCCAGTACATGGCCGCATCCGGGTCGCTGTTGCGCACCGACTTGTGCAGCGCCGAAATCAGGTTGTAATGCTGTTCGCCGGCCTTGTCGTAGAGCAGCACCCGGCGCTGGATGGCGTCTTCGACGATCTGGGGCGTGATCTGGATGCCGCCCTCGGGCCCCGGCCGCCCGGTCACGGCCGCCGCTTCCAGCGTGTTGTAGGCGGCGCGCGCATCGCCGGAAGAGAACACCGCGATGTGGCGCAGCAGCTCGTCCGGGACCTCGATCTTCTTGCCGCCCAGCCCGCGCCTCTGGTCGGCCAGCGCCCGGCGCAGCAGCGTCACGAGCTGTTCCTCGGTGAGCGGGTTCAGCGCGTAGACCCGGCTGCGCGACAACAGCGCCGAAATCACCTCGAACGACGGGTTTTCCGTCGTCGCGCCGATCAGGATGATATCTCCCTTCTCCACATACGGCAGGAAAGCGTCCTGCTGGGCCTTGTTGAAGCGATGGATTTCATCGACCAGAAGGATGGTGCGATGGCCGAGCCGGCGGGCGCGTACGGCGTCCGCCATCACCGCCTTGATTTCCTTGATGCCGGCCAGCACGGCGCTGAAGGGGGCGAACTCGCTGCGCGTCAGCCGCGCGATGACGTGGGCCAGCGATGTTTTCCCGGAGCCGGGCGGCCCCCACAGGATCAGCGACGAAAGCTGGTCTTTCTCGATCTGGGTGCGAAGCGGCTTGCCCGGCGCCAGGATGTGCTCCTGGCCCAAGATCTCGTCCAGCGTTTCAGGCCGCATGCGATCGGCCAGCGGACGCGGCTTCTGCCGCGCGGCTTCCTCCTCGACTTGCTTGAATAGACCCATCGTCGTAAAGGCGGCTGTGGGCTGTGGCCCACCGCCGGCAGCCTCCAGCCCACAGCCTACAGCCTACAGCCGCTTGCTTCTCGCTTTGGCCGCTTCATGCAGAAAAATGCCGGCGGCCACCGCCGCGTTCAGAGACTCGACCCCCCGCGCATGCCGGATGCTCACCTGCTCGGAGGCGGCCAAAATCGGCTCGGGCACGCCGGCGCCCTCCGAACCAATCGCCAGCGCCAGGGGCTCGGTCAAGTCGATGTCATCGAGGGTTCGCCGTGCGCGCGGCACCGCCGCGTACAGCCGGGTGTGGTGCCGGCGAAGCATTTCCAGGGCCTCGCCGTACTTGAGCCCGTGAACGTGGGGAAGCCGGAACACCGAACCCGCCGAGGCGCGCAGCAGCTTCGAGTTCTCCGGGTGAACGGCGCCTTCCAGCAGCATGGCGCCGGTGGCTCCGAAGGCCTCGCCGCTGCGCAGGATCGTGCCCGCATTGCCCGGGTCCTGGATGCCGGCCAGGAGCACCACCAGGGGCGGATGGGGCTGAAACAGGTCGGCGGCGGTCCAGGAGCGCGGCCGTACCAGCGCCGCCACTCCCTGCAGCGCGGGCGCCGCAGAAACACTCTCGAAGACCCGGGCGGCCAGGCGGACCACCTGTGGCGCGACGCGGTGGCGATCGAGCAGGCGCCGCAATTCCTCCTCGGCCTCCGGCGTGCAAAACACCTGGGGAACGGCCAGCCCGCTGTCCAGCGCCTCTTCCAGCAGGTGGAAGGTCTCGACAGCGAGCAAGCCCTCGGCTGTCCGCTGGCCGCGCGTGAGCGCCTGCCGCAGTTTTTTCACCTGCTCGTTGTGCCGGCTCTGGATGGCCTGGGTCTGGCCTCCCACAGGGATATTGTATTAGGTACCGGGCGTGAGGCGGAAGGCGGAAGGCAGAAGGCAGAAGGCGGAAGGCAGAAGGCAGAAGGCAGAAGGCGGAAGGCAGAAGGCCACAGCCCACAGCCTCCAGCCTCCAGCCTACAGCCTGCGGTTGACTGGCGCATGGGCGCGTGTTAGTTTGGCACAATTCCCGGCGGCTGGGAGCGCGGCAAAGAGGTGTCAGCTTGGCGGAAATGATTGAGATTGTCCCCGATTCCCCGGACCCGGCTCGGATCGACTATGTCGCGGGTCTGATCCGAAGCGGCCAGGTGATCGCGCTGCCGACCGACACCTTCTATGGCCTGGCCGCAGACCCTTTCAACCTCTACGCGGTGGAGGAGATCTTCCAGATCAAGGGCCGGCCGGCGCACAAGCCGCTGCTGCTGCTGGTCGGTTCCGTGGAGATGGCCGAAGAGCTGTCGTCGGGCGACCTGCCCGACCGCTTCTATTCGCTGGCGCGCCGTTTCTGGCCGGGCCCGCTGACCATGGTCATTCCGGCGTCGCGCCGGGTGCCGCTGAAGATCACCGGGAACACGGGCAAAGTGGCGCTGCGGTTGCCCGCCGCGAGGATCCCGGTTTCGCTGGTTCAGGCGCTGGAGATTCCTTTGACCGGGACCAGCGCCAACCTGGCGGGCATGAAAGAGTGCGCGTCGGCGCACGAAGTGCAGCACAGCCTCGGCGAGCGCCTGCGGCTGATCGTTGACGGCGGTGAGGCGAAAACGGCGGCGCCCTCCACCATCGTGGAGGTGACCCACCAGGGCTGGCGGCTGATCCGCGAGGGCGCCATCCCGGCGGAGCAGATTGCCGACCTGCTGGCCGCATGAACCGCTGGCACCGTTATCGCGCCTGGTTGCTGTTGGCCGTTCCCGCCGCGTTTCTCGCCGACTTCGGCTACCTGGCCTCTCGGGTGTGGATCGAAGCCGGGCGCAATGAAGCCCGGCCGGCCGCCGTCATCGTGGTGTTCGGGGCCGCCGAGTACCGCGGCCGCCCCTCTCCGGTTTTGCGGGGCCGCCTGGACCGGGCCCTGGAATTGTACCGCCGCGGCCTGGCCGGCATCATCATCACCACCGGCGGCCCCGGCGGCGATCCCGATTTTACCGAGGCGGGCGTGGCCCGCAACTACCTGGTGGCCCACGGCGTTCCTCCCGAGAGCATCCTGGTCGAGGACGAAAGCGCCAGCACCTCCCAGACCATCCTGGATGTCGTCGAGATCATGTCGCGCCACGGCATGCGCACCTGCCTGGTGGTCAGCGACGGCTACCACCTGTTCCGCATCAAGCGGCACATGCGCAGCAAGGGGATCGAGGCCTACGGCGTGCCGCGCGAGGTCCGGGTGGTTATGCCTGTGGGCCTCCGGGTGTGGGCCACGGTCAAGCAGGTGCTCGGCTACATGCTCTGGCGCATCGGCGTCCTTTTGTGAACCGGGCGGCGCGCTGGCCGGAAATCTCTCTCTTGTGTGCGCCGCCCCGGTTTCCGCTATAATGTGGCTCCAGCCGAAAAGCCGGGTGAGGATTGTATGGGCGTAGCGCTGACAATGGGTTTGTCGAAGCTGGTGGAGGAAACCGCCAAATCCAGCCAGTGGATGAACAGCAGCGAGATGGTCGAGAAGCTGGTTACTGAGCTGGCCAAGACCTTTCAGGTGAAGCCGCACGAAGTGGCCATCCTCCATGTGACGCATGGCGGCTCGGTCCTCTCCTTCATCTATCCATTCAAGCTGCAGAAGGTGGGGAGCGTCCCCATGAGCAGCACCGCGTCGCTGGCCGTGCGGACGGTGCGCGAGAAGCGGCCGGAAATGGTCAACAACTTCCCGGCCCAAAAGCATGCCACGGTCTTCGAGGCGGTGAATCTGAGCGCGGAAGCCAAGGGCAGCCCCATCCAGAAAATCATGAGTGCCCCGCTGATTTCCGAAGGGAAGGCGGTGGGCGTGATCCAGGTTTCGCGCAAGGGCAAGGACCCCCCGAGCGCCGGTCCGGATTTCACCATCAAGGATCTCACCACGCTCATGACCACGGCCGGAATCCTGGCCAAGCTGTTCAAAGCCGCCAAATAGCGTGCTGAGCGCCGAGTCCGCCTCTTGTTTGGCTGCGGGGATGGCCGCGTTGTGGTTCAATAGACCCATGGGCCAGCTCCCGATGCATTTGCGCCGCGGCTTCCTTTTTTTTCTTCTGACCAGCCTGCTGGTCGTCCTGGCCATAGCGCCCGCCGGCACCGCCGAGCGGGTGACCATCGTGGTGTTGGCCACCACCGATCTTCACGGCGCCATCTACCCGCTCGATTACTACGCCGACCGGCCGGCGGCGCTGGGGCTGGCGCGCGTCTCGACGCTGGTGGAAGAAGAACGCCGCCTCCACCCGGAGGCCATGCTGATTGACTGCGGCGACACCATCCAGGGCTCGCCCCTCGAGTACCTTCACCAGCGGGCGGTCCGCGAAAAGGGCGGCACGGCCTCCCGCGACCCGATGATGCTGGTGATGAACTATCTGCGCTACGACGCCATGGCGGTCGGCAACCATGAATTCAACTTCGGGCTGCCGGTGCTACTGAAGGCGCGCGGGGAGGCGGAATTCCTGTGGATTTCGGCCAACGTCACGCCGGCTGCCACGGAAGAGGAGGCCATCGCGGTTTCCAAGCGGCAGTACGAGAAGGCGGCCGACCACATGGGCGATCGCACCTTCGAGCCCATGCTGCTGAAGCAGGTCAACGGCGTGCAGGTGGCGGTGATCGGGCTGACCACGCCGGCCATCCCCAACTGGGAGCCGCCCGAGCACATCCAGGGCTATCGCTTCGAGCCGGCGCCGGAGGCGGCCCGCTTCTGGGTGCGCCATGCCCGCCAGGTGCGTGACGCCGACCTGGTGATCCTGGCGGCGCACACCGGCCTGGAGCGCGACCCGGAAAGCGGCGAGCCGGTGGGCGATCAGCTCGCCGGCGAAAACGCGGTCTACCAGTTGGCCGCCGGCACCTCCGGCGTGGACGCCATCGTGTTCGGGCACACACACCAGGAAGTGCCCGGGCGAATCCTGAACAACGTGCTTCTGGTGCAGCCGAAAAACGGCGGGCGGTCGCTGGCCGAACTCACTTTCGTGCTGGAACGGCCGGACGGCGGCGGGCGCTGGCAAGTCAGCGAAAAGCGCTCCCGGCTGATTCCCGTCACCAACGACACGCCGGCCGACCCCAAAGTGCTGGAAATCGCCAGGCCCTATCATGAGGCGGCCGAACGATACCTGAAGACGCCGGTGGCGCAAGCCGCGCGCGATCTGGATACCCGGTTGGGGCGCGTCGTGCCCGGCGGCGGCGCGCTGGAGGTCATCCACGAAGTGCAACTGGCCGTCGCCAAGGCCGATGTTTCCCTGGCCGCCCTGTTCAATGCCTCGTTGCGCATTCCCAAGGGGCCGGTGACGGTGCGCCAGCTGGCCTCCCTGTATGTTTACGAGAATACCCTGGTGGCCATTGAAGCAACCGGCCGGATGTTGAAAGACGCGCTGGAACACTCGGCCCGCTATTTCAATCAGTACCGGGGCCCGGGCGGCGGGCCGCTGATTAACCCGAAAGTGTTTGGGTTCAATTACGACACGGCGGCCGGCGTCACCTACCGCATCGACCTGTCGCAACCGGCCGGCCAGCGGATCGTGGACTTGCGATTCAAGGGGCAGCCGCTGGCACCGGACCGTAAGTTGCGGCTGGCCATCAACAGCTACCGAAAATCGGGCGGCGGCGGCTACACCATGTTCCACGACGCGCGGGTGCTCTGGCAGTCGAACCAAGACATCCGCCAGTTGATGATCGATTACTACACCAACAAGAAAGTGATCGATGGCCGCGGCCAGCCTGCCTGGGAGATCGAGCCGGAAGCGGCGCGCCGCGCGCTGGTGCAGGAGGTCGAGGGCGCTGCGCAACCAGCCCATTGACCCCTGGGAGCGCGGGCCTCTCGCCGGCTTGACCGCTCAGGTGCATGGGGTTTGCGGGGCGGCCGAGACGGCCGCGCTCCCAGGGGCCGCTGGGTTGCGTTGACTTGAGGGGCTGATCCGATATAATCAATAGCGTAGCCCGCCCGCAGGAATTCCCTCACGCAGTCCTGACGGGTCTTCGCGCCCATGTTTATTACCGTTGAAGAATTACAGGGACATTCGGTCAAGTTCGATGAATCGTTTACCCAGGAGCATATTGATTACTTGATGGAAGGGCTGAAGCAGGTCGGGCCGCTGACGGTTCGCGGCTCGGCCCGGCTGGTGGTGGAGGAAATCGAGATTCGCGGGCGGGTGGTGGCCTCGATGGAGGTGATCTGCGCGCGGTGCCTGGAGCCGGTCGAGCACGCCGTCGATCTCAACTTCGATCTGGTCTACCGGCCCATCACCAGCATCACCCGCGGGGACGAATTCCAGGTGCCGCGCGGAGAAGAGGAGATCGGCTTTTACCGCGAGGGAAGGCTATTGCTGGAAGACGTGGTCAAGGAGCAGGTGCTGCTGTCGCTGCCGATGAAGAGCATCTGCCGCACCGACTGCCGGGGGTTCTGCCCGGCCTGCGGAACCAACCTCAACCGCGAGGCGTGCCGCTGCGGCGGGCCGATCGACCCACGGTGTGGGAAGCTGAAACTGTAATTGCGGAATGCGGATTGCGGATTGCGGATTTCATACCGCACCTGCTTGGCGAATCCGAAATCCGAAATCCGCAATCCGCAATCAGGAGAGAGCATGCCGAACCCCAAACGACGCCACTCGAAGCGGCGCACCAGCACCCGGCGGGCGCACGACCACCTGGTGGCGCCCGCGCGCATCAACTGCTCCAACTGCAAGGAGCCAAAATTGCCGCACCGAACCTGCCCGCATTGCGGTTACTATAAGGGCCGCGAAATCGTTGAGGTAGCCTCCGAGTAGCCGTGATAACCATCGCCGTAGACGCCATGGGAGGCGACCAGGCGCCGCGTGCCGAGGTGGAGGGCGCCATGCAGGCCGCCCGGGAGTGGGGGATCCGCGTTCTGCTGGTGGGGCGCGAGGAAGTGGTCCGCCGGGAACTGGCGAACCACCCGCACGCCGGCCTGCCGCTGGAGATCGTCCATGCCAGCGAGGTGATCAGCATGGACGAAAAAGCGGCCAAGTCGTTCCGCCAAAAGCGCGACAGCTCGATTCGCGTGGGGGCCCGGCTGGTGCGCGACGGGCGGGCCCAGGGCCTGGTCTCGGCGGGCAATACCGGGGCCGTCATGGCCACGGTGAAGATCGTGCTGGGCGCGTTGCCGGGCGTGGACCGGCCGGCGCTGGCCGGCGTCTTCCCCACCTCCAAGGGCACCGCCGCCATCATGGTCGATGTGGGCGCCAACGTCGATTGCAAGCCCCAGAACCTGGAGCAGTTCGCCATCATGGGCGAGATCTATTCGCGCGCCATCTTCGGAATCGCCCGGCCCAGGGTCGGCCTGCTCTCGATCGGCGAGGAAGAGACCAAGGGCAACGAGCTGACGCGCGAAGCCTACCCGCTGCTGCAGCGCCTGGCGCTGGATTTCGCCGGCAACGTCGAGGGCCGCCACGTGTTCGACGGCACCCTGGACGTCATCGTGTGCGACGGCTTTATTGGCAATGTGGCGCTGAAGATCAGCGAAGGCCTGGTGGAGACCATCAAGCACAGCCTGCGGCAGGCCCTGTCCAGCACCACGGCCGCCAAGGTCGGCTACGTGCTTTCGCGCCGGGCTTACGCGGATTTCAGGAAGCGTTTCGACTACTCCGAGTACGGCGGGGCGCCGCTGCTGGGCATCAAGGGCGTGTGCATCGTGTGCCACGGCCGCTCCAGCGCCAAGGCCATCAAGAACGCCGTGCGGGTTGCCGCCGAAGTCCACGGGCGGGAGATCAACCAACTGATCGAGGCCGATCTTGCCCGGCGGGCTTCCCGCCGGCAGGCTTCGGCCAGCGCCGATCCGTCCTGAGACCTCAGTCCTGAGACCTGAGACTTGAGACTTGAGACGTGCAGGTCCCAGGTCTCAGGTCCCAGGTCTCTCTATGACGAAACTGGCTTTTCTGTTTCCCGGGCAGGCGTCGCAATACCCGGGCATGGGCCGCGAACTGGCTGAGCGTTACCCGGAGGCGCGGGCCGTCTTCGAGGAGGCCGACCAGGCGCTCGGCTTCCCGATCTCCCGGCTGTGTTTCGAGGGGCCCGAGGAACAACTGAAGCTGACCGAGAACACGCAGCCCGCGATTCTGACCGTGTCGGTGGCCGCCTGGCGGGTGCTGGAACAGCGCGGTGTGGCCCCGGACTATGTGGCCGGGCACAGCCTGGGCGAGTACTCGGCGCTGGTGGCGGCCGGCGGCCTGGCGTTTTCCGATGCGCTGGAGACGGTACGCAAGCGGGGCCGGTACATGCAGGAGGCGGTGCCGGTTGGGACCGGCGCCATGGCCGCCATCACCCGCTTCCCGCTGGCCCAATTGGAAGAAGTCTGCCGGGAGGCGGCGCAGGGCGAGGTAGTTTCGCCCGCCAATATCAACTCGCCGGACCAGATCGTGATCTCCGGCCACGCGTCGGCTGTGGCGCGCGCTGTCGAGCTGGCGAAGCAGCGCGGCGCCAAGCGGGCGCTGCTGCTGCCGGTCAGCGCACCGTTCCACTGCGCGCTGATGCGGCCGGCCCAGCAGCGGCTGGCCTCCGACCTGGAGAAGCTGGCTTTCCGCGATCTTCGCTTCCCGCTGGTCAACAACCTGGCGGCCCGGCCGACCCGCGCCGCCGAGGAAGCGCGCGCCGGCCTGATCGGCCAGGTGTCGGCGCCCGTGCTGTGGGAGCAGTCCATCCGGAAGCTCATTGAGCTTGGCGCCACGACGTTCGTGGAGGTGGGGCCGGGCAAAGTGCTGTGCGGGCTGTTGCGGCAAATCGACTCCAGCGTAACCGGAGTGCAGGCCGATGAATTTCGGATTTCTGACGGGCATGCTTGAAATCCGCAATCCGCAATCCGCATTCTGAAATTCGGAGGAGGCCGTATGAAGGGGCGAGTGGCATTCGTAACCGGGGCGGCGCAGGGCATCGGGCGCGCTTGCGCGCTGGCGCTGGCCGAGGCCGGCGCCAGGCTGGTCCTGGCCGACGTGAACCAGGAGAAGCTGGATGGCGTGGCCAACGAGGTTGCCGGCTGCGGCAGCGAAGCACTGGCCGTGCCCATGAACGTGGCCGACGCCGCCCAGGTGGAAGCAGCCTTCCGGAAAGCTTACGAGCGGTTCGAAAAAGTCGAGATCCTGGTGAACAACGCCGGCATTACCCGCGACCAGTTGCTGGTGCGCATGAAACGCGAGGACTGGGATGCCGTGCTGGGGGTGAATCTGACCGGAGCCTACCTGTGCACGCAGCAGGCGCTGCACGGCATGATGAAGCAGCGGTACGGGCGCATGGTCAACATCGCTTCCGTGGTGGCGCGGATGGGCAATGCCGGCCAGGCAAACTACATCGCCTCCAAGGCCGGCCTGATCGGGCTGACGAAGGCCGTGGCCCAGGAAGTGGCCTCGCGCAACATCACCGTCAACGCCGTGGCGCCCGGCTTCATTGCCACCGCGATGACCGAGAAGCTGAACGAGCAGGCCCGCGAGCGCCTGCTGCAGCGCGTGCCGCTGGGCCGCATGGGAACGGATCGCGACGTCGCCGTCGCCGTGCGCTTCCTGGCCTCCGAGGAAGCCGGTTACATTACCGGCCACGTGCTGGACGTGAACGGCGGCATGTATATGTCATAGGTCCAAGGTCCAACCGTGTTTCCTGGGACCTTGGACCCATAGACCCTTGGACCCTTGGACCTTCCTATGTTAAGAATGAGGGGTTTGCCGGTTTACTACAAAACAGGAGGAGCAGCCTGATGGCAGTGGTTGAAGAACGGGTAAAGCAGATCATCGTGGAGCAACTGGGTGTGGATGAAGCCGAAGTGACGCCCACCGCGTCCTTCGTGGACGACCTGGGCGCGGACTCGCTGGATACCGTGGAGCTGGTGATGGCCTTCGAAGAAGCGTTCGAAATCGAGATTCCCGACGAGGACGCCGAGAAGATCAACACGGTGAAGCAAGCGATCGATTACATCCAGTCGCACGTGAAAGCGTAGCCGGGGGCCTGGCCCGCCGGGCGGCGCAGCGGTGGCTTGGCGGGCCGCTGTCCGGCTGTGCCGCGAGGCGCGAGGGAGTACATGGGACGAAGGGTAGTGATCACCGGGATGGGCCTGGTTTCCCCGCTGGGCCTGACCACCGAGGAGACGTGGCAGGCGCTGCTGGCGGGCAGGAGCGGGGTGTCACAGATCACCCTTTTTGACGCCTCGAATTTTGCCTGCCGGATCGCGGCCGAGGTGAAGGGCTTTGACCCCCTGAACTGGATCGAGAAAAAAGAAGTCAAGAAAATGGGCCGCTTCATCCACCTGGCGATCGCGGCGTCGGACGCCGCCGTGCGCACGGCCGGCCTGGCGATCACCCCCGAGCTCTCCGAGCACGTGGGGGTCTACGTCGGCTCCGGGATCGGCGGCTTCGACGTGATCGAGCGCGAGCATACGGCGCTGCTGGAGGGCGGGCCGCGCAAGATTTCGCCCTTCTTTATTCCGGGGGCCATCATCAACCTGGCGGCGGGGCAGATCTCGATCCGCTTTAATGCCCGCGGCCCCAACTCGGCGACGGCCACGGCCTGCTCGGCCAGCGCGCACGCCATCGGCGACTCGTTCCGCCTGATTCGCGGCGGCGAAGCTGAGGTCATGATCTGCGGCGGGGCCGAGGCGGCCATCACGCCCATGGGCGTGGGCGGGTTCGCCTCCATGCGCGCCCTCTCGGTGCGTAATGACGAACCGCAGCGCGCCTCGCGTCCCTTCGACAAGGACCGCGACGGCTTCGTCATCGGCGAGGGCTCCGGCATCCTGATCCTGGAAGAGCTGGAGTTCGCGCAGCGGCGCGGCGCTTCCATCATCGCCGAGGTCGTCGGCTACGCGATGACCGCCGACGCCTTCCACATCACGGCGCCTTCCGAAGACGGCGACGGCGGGTTCCGGGTGATGCGCGACGCCATGGCCCGGGCCGGAATCGGGCCCCAGCAGGTCGGCTATATTAACGCCCACGGCACCTCCACGCCGTACAACGATAAGTTGGAGACCATCGCCATCCACCGGGCCTTTGGCGAGCACGCTGCCAAGGTGGCGGTCAGCTCCACCAAGTCGATGACCGGGCACCTGCTGGGGGGCGCCGGCGGCCTGGAGGCCGCCGTCGTTGCGCTGGCGCTCCGCGACCAGGTGCTGCCGCCGACCATCAACTACGAGACTCCGGACCCGGAATGCGACCTCGATTACGTTCCCAACCGGTCGCGCCCGGCGTCGCTGGAATACGCGCTCAGCAATTCGTTCGGATTCGGCGGGACGAATGCCTGCCTGGTGCTGAAGCGCTATGCACAGTGACGAGTGAGGAGTGACAAGTGACCAGTAAGAGTTCGGCCGCTGGTCACTCGTCACTGGTCACTCGTCACTCTTCCTGGGTGTTCTATGAACGTCGTGGTGTGCATCAAGCAGGTTCCGGCCAAGGATTCGACGCTGCGTCCCAGCGAGGACGGGACGTGGATCCGCGAGACCGACATCAGTTACGAGATCAATGAGCCGGACGCTTACGCGCTGGAAGCGGCGCTGCGGCTGAAGGAACAGCACGGGGGCAGCGTGGTGGTGCTGTCGGCGGGCCCGGCCCGGGCGCAGACGGTGATCCGGGAAGCGCTGGCCAAGGGCGCCGACCGCGCCATCCATTTGGACGACCAGGCTTTCGTCGGCCTGGACGCTTACAACACCGCCCGGCTGCTCTCGCTGGGGCTGAAGGGCGAGCAGTTCGATCTGCTGTTGACTGGGCTGCAGTCGGACGATCTGGGCCTGGCGCAAACCGGCGTGGTGCTCGCCGAGCTGCTCGGCCTTCCCCATGCCACTATCATCATGGACGTGCAGCCCGCCGACGGCCGGCTCAAAGTGAAGCGGGAGTTGGAAGCGGGCTGGTTCCAGATGGTGGAGATGCCCCTGCCCGCCGTGCTCACCATCCAATCCGGCCTCGCCAAGCTCCGCTACGCGACCCTGATGGGCATTAAGAAGGCCAAGACCAAGGAAATCCGGCGCATCACCAAGGCCGACCTGAACTGGAACGACGCCGAGTGGGCGAACCGCTGCGTGATCCGCCGGGTCTACGTGCCGCAGAAGACCAAGCAGACGCAGTTCCTGACCGGCACGCCAAAAGAAGCGGCCGCCAAACTGGTGGAGAAGCTGAAGTTCGAAGCCCGGGCCCTGTAACACCTCCCGCTTTGTGTGCCTTTGTGCCTTGGTGCCTTTGTGGTGAAAACGAAATGCCAGACGCGATTCTGACCGTGATCGAGCAGCAAGCGGGGAAACTGAACCGCATGAGCCTGGAGACGCTGGCCGCGGCGCAGGCCATGGGCCGCGACCTGGGCCGCGAGGTCGAGGCCGTCATTCCCGGCAGCGGCGTCAGCGAACTGGCCGGCCAGGTCCCGGCCCCCAAGGTGTACGCACTCCAGCACCCCTTGTTGGAACCGTACACGCCCGATGGCTACAGTATCGCGCTGCGGCAGGCCATCGAGCAGTTGCGGCCCTGGCTCGTGCTTCTGCCGCACACCTACCAAGTCCGCGACTTCGCCTCCAAGCTGGCCGCGTCCCTGGAGCGGGGCTTCGTGCCCGATTGCATCGGCTACAAGGTCGAGAACGGCCAACTGGTTCTTACCCGGCAGTTGTTTCAGGGGAAGATGAACGCCGACGTGGCCTTTGTTGGCCAGCCGCCATACTTCGCGTCGATCCAGGCCGGAGCGTACCGTGCCGACCAGCTCGCCTCTGTTTCGCCGGCGGTGGAGCGGATCGATGTCCGCCTGGAGCCCGCGCAGGTCCGCAGCCGGCCGGGCGAGCGGTTCCAGGAGGCCAAGCGAACCGTGGACCTGAGCCAGGCGGAGGTGATCGTGGCCGTAGGGCGGGGAATCAAGGAACAGGAGAACCTGTCGCTGGCGCAGGGCCTGTGCGAGGCGCTCCACGCGGAAATGGCGGCTTCGCGGCCCATCTGCGACAACGGCTGGCTCCCCATGGAGCGCCAGATCGGCAGCTCCGGCCAGACCGTGTCGCCCAAGCTCTACCTGGCGCTCGGCATCTCCGGCGCCATTCAGCACGTGGTGGGCATGAAGAACTCCCGCGTCATCGTGGCCATCAACAAGGACCAGAACGCGCCCATCTTCGAAGTGGCCGACTACGGCATTGTCGGCAACCTGTTCGATGTTGTCCCTTTGCTGGTCGAAGAAATCAAGAAAGCGAAGGGTTAGTGACGAGTGACAAGTGACGAGTGACAAGATCGGTCGATTCTGTTCACTCGTCACCCGTCACTTGTCACTGTTTGTATGCCGGAACGGGAAGTAATGGAAGCGGATGTGCTGATCGTGGGCGCCGGGCCCGCCGGGCTGGCCTGCGCCCTGCGATTGGCGCAGCGGGCGGCCGCGCAGCCGGGCGTGCTCAACCTGGAGAACGTCAGCGTGCTCGAAAAGGGCCGCGACGTAGGCGCGCATTTGCTCTCCGGGGCGGTCATGGACCCGCGGGCATTGCGCGAGTTGCTCCCGGATTTTGAACAGGAAGCGCCCCTCGACAGCCCGGTCGCCAGCGATGCCGTTTACTTCTTGACCCGGGGCGCCCAGGTCAGGTTCCCCGTCACCCCGCCTTTCTTGCACAATCCCGGCAATTACATCGTCTCGCTCAACCGCCTGGGCAAATGGCTGGGAAGGAAGGTGGAAGAGGCGGGCATCACCATCTTCACCGAGACGGCCGGCATGGAGGTGCTGTACGACGAGGGCGGCAATGTCCGCGGCGTGCGCACCGACGACAAGGGCCTGGACCGCGACCGCCGCCCCAAGGAGAACTACCAGCCCGGCAGCGACCTGCACGCCAAGGTGACCGTGTTTGCCGAAGGCACCCGCGGCTCGCTGGCCAAGCAACTGTGGGCGGATAAGGGTCTGGCGCGGCAGAGCAATCCGATGACCTATGCGCTGGGCGTCAAAGAGCTGTGGGAGCTGCCCAAGGGGCGGTTCGAGGCCGGCGGCGTGGCGCACACCATGGGCTGGCCCCTGGCCGCCGATCAATACGGCGGCGGCTGGATCTACGGCATGCGCGACAGCCTGGTGTCGCTGGGCCTGGTGGTGGGCCTCGATTACCGCAATCCGCTGTTCGATCCCCACGACGCCTTCCAGCGCTGGAAAACCCACCCGTTCTTGCGGCGCCTGCTGGAAGGCGGCCGCCTGATCAAGTACGGGGCCAAGACCATTCCCGAGGGCGGCTACTTCTCGATGCCGGAGCTTTCCACCGGCGGCGCGCTGATGGTGGGCGACAGCGGCGGCTTCCTGAATTCGCAGCGGCTGAAGGGCATCCACCTGGCCATCAAGAGCGGCATGCTGGCGGCCGATACGGTCTTCGACGCGCTGGCCGCCGGCGATTGCTCGGCCCAGCGCCTGGCGGCCTGCCGCGCGAGCTTCGAGGCGAGCTGGGCGCATGAAGAGTTGTGGAAAGTGCGCAACTTCCACCAGGCCTTTGAGCACGGCCTGGTGCGCGGCATTTTCCATGCCGGCCTGCAGATGGTCACGGGCGGGCGCGGCCTGTACGCCCGTTACGGCGCCGAAGCGGGCCACCGCCGCTACGTCAAGTTGACCGAGCGGCCGAGGGGCCAGCCTTCGCGGGTGGCGCCCGACGGCAAGCTGACGTTCGACAAGGTGACCGACGTGTACCACTCGGCCGCCAAGCACGACGAAGACCAGCCCCCGCACCTGCTGATCCACGATACCGACATCTGCAACAACCGGTGCGTTCGTGAATTCGGCAACCCCTGCCAGTACTTCTGCCCCGCCGCGGTCTACGAGATGGTCGAAAAAGACGGGCGCCAGCAGATCCATCTGAACCCGTCCAACTGCGTCCATTGCAAGACCTGCGACATCATGGACCCCTACGAGATCATCACCTGGGTGCCGCCGGAGGGCGGCGGCGGCCCCAATTATGAAAATCTATAGGTGCCAGGTGTCAGGTTTCAGGCTTCAGGTGGACGCCAGGCCTGACACCTGAAACCTGACACCTGTTCAGACCCCTTTGCCGGAGAGGACGTGGGGAATGCTGCGGAGCAGAATCCTGATGTCGAGCAGCAGGCTCCAATGGTCGATGTAGTGCAGGTCCAGGCGCATCCAACTGAGGAAATCGAGCTTATGGCGGCCTTCCAAAGCCCACAGGCAGGTTAATCCGGGCTTCATGCGCAGGCGGCGGCGCTGCCAGCGCTCGTAGCGCTGCACTTCCTCGGGCAGCGGCGGACGCGGCCCGACGAAGGACATGTTGCCGGCCAGGATGTTGATCAGTTGCGGCCATTCGTCGATGGAGAACTTGCGAAGGAAGCGCCCAAGCGGCGTGACGCGCGGGTCGTGGGCGCACTTGAACACCGGGCCGTCCGTTTCGTTCAGGTGGGCGACCTCCGTGCGGCGCAGGTCGGCGTCGCGGCACATGGAGCGGAACTTGTAGAGGCGGAAGCGGCGGCCGTTCAGCCCGCAGCGAACCTGCGAGTAAATGATGGGGCCGGTCGAGGTCAGCGCGATGGCCACGGCCACCACCACGAAGAACGGCGCGGCCGCCACCAGCAGAGCGCCCGCCATCAGCACGTCCAGCACCCGCTTGAGGAACAGCAGGTATTCGTTCTCCGGCGTGGTGCTGAAAGTCAGCAGCGGCAGCGTGTAGAGCTTCTCGAGCGAGACCTGGCCGGCCAGGTGGGGGAAGAAGTTCATCAGGATGCGGACCTTGACGCCCTCCTCCTCGCACGCCAGCAGCAGGTCCTCCATCTGTTCGATGTCCCGCTTGGAAACCGCGAAGATCACTTCATCGACCACGTGGTCGTGCAGCATCTCCGGTAGTTCGGAAAGGTCGCGGACCGGGTAGCGGCGGCGGAGCTGCCCGGCTTCCAGCCAGCCGGGCTCTCCTGGAACGCCACGCGGGGCCGCGGACACATCGGCGCCGGGTCGCTCCGCCGGCCGCTCGCGCACAAAGGCCATCACCTGGTGGCCGAGGTCCTCGCTGGCTTCCATGAGGTAGGCCACTTCGACGGCCTTCTCGCCGGTGCCGACGATCACGTAATAGCGCCGGCCCAGCGGCTCCCGGCGGCGCAACCGCCGTAGCGACCGGGCCGACAGGCGGGTGACCAGCAGCAGGATGGTGTTGATGGCCACAAACAGGAAGACGAAGGAGCGGCTGATTTCGCCCAGCTTCAGAACGTACACCCAGCAGATCAGCAGCGCCGCGCTCCAGAACGCCTGCCGGATCGTGTCGCGCACCAGTTGCGGGGCATCAAAGAGTTCGGCGCGCCGGTACAGACCCAGGACGGCGCCCACAATCCCCCAGATGGCCAGGATGCTGATCAGCACCCCGGCAAACACAACCCGCTCCAGGTAGAACAGGCGGAGCGAGTCGATGTGTTGGCGGGAAATATAGGCCAGTTCAAAGGCGACTGCCGTTACGGCGGTGTCACCGAGCGCCAGCACGACGCCGAGGATCTTGCTGCGACGACTAAACATGAGCGAAGCGGCGGAAGCCGCGGTTCAACGTCCTGCAAAACCAAAAGCAGGCGCGGAAGACACACAACCCGGGTACCCGGGGAAGGCTCATTCTACAACAGCTTGCAAGCAATAGGCCAGTCGATGTAGGGGCGCTGCTTGCTGCGCCCCTTCTTGTTCGCAGGCGGCCGGGGGGCGCGGCAAGCAGCGCCCTTACATGTGTCATAATCGGCGCGGATGCCCACAACCGTCTCCGAGCGCCGCTGGCAGGAAGCGCAGAAGCACGAGCGCGAGTTCTGGGCCCGCTGGCGGCAAATGCCCGTGTATCAGGGGTTTGACCTCGATGGCTACTGGGCCGGTGAGCGGGAGCGCTTCGGCCTCCCTCCCGGATTTTTCTCCGGCCTGCGGGTGCTCGATGTGGGCTGCGGCCCCGTTGGTCTGATCCACTTCCTGCCCGAAGCGGCATTGCGGCTGCGCCTGGATCCCCTGCTGCTGGATTATCCGGATCGGCTGCCGCTGGCCGACCCGCAGCTATCCCTGGTTGCGGAAGCCGAGCATCTGCCGCTCAGTTCGGGAACGGTGGATGCCTGCATCTGCTTCAACGCGCTGGATCACATGAGGGAACCCCGGGCGGCGCTGGCTGAGGTTCATCGCGTTCTACGCCCGGGCGGCGCCCTGCTGGTGATGGTGCACAGCTTCCCCTCCTGGCTGCTTCCGCTGCTGTGGGCCGACCGCCTGCACCCCCACCACTGGACGCACGCCGCCGCCGCCGATTTGCTGGCGTCCCGCTTCCGCGTCGAGCGCGCCGTCCGCGTGCGCCGCAGTTTCGGCGTGCCGCCGGCCCGCCTGCGTTATCCCTCGGTCTGGAAATATGTCGCGGGCCAACTGATTCTCTCCATCAGCTATTTCACCGCCTTCAGGGACGTTCCACTGGCCCGCTGATGGCGCGTGCTAATATTAGTTTTCTTATGGCTTTGCGGCTGTGCAACACGCTCACCAATCGCGAGGAAGAATTCACTCCGCTGGAAGACAACCTGGTGCGCATGTACAGTTGCGGCCCCACCGTTTACGACTACGCGCATATCGGCAACTACCGCACGTTTGTCCTGCAGGACATCCTGCGGCGCTTCCTGAAATTCAAGGGCTATCAACTGTTCCACGTCATGAACATCACCGACGTGGACGACAAGACAATCCGGAACGCGAAAGCGGCCGGCGTCAGCCTGCGCCAGTACACCGACCGTTTCACCGCGGCGTTTCTGGAGGATTCCGAGAAGCTGCGCCTGGAGAAGCCGGAAAAACTGGTCCGCGCCACCGATCACATCCCGGAGATGGTCGAGCTGATCCGTCAACTGGAAGCGCGCGGGCTCACCTATACCAGCGACGGATCGGTCTACTACCGGATTGGGTCCTTCGCCGGGTACGGGAAGCTGTCGAAGCTGGATGTGGCCGGGATCATGCCGGGCGCGCGCGTGGACGTGGAGGAATACGAAAAGGAGCACCCGCGCGATTTCGTCCTGTGGAAGGCGGCCAAGGAAGGCGAGCCGTTCTGGGAGACGGAACTGGGGCCGGGGCGCCCCGGCTGGCACATCGAGTGCTCGGCCATGTCCATGAAGTACCTGGGGCCGAGCTTCGATATTCACACCGGCGGCAGCGACCTGGTGTTTCCGCACCACGAGAACGAGATCGCGCAGTCGGAGGGCGCCACCGGCCGCCCCTTTGTCCGCTTCTGGTTCCACTGCGAGCACCTCATCGTGGACGGCAGAAAGATGTCGAAGTCGCTGGGCAACTTCTACACCCTGCGCGACCTGCTGGGTCAGGGGTTCAGCCCGGACTCGATGCGTTACCTGCTGGCCTCCGTCCCCTATCGCAGGCAACTGAATTTCACCTTCGACGGCCTGCGGCAGGCGGCCTCCTCGATCGAGCGCTTGCGGAACTTCCGGCTGCGGCTCCAGACCGAGAAGTTTGCCGAGGGCCAGGAGCCGGCGGCCGCCGAGCGGCTGGCCCGCGCCTCGGCCGATTTCGCGGCCGCTCTCGATGACGACATCAACACCGCGGCCGCGCTCGGAGCGGTGTTTGAAGCCCTCCGCGAGCTCAACATCGCCGCCGACGCCGGCAGGTTCCTGTCCGGCAACGTCCCGGCGGCGCTGGCCTTGCTGGACCGCTTCGACCGCATCTTTGATGTGCTGGAGACCGAGGCCGAGCGCCATCAGAGCAACGAGCTCAAGCGCCTGGCCGTCGAGGTCGATGAGAAACTCAGGCAGCGGGCCGAGGCCCGCAAAGCCCGCAACTTCGCCCTGGCCGATCAAATTCGGCAGCAACTGCTGGACCGCGGTGTTATCATAGAAGATACGAAGGAGGGCGCCCGATGGAAACTCAAATCGTCCGCGTAACGCTTCCCTCCGAGGCTCGTCCCAACCTCTTCGGCTGCGACTGATCCGCTTCTCCCCACGTCTGCTTATTGAAGCGAAAGTGACAGCACAATGGGCTGACGGCTGAAGGCTGCCGGCTGACGGAATCCCCGCCCGACCGCCGACCGCCGCCGGCCGGAGTAAACAGATGTCGCACACCGCAATTATGGAGACCGGTCTTCCCTTGTTAAAGACCGAGCTGCCCGGCCCGCGGGCCAAAGAGATTCTGGAGCTCGACGCGCGCTACGTGTCGCCGTCGTACAGCCGCCCCTTCCCGCTGGTGGTGGCTTCCGGGCGAGGCGCCATCGTCGAAGACGTCGATGGCAACCAGTTTTTGGATTTCAGCGCCGGCATCGCCGTGGTTTCCACGGGCCATTGCCACCCGGCGGTGGTCGAAGCCATCCAGCGCCAGGCGGCCGAGCTGATCCACATGTCGGGCACCGATTTCTATTACCCGTCGATGGTGCGGCTGGCCGAGAAGCTGGCGCCGCTCATGCCCGGCCCCGCGCCGAAGAAGTTTTATTACGGCAATTCCGGCACCGAGGCCGTGGAAGCGGCCATGAAGCTGTCGCGCTACAGCACGGGACGCGATAAGTTTATCGCCTTTTTCGGGGCCTTCCACGGCCGGACGCTCGGCGCGCTGTCGCTGACGGCCAGCAAGCCGGTGCAGCGCCGGGGTTTCGGCCCGCTGCTGCCCGGCGTGTTCCATATCCCGTACCCGAACTGCTACCGCTGCCCGTACAACCTGGCCCCCAAGAGCTGCTCGATGGAGTGCGCGCGGGTAATCGAAGACCGGCTGTTCAAAACCACGCTGCCGGCCGAGGAGACCGCGGCCATCTTCGTCGAGCCGATCCAGGGCGAGAGTGGGTACGTGGTGCCGCGCAAGGAGTTCTTCGACGAGTTGCAGGCCATCGCCCGCCGCCACGGCATCCTGATCGTGGCCGACGAGGTGCAGTCCGGCTGCGGGCGCACGGGGAAGATGTGGGCCAGCGAGCACTTCGGGCTGGTACCCGACATCATAACCATGGCCAAGGGCATCGCCTCGGGCATGCCGCTGGGTGTGATGGCGGCCGATGCCAGCCTGATGACCTGGGGGCCGGGCTCGCACGCCTCCACCTTCGGCGGCAATCCCGTGTCGCTGGCCGCCGCCCTGGTCACGGTCGAATTGCTGCAGACGGCGCTGATCGAGAACGCGGCCTCGGTCGGCGCTTACATGCTCGAGCGCATGGCCGACTGGCCCCGCAGGCTCCGCCTGGCCGGCGACGTGCGCGGCAAAGGGTTGATGATCGGCATTGAGCTGGTGCGCGACAAAGAGACCCGCGAGCCGGCCAAACAGGAGCGCGACCGGCTGGTGGAGGAGGCCTTCCGCCGCGGCCTGCTGGTTCTGGGCGCCGGGGAATCCTCGATCCGGTTGAGCCCGCCGCTGATCATCACCCGCGACCAGGCCGACTTCGCCCTCGACGTGCTGGAAGACTGCCTGCGCTAGCTTTCACCACAAAGCCACAAAAGCCAGGCTGTAGGCTGTGGGCTGTAGGCTGTAGGCTGTACGATTCAGACCACGGGTTGTAGCTTCAAGCCCACAGCCCACAGCCTACGGCCCACAGCCTCTTCCTGCCCTGCGTGCCTTTGTGGTTGAATGTAACGCATGGCGTCTCAGCCGCTGATTCTGGATGTAGGCTGCGGCCGGAATAAGCACCCGGGCGCCATCGGCATTGACATCCGGCCCAACACGGCCGCCGACGTGGTCTGCAACCTGGACCGCCCGCCATACCCGTTTCGCGACAGCGCCTTCGACCAGGTGCGCGCCATCCACGTGATCGAACATGTCGAGGACGTGCTGGCGGTCATGAAGGAGTTGCACCGCATCACACGGCCGGGCGGCGCCATCACCCTGGTCACCCCGCACTACACCGACTTCAGCTCCTTCTGCGATCCCACGCACCGCTGGCACCTGAACAGTTTCAGCTTTCGCTATTTCGGAGAAGACCATGCCGGCTTCGGCTATTACCTCGACCGGCGGATGCTGGCGGAGACCAGGGTGCACGTCCGCCTGCTGGCCTTCTGGCGGTGGCTGGGGTTCGAAGCGCTGGTCAACCGCTTTCCGCGATTCCGCCGCTTCTGGGAGTATTACCTCTGCTACGTGGTCCGCGGCAAGGCGATCACTTTCGAATTTGAAGTGCTGAAGTGAGCCGCAGCCCCAGATTTCGCGGATCGCACGGATTTGGATTTAATCTGTGTAATCGGCGAAATCTGCGGCCGGGCTTGGTAAGATGATTGGGTATGCCTCGTTTTACACGGGCGATTTATCCGGGGTCGTTTGATCCGCCGACCAACGGGCACCTGGACCTGATCGGCCGGGGCATCCGCATTTTCGACGAGCTGATCGTGGCCGTGCTCCAGAACCCGGACAAGGACCCGCTGTTCTCCCTCGAAGAGCGCATGGAGATGCTGCGGGAGATCACCGCGCCGCTGGGTAACGTGCGGGTGGAGGCCTTCGACGGCCTGCTGGTGGAGTACGCGGCCCGCCGCGACGCCGCGGTGATTCTTCGCGGCATCCGGGCCATCTCCGACTACGAGTATGAATTGCAGATGGCGCTGATGAACCGCAAGCTCTTCCCGCAGATCGAGACCGTGTTTATGACCGCCGCCGAGAGCTACAGTTACATCAGCTCGCGCCTGGTCAAAGAGGTCTACCTGCTGGGCGGGTCCATCAAGGACTTGGTGCCCGAGGTTGTTCAGCAGCAACTGAAGGCGAAACTGCGGCTGTAGGCCGTAGGCTGTGGGCTGTGGGCTGTAGGCTGCGGGCCGCGGGAATCGCAGCTTTTCCTGCAGCCCACAGCCTACGGCCCGCAGCCCAAGAAGATGCGACTTTCCGACCGCGTTTCCAGAATCTCGGTCAGCTCCACGGCCGCCGCATTGATGGAGGCGGACCGCTGCCGCGCCGCGGGCGCGGACCTGGTGGACCTGGGCGC
>Ga0315293_10000641_pt1 | contig 32970 bp, 79 predicted proteins | sample YL17G13_20_MG_FD_203071 | JGI IMG/M metagenome (GOLD analysis project Ga0315293, IMG submission 203071) | Sediment microbial communities from Yellowstone Lake, YNP, Wyoming, USA - YL17G13_20 | ecosystem: Environmental > Aquatic > Freshwater > Lake > Sediment | place: USA: Wyoming | collected... | reverse complement strand
TACTACTCTAAAAAAGAGGCATTAAATTTATTTAGACAGAAGATAAAATGATAGTAGGATTTAATGAGAATGAGTTAGATGTATTGTCTTGCTTAATTGAACACGAGATAGACAGCAATACTGATTATCTTAATGATATAAGCGAGAAAGAAAAGCCATACTGGAAAGAGATGATTTTGACTTTGAAAAATATTAAAGAGAAGTTAGTTGTTTCTACTACTATGGAAATGGATATAGGCAGATATATTGCCTATGAAGAAAAAGAGGGAGAGATACAAAATGAAAGGAGAATTTGAAGATTTGATTTATGAGCCGAGAAAGGTGTGTGATTTTTGTAAGCACTCTTTTCCGAAAGATGATATAACAACAGCGACAATAGACGAAGGAGAGAAAGTTAATATTTGTTTAGGTTGCTATGAAGAACTACAAGAAAGTAATGAGGTAGATTATGCCGAGAATTTGGAGGTTAAGAATGAAATTATTTGAAGTTAGCTTTAAGAGAATAGAGTCCGTAAGATTTGATATTGAGGGAAAGAACAAAAAGGAAATCAAAAAGATTATTGATAATTCTGAATGGGATTTAGACAGCGAAAAAGTTGATGAGGTAGAAAATAAATGTTTCAAGATTAAGGAGACAGAAATATGAATAAAAAAGAAATGGAACAAGAGAGAAAGGAAGAACACGAACAAGAGGAACGAGAGAACAGAAAAGACGAGGAATTTAGACAATTTAAGGAGGACAACTTAAAGGATTTAAATGCCGAGTTTTGTAAAGCGAGAGGAACTACTATTGGCGAAGATGATAAATTTGATAGTTATTGTAGAAGTGAATTTAAGAGATGGGGCGAAAGATGAAAATCTTTTGTTGGTATTGTGACAAAGAGATAAAGAGAAAGAACAATGGAAAGGGTTTTGGAGATGGTGAGGGGATGTCAGCTCACCATTTCTTTAACTATACTGATGTGAAGTATCGCCTGATGAGACTATTCGGTGAGCCGAAAACTGATGAGGAAGCAGAAAATAGATTGATGATGGTCAAGATGATATTTGATAATATGGCAAAGTTCCCAGTTCATATTAACTGCCATAAAGAAATTGAGGAAAAACTAAAATGAGTGAAGAAAAATCATATAAGATAATTGAATCAAAATCTGAAGAGTTGGACAAATCATTTCAAGAAGCAGAGAGCAAGATGGAAATGTTAAAGCCAAACTTTGAAAAGATTTATGATGAAGTTGAGAAGTTAGAGCCACAAGTAAAACTATTCTTTTTGGATAGAATGCTTATGGAACTATTATTGAACTCTAATTTGCCTGTGTTTTATTTAAACGGACTTATGAAAAAGGCAGACGAGTTTGTAAAGAAGTTAGATGGGGGAGGATTGAAGGAAGAAATTAAATATAGAACTGCCTATGTAGAATGATAATAAGGAAACATAGTTTGAGAATATATTGTTTGATGTGTGGTGATGAAATATATTCTCCCAAAATAGGGCAAAAGGTTTGTAGCAAGAAGGAGTGCAAGAAGAAGTATCGCTCAAATAATGCTATGATTAGATGGCAGAAGTGGGCAAAAGAAAATAATTTTGATATGAAAAAATATCAAAGAGAATGGTTGAGAAGAAAAATTAAGAAAAAGAAAGATTTAAATAGTTAGTTTAATACGATATAAAATGTTAGAACAAAAAGAGGTGGATAAATTGAAAGAATATTGTCTTGAGAAAGTCAAGGCAAGAGGATATGACAGTATGGAATTTGATGTGAGTGCTGAACTTGACAGCAACATAACTTTTTTAGAAAATCAATCCATACTTAATAAGAAAATAGATTCTATGTTCCCAAATGTTAACGCAGACATAGGGAAGATTGGAAAGAAAATAGACACTAACAACAAACAAATGGTTGCATTCTTTGAGAAAGAGCAATTCGCAAAGATAGAGAAAGAGGCAGAAGAAAACTTTATGAAGAGCCTGGAAGCCATAGAGAACGACAAGCAAAGCAGTATCATAGAGCAGATATACTTTATCCCAAAATCGTTAGCAAGAATGGTATCAAGAAACCAAGCAACAGGACTTATCCTGGTTGGACAATGTGGATTAGGAAAGACGTATACTGTCTTGAGAGCATTTAAAGAAGAGGGGAAAGATTTTGTGTATTCGTGTGGATTTACATCGGCATTAGAGCTATACACTTTCCTATATGAGAACAGAACAAAACACATTATCTTTGACGATGTAAGCAACTTAATGAAAAGTGCTGTTATATTGGACATGCTGAAGTCAGCGCTATTCTCTCCAAAAGGAATAAGAATGGTTCAGTATAACACAACTTCTCCAAGATTAAAGGTTCCAAATAAATTTGAATTTACTGGAACTCTAACAATCTTGTTGAATAAGTTAGGGAATAATGAGGACATAAAGGCAGTTGCCGACAGAGTTCTTTACTATGAAATGAATCTGGACTATTTAACAAAGTTAAAAGTTCTGTTTGAATTATCCAAGCAGGAATATAAAGGATTAACCAAAGAGACAAGACAGGAAATAGTCAGATGGATAAAAGATAACACCACAAAGGCAACAAAGAATTTGAATTTAAGATTGTTGTATAAGGTGTATGACTTGTATCTGTTTGATAACAAATACTGGGATTTAATTGCTAAAGAAATGATTGATGATGATAAGGACTTGCTATTCTTAAAGAAGCTACTTGAAAAGAGTCATACAATAAAGATGGCTTGTGAGGAGTATGTAAATGAGGGATATGGGAGCAGAGCCTCATTCTACCGTTTAAAACGAAAACTTTAAATAAGATTTAATCCAGGAAAGGCGAACAGAGATGAAAAGAAAAGAAAAGAATATTATTGGAAAAATAGAGAAAAAATATTAAATAAATCAAAAGAAAGATTCAGAAACAAGAGGAGATTAGAATGAGTGAAAAAATGTGGGATTGGATACTGACTGATTTTGATGTGGAGAAAGTTGAGAGAATTAAATTGTATCGCAAGATAAGAGAAGTATTGAGTGATGAGAAACAGGCGAAGAAGTTGATGGAGAAACTTGATAAACTATGATACTACGAGAAAGAAGTTCTTGTTTGAAAGTTTTAATTGCTCTCGGAGAAAGAAACAGAAGTAATAAAATCCATTTAAGGCGACTTGTTGCAGATAGCAATCTTAACAAAGCAATAAAAAAACTTATTGAAATCGGATTAGCACAGAGAGAAAAGACAAATCATAGAGGATATGATTACTTCTTAACAAAGAAAGGAATACACATTAGAGATTTGATTATGCCCATAGCTGAATTTGAAGGTATAAATGTCTCAAAGTATCATAGAAAATGAATGTTGGCAAGATTAGAGCATCTATTTTAGTATTAGCATTAATCATAACTCCTTTTATGCCTGTTGGAAACATCTCTAAGTCATTAGGATTTATCGGAATACTTTTTAATGTGGGAGCTGTTTTAAGCAATGGTTTCAGAATGCCTGTAAAGCACAGATATTGCGAGAACGATTCAACTTACTTCAGATATAAAAGAAATTCAGAGGTTCATCTCTGGTTTTTCACAGATAGATTTTCCTTAAAGAGTAAGAAATTTTTAGTAGTATTTTCATTAGGCGACATTTTCATCTATGCTGGAATAGGGTTGTTGTTTTTTGGATAAACGAAAGGTTAATAAATAGGGTTGGTTTGCATTGGGATGCGCAATTCACTACTACAACTCGATAAAAACGAATTGAAGAATATTGTGGAGGGCGAAATTGGATACATACTCAATCATCTTGGGGAAATAAAAAAAGGCGAAATAGAACAGAGGTTAGAATGGTTATATCAAACAGCGAAGACATATTAGAAAAAGAGGGTAGTGAATATCTTGATGAATTTGGAATGATGGAGGGAGAGTATGAAGAAGAAGATTTCTAAAAAGATTTTAAGAGCGAGAGAAAAGAGAGCTGTAAAAAGAGAACTTAAAATTAAATTAAATTCTTGGAAGGAGAGAATAATATTAAGAGATGTTACTTGCCAAAGATGTCTTAAAGACATGACTAACTTTAACAAACATGTCCATCATATAATCTCATTTCAAAGTGTGAAAAGAAAGTATCCAGAGCTTTTGGAAGATATTAATAACGGAATTCTCCTTTGCGGACAATGTCATAAATTTAATTCCGACTCGCCGCATCAGGGTGGGTTTGAATTTTCAGTATGGTTAGAGAAGAACAGACCTGAACAATATTTATACTTAAAGGAGAAACTAAAATGAAAATTGAAGATATGCCAAAAATGCAGTCACCTTTTGTGAGAAAGATAAATGAAAAAGGTGATTATGTAATTACTCCTGAAATTACAGAGGGTTGTGAATGGGTGTTTGAGGGGGGAGAAGATGAAGTTTTAGCAACAGAAAAGTTAGATGGAACAGATGTAAGCATAGTTATTGAGAATGGAATAATTACAAGTATTTGGAATAGAACTAATCGCATACCTTTCTTTTGTAAGGGCAAAGAATTTATAGTGATAGCAGTAATGGAAGCGTTTCAAAGAGGATATACTGAACTTCCAGACGGACAATGGTTCGGAGAAGTAATTGGTGAAAAGTTAAATGGCAATCCGTTAGAAATAAAAGGACACGTTTGGATACCTTTCAACACTTATTGCAGAGAACATCTTGCTTATAAGAGCTGGCATAAATATCCCAAGACATATGATAATATAAAGAAGTGGTTTTTAACTCCTATTTCTGAAGGTGGAATATTTAGTTTGCTAATGAAGAAAAAAGGAATAGATAAAAAACCAGAAGGGATAGTTTTTCATAATATTAAAACGGGGCAAATGGCAAAGTTAAGATTAGATATGTTTGAAGATTTCACGGGAGGAAGGCATAAGGAAAATGACTACTCAAATGCAGTGTAAAGAATGCAAGAAGATTATCTGTGAAGATATTGAAAGAATTAAAGACGTAAAATGGTTAGTGTGTTCTTGTGGGAGAGAGCCATTCCTAAATCCAGCTTATGAGGGGGCAGAATGAGAAAGGAAGAGGTGCAATTATGGAAGTCTTGTGCTATTGCCTTTTCTATCTGTATGAATATTATCTTACTGGGTGGTTTGCTTAACTACGCGACTGTTGCTGAAAATGGCGGGAGAATGCCTGTTTATGGAGCAATCACGGATTCAGAAACACATTTTCAATATGAAAAACCTGAACAAGTAAAGTATCCTGCTCTAACAGACATTTTTGTGATGCATCAAGGTTCAAGAAGTCACTATTACTCGCTTGGAGATTTGATTATGTTTCTTGGACTTGGGATATTCGCTTTATTTGCTTGTAAGACAGCTTACGATTATTTTCAAATTAGGAGGAAGAATGGGAACTTGGATTGATGTTCCAAATAGTTCCAGTGGAAATGCAAGGGGGATAGAACTTCCAGTAAGGCAGACTGAAAGACAGGAATTTAAGCCGACTGGTGTAACTATTCAAAGGAAAACAAAGGCAAACTCCTTTATAGGATACCTTCAAGCGTGGAAAAATAAGTTCACCCAGTTAAAAAATCCTGAGATGGTTGTTCTGATGGAAGAGTTTATGAACAAGTTCTACGAGTTCTACCCTGCCAGACTCAACAAGTTAGTTGAGATAGAGATACTTGATGGCTGGAAAGGGAAGGATAAGATTGAAGTGTTTGAGTTGTTTGATGCAGACTTCAGGATTAGGCAACACTCAAAGGATAAAGATACAGGGGAAGTAAGCGAAGTTATAAAGGAAATTAGGAAAGAGGATGTGAACAAGATGATATGCCTAATTAAGAAGTTACCCTTAAATGAGCCCATCAACTGCCATAAAGTGGCTGAGATGCTTGGCTATTCATCCTGGAAGGGGTTGTGGAAAGAACGTCAGGAGTATTTCCAGTTCTACTATGAGCCCATTAAGGTAATTGAAGCACTTGGATGGATACATTATTCTGGAAGAGGAATTATCACAAGAATCAAGTAAAAGTTCCATGGGAAATGCTTGGGTAGTTTTGTATATGGATTTCTTTTTATATGCTTTTCTTTTCATACACACTTCTTTTTATATGCTTTTCTTTCAGTTTAGGTTTTAGTCGCTTTCACTGTCTCTTTTCTCTTCCCTAACGATTACTGTAAACATTAACATTGCTATTATAAAACCCATATACAAAGGTACTCATATAGTGAAAAGACAAAATGAAAAAAGAATCGTCGACAAAAAAGCCCCCATATACAAAGCCCCCATATACAAAGCTCCCATATACAAAGCATTTCTCCCAAATTCTAAAAATTATAATATACAAAGAAGTTCATATATAAAATTTTTCATATATAAGAAAAAGGTATTAATCTTAAAGTAATAACATCTAAATAGGAAGATTTATATAGGTATACTAATTGGGTATGACAATCAAAATGGACAATAAAACATTAATTCAAAACCTATTATCGGAAAATTCTCAAGGATTAACTATTCAAGAAATATCAGAAAAACTAAATCTATCAAGAATCACTATCTCAAAATTTTTAGCTGAATTAAGAGGCGAGGGGAGAATAGACATACGAGAGGTAGGACAAGCTAAACTACATTTTTTAAAGGAGAAACAAAATGCAGAAGATTGAAGAAACCCCTCCCTTAAATTCTGTAGAAGAATATGAGAAGATAAAGAAAGAACTTCAAAGTAAACCACAAGGGGACTATAATGTATCTTATGTATTAAGACAACTTCAAACGCAAGACAATCTCAGAAAAACATTCTTATCTGCAATAAAGTTCTCTCCAGCAAGAATATCTGAAATCTCTGAAGATGCTCTACTAAGCAAACCAACATGCTATTCTCAGCTTCATAAACTATTGGAATTAAGACTGATTGGGAGGATTTATGTTATGTCGGTTATGGATGGAACTGTAAAGAACGATGAGATTAAAAATAAGTTTGTTCAATGGACTTCAAATATGCCCGACAGCTTGAAAAGATATTATCTTGCGAAGACATCTTTCTGGGTAATAACTGACTATGGAAAACAATTTGCAGTTAGAACTTCTGAATTGGAAAATCAATTTAAAAAGAAAAGAGGAAGGAAAGAAAATGAGTGATGTTGGAGAAAATTGGGCACCCAGACTTATGAAAACTAAAAAAAAGCTTTGTCCAAATTGTGGTAAAAGACAATTAGAACAGAACTTCAGAGGATGGAAATGTAAGAATTGCTCGTTCGTAAATCATTCAGATAAAGAAAAACAATTATTGTCCGTAAGTAAATGTTGTGGGGCTGGACAATAAGACGGTTAAACACCACTTTTCAAATCCTCACAACTTAAATTCAAATGACATACTCCCATACCCTAAAGGGTAGGGTATCTTAAAGAAAATGGAAACAAAAAACAAAATATCACTGACAATAATCCTAACTTCTATAGTCTGGGTTATAATCTCTTTAGTTTATTTATTTGCAGTAATAGATAAATACGAGGGAAATGTTTGTAAGGATGTTAATTGGAGCAACATTAGGGGATATGATGGAACTACTTATGGAGGATATTCTTGTTATAAAAAAGCAGATAGAATAGAAATTTATTTTAATCCAATGGGAGAAAATAATTGCATAGGATGTTCAAAAGAAGAATACCATTTTATTTGTTATACTGGGAAAGACAACTTTTGCTTTTTATCTGAGAAATATTTAAAACAGGAGGTTCCGAATTCCTCCCAAGCCTAAAGGCATTGGGTATCCTTCGGATTTTTATATGACATTAAATAAAGTCAAAGGCAATATGTATTCTTTTTGCTCTCATACTTGGAATGCTATCAAGGGGAAATGTATACACGACTGTTGTTACTGTTACATGAAAAGATTTCCTCAGAAGGATTTATGGTTTGATTATAGTGAATTAAAGACTAATCTTGGAGAAAATAACTTTATCTTTGTTGGAAGCTCTACAGATATGTTTGCTGAGAATGTTCCTAAAGAATGGATAATAAAAGTTTTAGAACATTGCAATAAATATCCAAATAATACGTACCTATTTCAGAGCAAAAATCCTGCAAGATTCAATTACTTTTTGTGGTGGATGCCTAAGAAACTTGTTTTAGGAACAACTATGGAAACAAATGATGTTCTTAATTATCCTAAATATTCTAAAGCACCACTTCCATCTTGGAGAAGCTTTAAGGATATTCCAGAAGAAATAGACAGAATGATTACAATAGAACCGATTATGGATTTTTATCCAGCAACTTTTTATTTATGGATAAAGGATATGAAACCTAAGTGGATTAATATTGGAGCTGATAGCAATCCAACAAGAGACTTTCCTGAGCCATCTAAAGAAAAGGTATTGGAACTAATAGACACCTTAAAAGAGTTTACAGAAGTTAAAATTAAAGATAACTTACAGAGGTTAACAAATGGTTGAAATAAGCTCTATCTTAATCACGACTTGGGTAATGCAGATAATCACAAATATCTTTTCTGGGTTAGGGATTGCATTGGGAGTATACTTTGCATTTAAGAAACTCATGCCCACTTGGATATTGCAGATAAGCAAAACTTTAAGAGAACAGCATGCTATTGAAAGAGCACGACAAGGGAGAAAAATATGAATGAATTAATTCCAGTAATGTCAGGACAGGAGTTTATAATCGCAGTGCTAATCACAGGCATAATCTTTTTAATAGGCAGGATATTTTTAGAATTAGGGAGAAGAAACAATGAAAAATAAATTAAGCAAACTATTGAAAGCACCGTTAGTATTGTTAGTAGTAGCGTCAGCAATAGCAAGTGTTTATGCAGTACTAAAGGGGATTGCAGGGATAACATGGGCAACACCAATAGTATTATTCATACTAATTATTTTATATTTTGCAGGAGTGTTACTTGGAAATGATTAAACAAAAATGCAGTAATTGCGGGGCTGTAAATGAGTATCCAGATAATGAAGTAAAAAAGGCTTTTCCATTCTCAAGAGAAAAGTTGATTTGTAAAAATTGTGGAAAGACATTATCTGTATGCGGAGGTATTTTCAAAAGACAAAAACAGAAAGATTTATAAACCCCGTAATCATAGTAATCATAGTTAAAATGGACATACTAAAAAATACGCAAAAGAGGATAATAGTCCAGTCTGATTTTCATAGACTTCTAAGTTTAGTAGAGATTAATAACGATTTATTTATTCAATTCGGACACCGAACATATAAACTGCAAAACGGCGAATTAATGGAGATGTGCAAATAATGGGCGCAAGTAAAATATTAGGAATAGTGGGGCTATGTTCGGGTTGGCTTTTCCCAATCGCAGGATTAACACTCGGAATTATAGGAGTATCAATTAAAAAAGAGAAAGGCAAAGAAGATAGAGACAGGATACTAAACATATTGTCCATTGTGCTTTCTATATTTGCTTGGATACTCTGGATAGCTATCTTTGGAATATGATAACCTTTACAGACATAGGACTAATAGTTGGAGGAGCAGTAGCAGGATACATCTTAGCCAAAATTGTAGATTACTGGAATGCTACTAGATTAATGAAGAAGTTTAAGCAAGAGATAGACACAGAGAACAATCATACTCATCAGCAAGTAGACGATGCTGATGCCTCTTTTACAAAATCAGAGGGGAAGAAGCGACTTAACAAGCCTTCCCCTCCTCAAACTCAAAATGAAAACAGTACATTGTCAGAGATGCCAGTACAAGTGGACACCGAGAAAACAGAAGCCTAAGGAGTGTCCGAATTGCAAGTCAAGAATTTGGAACAGAAAAAGAGGTACATATGAAAACAGATAGAGATTTATTAAGAACAATACTTATCTTCACTTCGTTAGTAATCCAAATAGTTTGGATTGTACGGCAGGATATAGGTTTACTGCTCATAGAAATTTTATTGCTTTGGATTTGTATTTTATCGGAGAAGATAAAAAGGAGGTTATAAAATGGAAGAAATAAAAGAAATCTTAGAAAAGTTGAAGTTAATAAGAACTGAAACCAAATTAAAAATCACAGATACTGCAATATTCGAACAAGGCATAGACATTTTTCTGAGCAGACAAATTGGTAAACAGCAGGACAAAAGGGCAGGAGTAGTTGATAAGACAATCAAAGACCCTAACTCTCCCGCGACAGAAGGGCAGTTGAAATATCTTGAGGGACTTGGATATAGCGGAGATGCGGTTCTTACAAAAATGGAAGCAAGTAAGCTTATTGAAGAACTTAAGGGAAGCAAAAAAGGAGTTGTTTATTAATGGGGCAACAACCTGGAAGACGAAGACATCATACTTGGGACAAAGGCAAAAAGCCAAGATGCGATGAAGAAGGATGTGACAAGAGAGCTAAAGATACCTATGAAGAAAGACACCTTTGTAGGATACACTCTCCTATGAGATTAAATTATCAGAACAAACAAAAGAAAAAATGAACTTAAAAGAAGAGTTAAAAAACCAATTAGAAACTATTGATACTTTTCCCAATCTTTGTGGAATACCTGATTATATTATGGCAGTTGTTTGGAGTAACTTGCTTATTTTAGAAGAGCTTAAACAATTAAATGCAAATTATACAAAATGGAAATAACTGAAGAAGTGAGGAGTTCAAATGAACAAACAATCAAACATCCAAGATAAAAAGAAAAAAGAACTTCAGGAATTACGAGAAAGAGTAAATCAGCTTGAACAAGAGAAAAGAGATAAAATGGGTTTTGGTTTTTTTATTTTCTTTTTAATCTTGTTGCCTTTCACTATTTTAGGATATATTTTAGTAAGTTTGTATTATGCTGTTTATAAGTTATTTCATTTAGTTAATCTTACTGATAGAGAAAAGAAATTATATTATATTGGGGATAGTTTTAATCCTTGTGAGTATATGTGGAGTTTTATTACTCCAAGGGAGAGTATAGAATGAAACAATCAAACATCCAAGAGGACATTACAAAAGATTTAGAAAAACTTTTTAAAAAGTTTGATAAGGATTTTTATAAATATTTTGGTAAAATGTGTCCTGAATTTAATGTGGAGTGTATTCAATGCAAATTAAATTTGATTTATAATAATTTTAAAAAAGAACTTTGGGAAGAGTTTACAGGAAAATGAGCAGAAATATAACAGTAAGCAAGATAGATTATTATACTTGGAAACTGTCAGCAATAATTTTATTATTTTTGTTCTTGTTTGTTACTTTTCTAAATGGTCGGAATGAGTATTCAACCCCTTCAGGTTATATTGATTCATTCATTCAAACAAAAGACAGGGGATTATGCCAAGCAAGATTTAGTGGTGGGTGTAAACCCACGATAATGATATGCGAGACAGATATTTTAAATTTAACAAACTACACAAAATGAATGAAGAATTTATCAGGCGAATGAAAAGCATGGGGGTTAAAGAAGAAGAGCTAATCCCAGATAACGAGAGGAAAGAGAAAGAGTTAGTAAGCGACTTTATGGAAAGAGCAAAAGACAATGAACTCCTAAACAGAAACGGAATCAGGTTTGTGAACGGGACAAAATATACTTTTTATAAAGTTGCAACAATAATACTCATTATTATTCTTGCTTTAGGTATAGCTGGATTCTTGTATCTAATAGACAAAGGCAGTTTGAAATCGGCATTTTCCTTCGCCTGTGGTAACGTTTCTTTAGCTTGTTCAGCTCTAACCTGCCCAATGCCCAACATACCTGCCTGTCCATCTTGCCCTTCATGTGGAGATTGTTCTGTCAAATTAAATTGTGGAAATCAATCGTAAGGAGGAAAAAATGAAATCGGCACAAAAATTACTACGAGAGGTTGAAAGAGAAATGCAAAAACCTTTTAACTGGAAAAGCTTTTATAAAAAGTTTGATAAAGAATTGCAAGAAGAAGCTAAACATTGGATGGAGTAAATGGAAAAACAAATACAGTTCACACAGGAAGATTCAATAATATGCAATGCGTTAAGAATGGGAATAATTACGGGAATCACTGGAGCAATAATTGGAGGTTTTTATCCAAAATGAAAAAAGAACAAATAGAAGCATTAGTTTTCATAATCCTTCTAGTTGAACTTATGCTGTTTTTATGGATTGTCTTTTTGTTAGCAGGTTCAAATCACACAACCTGTGAAAGTTATTGCAACTCACACGGAACAATCTTTTCAGAAATCAAACATACTGGTGACTGGGGCAAAGATGATTTATGTGTTTGTTATAAAGAAGACAACTCAATAATAACTTGGAGGATGCCAAAATGAATGAAGAACATCGTAATAAAGCTATAATAATTATAATTGGAATACTCCTGTTTTTATGTATAGTAGCTTTGATTATCGCATCTTTTCAATATTTAGATAGTGGCGACAAGGCATGTAAAGATATAGGATATACTAAATTATTTGGAAATAGTCTAAGAGGTTATACTTGTGTTAGCGATGAAAAATCAATAAAAGTAGAATTAGAGTGTGGATTGCTTAATAAATGCAGAGTTTATCCCATACAATGATAAAACAAAATAGAGTCTTAGAATTTATGTTAGGAGTATTTGGAGATATGGGGTTTATTGTTATAGACATGCCTATTAACACTCTTAGAAAATCAATGAAAATGTTTTTTGATTATCCAAAGGAACTTTATCTAGCAATAAAAGAAGAAATTAGATATAATCAATGGATTAAAACAGATAGAGAAAATTCAATAACAGTATTTACAGAAATGAGAGAAAGAAATAAATTATACACAGACGAAGATGTTTTAAGGTCAAACTTAGGAAATTTAAGAAAGCAAAGAGATGGGAGATATGACTTATGATAAAACGAATACCAAATTTTAGAAGCAGAGCATTACGAAGCAGTTTAGAAGTTTCAACTGATAGTCAGGAGAAAATAAAGGTCACTCCGAGTTCGGCTACAGAGTCGGACAATATTAGCGGGTTAGCTTCTATTGGTCATACTTCGGCGAAGGACACAAAAACTCCTGACCAATTTTCAATAGAAATCCCAGATAAATATATCTCAAGTTTGCCATATCTAACTAGACAATTAAATCGCAAAATTTGGCAAGGTTATCAGGGAGGTTAGGGTATCTTAACGAACTATGGAAAAAACAATAGCAAAAAACAGCAAAGAAGAAGGATTACTTCCTATGAAGCAATGTAAAGAGCAAGAAGACAGAAAGTCAGATATCCAGAAGAATATAGAAACGTGTAATTTTATTAAAAATGCTTTTTGCTTAGATGGGGATGTTGAAATGGTTTTGAGTGATAAACCAATAACTTCAAAACTTTTCTTCAAATGTAGTGATAGTAAAAGAGGAAATATTTGGGTATCTTATGGACAACTAAACTCGGAGGGCAAGTTTTTCTCCTCCCAACCTTAAAATTAAAATGAAAATAAAAAGAAGAACATTCAGACAAATGCCAACAAAAGTGAATTTCAGAGTTAAAGATAGAGGAATAAAATCATTTATGGCAACTCGCTGTGACTATCCTTTTGTTGAACTAAAAGGAGAACCGATTGAAAGTTTTGAAAGAGTAAGCAAAATTAAAGAAATAATTTTACTTGGCGAGGATAATGAAATTAGGAGAATAATTTTAATATGAACACATCAAGAAAAGACAAACAATTTGCAATTAGCAATTTTAATCTTGGATACAGAAACGCTATGCAAAGAATTATGGAATTATTAGAATCAGATAGCATTGATTGGGGAAGTTATATTAAAGGCAAAGGAGAGTATTTACACTTTGACAGCAAAGGATTTATTAAACAATTTAAGAGGAAGTTAAAATGAACAAACAAAAACCAAAAGTTACATTCACAAAAGAACAGTTAAAAGGATTTTTACAGCTTAGACCAATCTGTCCAGCTTGTAAGAAGCCAATGGTTAATGCAGTTGATAAAATAACTGGAAAGGTAAGTAAATACCTGTGGAGAACAACTTGTGAACATAATAAAAATTTAATATTAAGCAAAGGTTAAAATGAACAAACAATCAAACATAAAACAGCATGAAGATAAATACTGGCATATCCCTAAATTAGCATTGCTTCCACTTTTAGGATTCATAGTATTTACTTTACTAGCTTATGGAAATTATTTGTTAATAGACAAGCAAGTTATAGCAACAGCTTTTAATTGTGAGAAAGATAATTGTAATTTAACTGCTCACAATTTAATAAATATTTATCCAATAATTGCTGAATATCTTTTAATATCATTAGCCATAATTTCCTTAGTTGCTGTATTTAAGAAAGGATATAAAAACTTAAAATCCTATAATAAAGAGGGCTTAATCGGTGGCTTAATCGTTGGCTTAATCGGTGGCTTAATCGCTGGCTTAATCTTTGGCTTAATCGTTGGCTTAATCGGTGGCTTAATCGCTGGCTTAATCGTTGGCTTAATCGCTGGCTTAATCTTTGGCTTAATCTTTGGCTTAATCGCTGGCTTAATCGCTGGCTTAATCGGTGGCTTAAGTGAGGAGTTCACATGAACAAACAATCAAACATCCAAGATAAAATAAGTGAAGTTGAAAAAGGATGTGGAAGCAAAGAATATTGTTTTATATGCGAGAAGTATAATTGTAATTGTGAAAGTTCAGAATGTTTTAAGACTTGTGGAAATAGTGAAAATGTTTTTAGAAGGATTGAATTATGTCCAGAATGTCAAGCAAAACGTCAAATTTGGAAAGAAGCCCAAGAAATTATGAATGAAAGGGAAACTGAAACAAAATTTACAAAAGAACAATTAAAAGAAATTGAAAAAATATTTGATATTCAGGCAAGTTTATTATCAAGTTCCTATGCTCAAGTATTCAATTCAATAGCAAGATTAGATGATTCAAAAGATATGTTAAATAAATTACTAAATGAATTTACATTTGCTTTTGATATGTATAGAACTATCTCGGCAAAAGCTGATATTATGCAAAATGAATGTGAAGATGAAAAATGAAAAAAGATAAACTAAAAGAATTATTGCAGTCAATAATCAGCGACTTATATAAATTTTCCCCGATATAAGAAGAATAATGTCAAATCAATTAAAAGGAGTTTTTGAAGATGAAAAGTAAATGTTGTTATGCAGAAGTGAATTGGATTAAATTAGTTCCATACTGTTCAAAATGTCATAAGCATTGTGAAGTTATTGAGAATCGAGATGGTTTGAAAGTTATTGATGGAACACCAACTGCGTTAAGTAAATATTTAAGAGAAAGGGGAAAATGACAACTGAAGCAGAAAAGTTTGATTTAAGCAAGAAAATAGAAAGTGCTAATATAGGTAGATGGGGGCATAGTTCTGTTTATTTGCACCAAGATGTAAAAGAGTTCATACGATTGCTGAAAGATTATATTCAGAACTTTGAGGGCATCTGGGAAAGAGGGCAATGTGTTAGAGGAGATATTATAACCAAAATTAATAAATTATCAGGAGACAAACTGACAAAATGACAACAGCAGAAAAGAAGATATGTATAGTCGCATTTTCGGATGTAGAAAGTAATAGTTTGGCATACAAGAAGTTTGATGATATAGATAAAGCAGTTGAGTTTTATAAATCTCAATTATTAAAAGATGATGTAAATGTAATCAGCACAAGGAAAACAATAGTAAAATGACAACAGCAGAAAAGATAAAAGAAGGATGTGGAAAGAGAACTGACTTTGAAAATAATGGATTATTTTACAAAAAGCCAATATGCAGTTTTGGTAATCTGTGTGAAGAATGTCAAGCTCGTCTATCCCAACATAAATCCGACTTACAGCAGGAATTAGAGTTTTTAAAAAAATCTTTTTGTAATAAGTGTTGTTCATCTTGTATGTATAATGTTGAAGGAAGAATAATTGAAATTAAGAAAGAATTGGAGGAGATTGAAACATGCCAATAGATATAGCTGATTTTGAATATGTTATTCCTATGCCTAAAGGATGTGGGAAAAAGTCTTCAAATATTTTAATATTTTTGAATAAGAATAAAGACAAGGCATTTACTTATAAAGAGATTGCAGAAGGAATACATGAACTAGAACCGAAGAATTTACATGGCTCATTAAGTTGTCTGCTCAAAAAAGGAAAACTAAGACATAAAAATCCTTATTGGACAATATCAGAAGAAAGTATTATAAAGAACGAACTAACTAAAATTAAGAAAGAATTGAAGGAGATTGAAACATGAATAAATTAATAATCGGAATCATAATCGGATTAGCAGTTGCAAGTTTACTTGTTGTAGGTTATTATACCTTTGATTATTATACTTCCCATGCATATTCCAAAGGTGTTAATGATGGAGTTTTAAGTTTAGTGAAATTACAAACAACTTCAGGAGATGTTTACTTCCTAAACCAATCAGGAGCAATTACATTTAATAATATTCAGGAGATTTGTAAAGGAGTGGGGGGAAAATGACTTGCAAAGCATTTTATCAAGCAGTTCAAGTTGGAATAAATTGCATTGGAGAAAGTTGTGAGGAGTGTATTCCTATTCCCTATTTATTGCCCTTAGCAGTAATTTTTTGTGGTGGGGGCTTGATTATGTTAATTATAGCAATTATAGTTCATAATAAGGGCATAGAAAAATGATAAGCATCCCAGACATATTAACCCAGGCATTTGCAAACTTATTAAGCGGACTAGTTACCAACATAGTCTGGATTATTATTCTTGTTTGGGGAATAAAAATTATTTCCAGAAAGTTAGGAGATTTCACAAGAAATATTCCCTCATATTTAGAACAGTATGATAAAATAAAGATGAAGCATTACATCATCGACAAAGCAATAACAAAATGAAACCCACCACAGCGAGAATAATAATAGTAACCATGGACATCTTAGCCATTCTCACGCTTTGGACTGCAATAATATTTATCTGGTATTTCGTTGAGCCGATTAAAGTTGCAAATAACCCATTTTATGCAGTGTCAAAGATTCCAGGAGCGGTTTGTTATATTAATGGCATAAAAGTAAGTGATTTTGTTAAGCCAGAAGACATAAAGTATGTTTATCCGAATATGACTCTTAATTTTTCTCAATTAAAACCTATGGAGCCTTAATCATGGGTTTCTGGAAGTTTGTCTTATTCATCCTGATTTCAGGAATATTTGGATATATTGCCCACAGTTGGTGGAGTGGGATATTACTATTTGTTTTTATTTGCTTAATTAATGGGCTTGTAAATTGGGTAAGCGAGGGGATATTATAGTTATGGAGGAGGAGGTGATAGATTTATTGCGGGTTTGGATGAAGAAGGTTAAGAAGGATTATCCTAGCGGTATAATCTGCTTTTCTGCAACTGAAATATCAAAATTATTGTCAGACAAGGCAAATTCCAAGAGCATATCAAGAGCAATAACCAGATTACAGAAGTTTAAGGAGATTGAATCTATAAAAATCAGCGTAGATACTGCCAAGAAAATCTATGGCAAGAATATGAAAAGAGGTATGCAGCTATTCTTTGTAGTTGAGGATTAAGCTTTCTTCCAAGGTTTCTTAATTACTGGAAACTTCTTAATCTGTGTATTTGCCTTTTTAAGATGTCCGATAGTAGGATATTGCTTGCTAAATTCTTGAATGTACTTGCTCATGTTATCTTCTTTTCTTCTTTTTACTTTTAACTTTTGCCATTATTTTTTCCTTCGTCTTCTATTTACTCTCCTTCTCTGTAAGGGATGCCTTCTTGAGATTCTATCTATAACTGCAAGCCCAACTCCAAGTGCCACTGCTCCACCGATTATATTTCCTGTATCTGTCATGAGTATGAATGGATTTCTTGGGCTTTCAACCGTTTATCTCTATTTTAGGATAATCCTGAACCTAGCTCATTGAGTATGAAAGCTGAGCCAAACTTCCCTTCAGATTCGTACTAAACACCCTTGCTTCCGCCAGCAAAGCTTCTTATTACAAAGAATAAGACAACTCCTGCAGCTAAGACAAGCAAGATTATTCCCATCCATGGCAAGAACGCCACAAACTGAGCAGTTACTGTTTGAGTAGCAATTGAACTATTTGTATTTGCACTGTAAGTGTAAGGATAGTTGTAAAGCCATGTTGCAGAGAATATTTCTGTGGTTGTTTTGTTTTTAACTAAACACCCAACCTGAGTAATATTCCCTAATGGAACAAGAACCGCTGAACCTGTAACATTGTAAATGGCAGTTATAGCCCCGCACGAAACATCTGTTAAGCCAGCACTAGCTATAGCTAATGTAATTCCAGCATTAGTTGCTTTTGCTCCGCTTTCATTTACAACAGTTCCAGGAGTATTCGCAGCCAGGAAACTCGTTCCCATCGAAGATAGAATATACAAGACTAATGCAAGCATAATTCCGATTGAGGCAATGACTAGTATTCCTGAGTATAATCCTCCAAGTGATTGTGCTTTTTTATTTTTCATTTCTTTAACCTCCTTTCAATTTTGAATAATGAAAGGATAAACGACAAGAATGTTCAAAAAAAGAATAAATTAAATCAGAACATTCTTCACAGTGAATAAAAGTTTAAGATTACTTAAACTCCCATTCCTTTTCCACCGCCAGCGAAACTTCTAATCACGAAGAATAGAACAACTCCAGCAGCTAAGACTAGCAATATGATGCCAAGCCAAGGAAGGAAATTCACAAACTGAGTAACTAATGTTCCAGTTGCATTCTGTGCAGCTGAACCAGCAGGCAAGCTTGTTCCTATGCTGCTAAGGATATACAAGACTAATGCAAGTAATATTCCAATAGAAGCAATGACAAGGATTCCGCCATAAAGTCCACCCAGGGACTGACCCTTTTTATTTTTCATTCGAACCTCCTTTCAAATTTTTTAACCATGAAATACAGACTAAAATCAGCTTAAAAAGGTTTTCGCCAAATGCGTAACAAATAGTTACACTATAAATTTACCTCTAAATTGTTTTAGAATATTCTTGACAACATCAGGTTTATTTGGCTTAAATCCTCTTATTTTCTCAAATTCAGCTTGTATGTCTTCCACCCATTTTTCAAGTTCAACTGGAACTCTCATAATTACTGTTCCTTCTTCGGTGTTTTTGTCTTCCATCTTAATTCACATATCCCGCATCTTTAACTTTGCCATTATAAATTGGATTCTTGCTTATCTTTCTGCAGAATGGGCATTCTAAGTATGCAACATCTTCTATGCTGTCAAAATCTGCCTCATAACTTGCCTTACAAGTTTTGCATATTACTCTGCCCATTATTCATTTGCATCGCTTAAATAAGCCCATGCTGCCCCTATTGCAGTCATAACAATTAAAATATACATATACACCGGAGCCAACCAGCCCAAAGTTGTAAGCAATATTGCAAATATCATGCAGATAAATGATGAGCCTACAAATGCCTTTCCATTGTTAGTTGTAGCTCTTAACAGCATGAATATAATTACAAATAATCCTAACAGTATTGCAGATATGAAACTTCCTTCTGATGCTTCCTGTACCCAATCTATATAGGTTTTTGCTCCTGTAATGTTTACTGCTGCATCTGTTGGTAAGGTTATGTTTGTCATTTTACATTTTTGTTTTAGTTAGTGAGGATATTACAACAAACACTAATATTGTTGTGATTATTGCAAGTAATGCTGGGAATATTAAGTTTGCTATTGCTGGGGGTATTCCGAATGTGCTAATCATGGAGCCAAAAACTTCATTTACAGTTGCCAAACTTCCAAATACAATCTGGATAACAGTAACCGTTGAACCGAAAAATAGTTCAGCTCCACCTAATAATCCTAAACCTTCCTTGCTTGTAGATGCATCTGCCATTTGTTTGGTTATGCCTTCTGAATATTGAACCTGATTATATGCTGCATCAAAGTTCCCATCAGTCATATTTGCAACATTGTAACCATTTACAGGGTCAGATAAGTCATATACAATAAGCCCAGCTATACCTGCAAATAGGCTAAATATTATAATTGTAATTACCCAATCACGTGCCAACAAAATTTTCACCTCGGATTATATCGCTAAATTTATTTACTCTCAATCCTCTAATTTCTTTCTCCCAAAGTCTAATTACTCTGTATCCTTTCTCAGTAAGTTCTTGTGTTCTTATATTATCTTTTTCTTTTTGATTAGATTGCATTTTATTCAAAATTTTAAATTTAGGAATATTCTGATTCCCATGCCAGTAATCTCCATCACATTCAATAACTGTTTTTTGATTAATTCCACTCTGAACAGGAACAAAAATGTCACATTGATAATCATGAGTTATTTCTGAAATGTATTTATGTGCTAAATACTCTATACGAAGTTGAGTTAAGAATTTTTGTATTTTAATTTCTATTGAAGTATTTTTCATTAAAACAGGGTTTAAATTAAGTCTTTTCATCCTAACTTCTTTATCTTTCCAACTTTTAATAGCTTTAATACTTAATTTATTAAGATAAAGTTCATTATTTCTATAAAGTTTTATCTTAGAATTAGAATATTGCTCTCTATATTCTGTTCTATTCCAGTTATTCTTTGAGGCACTACCTATCTTTTTCTTAGTTTCATCTGAATGTTTAAAGCCAGTTTGATTAGGAATTATTAACTTTTTAGATTCACAAAGCTCTTTAATAGCTTTTGAATGTTCCTCTCTTAATTGTTTTGCTTTTTCTTCTCCATATATTTCTTCAAATTTCCTTCCTTTCTTTTCTGATATGTGTCCTTTTATAAAAGTCATCTTATTCTTCCTAAATTTAATTTTTGATAAGCCATATGATTACCACCCCCAAGATTATTGCTCCGAATATAGTTACAGTTCCAAATGATGCAATTCCTATCCAAGCAGTACCAATTAACCCAAGAACAGAACCTAATATTCCTCCAGTTATTCCACCCATAAGCATTCCTCCGATAGCAAGAACCATAATAACAACAAATGCCCAGAATAAACCTTCCATCCCCATTATAGACTTGATAGTGTTAATTATCCATGAAACTGCCCAAACTAAAACTTCTGGACTTCTTGAAATATATCCTTCTGCATAAACTGTTCCAGTAACATTTGCAATATTACAAACTAATGTAGCCGCATTTGAAGTGGAATTAATATTACACGGAAGCCCAGTGGAAGAATCAATAACTGTCTGTTTTCCTTTTCCAGCATCAATAGTATACACCCATAATCTTCCATAATGAGTAGTTCCAGATGTATCTATATAAGTGTAGGATATTATCTTAGTTATAGAATCATAAGTAGGACCAGTATAAATAAGGTTAGTTAAATTGCCAACATGGCTCCACCCAGATATACCTGCAGATGATGTTTGTATAGGTAATGCGCAAGGTGTTGCAGAACAGTAAACTTTCTGAACTGGAGAAGAGTATATAATAACCCCATTTTTCATGACTATTATTTTATAATCTTCAGTTTCTACTTCAAAATGGGCAACAGTATTTCCATTCCCATCAGTTTTAGCCATTGCAACAGTCTGGAATAAGCCAGTTCCAGGATAATATCTTTGAATATAAATATAAGCATCAGTAATTGGCAGCTGGCTTCCATCTTTTACAGAAATTATGAATGCTGTTGCATCAGCTGTTCCAAGAAGGTATAAGTTTATTGCCTGGCTGATGTTAGTTAAACTTATGTTATACAGATAATAATTCCTTTTAACATATCCAGTTGATTCATACTGGATTATTGCATCAGTTTTGTAGGTTATATTTACCGAAGGATTTATGCATAATGCAGATGAACCTACATTTAAATCATTTATTGATACATTCTTTCTGATAGTCCCGCTTCCCAGCCAATATTCAAATGTTCCTAAAAAGTAAAAGAGAGACAGTGAAGTAAGATTTACTTCATGATATGCTGTGAAATTTAATGTTTGGTTTGTTGAAGATGAACAGTCGTATAGCAATATAGGGTTAACTGATTGATTTATTGTTGCTGTCTGGATAATTCCATTATCTGAAGAGTTAAAGAGATTTTGATAATTTATAAGCCAATAAAAAGATGTGTTACTTCCGATTGCGTAACTAGGAATTGTTAAAGTTTTACTGAATAAGATAGTATTTCCTGTGCCTATTTTAGTTCCTGTATAAGATGTGCCGTTATAGATTAATGTTCCAGATATTCCTGAATAATAAGAACTATCATAAGTTAAATTTATGTTAAATAGTTCGTTTGAAGTTTCATAAGTTGAAGTCGAATAAGTCTGAGAGTTTTCTATAAAGCCATCATTACTAAAAATTAAATCTGAATACTGTAACACTCCTCCTGTATCTGAATGAAAAATAAAAGGTATTAAATAATTAGTTCCTATTAAATAAGTTGTATTTAGATATTTATTTATTATACTTGCTAAATTTAAAGTCTTATTATTTATCATTGTAAAATTCCCTAAATAATCTAATACTTTATTAGTTCCTATATATAATGATAAATTAATCGTATTATTATTTATCGCACTTAAATTCAAATATCCTTTAGTTAAAACTAAAACAGAATCTGGAATTGATAAATATCTTGTAATTCCAAAATCCCAAATTATAGCTTCTTCATATATTGTGAAATATCCTATCCATCCAACATCACTTGAATAAAGAGTATCATAACTTATTCCATTATAACATTGATATAACGTATTATGAGGTGATTCTTTAATTCTTAATCTTAAATTACTCTGATTAAAACAATTAATTGGAATTGTTATATTTACAAAATCCTTATTCCCTTTTATTTGCCATTTTGCACTTTGACTATATAATGGCTTTGTATAATTTATATCAATAAACTCACCCGAAGTTAACATATCATAACCAGAACTCCAATTAGTATCTATACTTAAAAACTGATTTGTTTCTATTTCTGAAAACTCATAGCTCCCAGTATTTAATCCTCCACAAATAATTGATATATTTGCAGTTTCTTGATAACAATATCCATTTTGTATGAAAAATGTTAAATTCTCACTTGTTAAGCTATTATTAAAAGTATTACTACTCCAAGCAGAAACAATCCCCATACTAAACATCAAACTAAGGAAAATAATGCCCCATATCATTCCTAAATGCCCCATTTTTTGCCTGTTTTCTGTATTTTCCATATTTATTCAATATCCTCCTGTTTGCTGCCCTCTTGGTTTAGCAAAGATTAGCACCATTGATAATACTCCAATTCCTATTGCAGTCATAATTAGGTGACTCAGGATATAGCCTGTAATAGGATGAGTTGCGGCTGTTGCTATAAATGTTGAGTTAGTTGCAAAGGCATCATAAACATTCTCTACAACTGCTGCAAATATCATTAATATTGATAAAGCAATAACATAAACTGGGATTAATATTGGGGAGCTTCCTATGAAGAAAGATGTTATTAATACAGAGATAGACAAACCCATAAAAATTATTAAGAAAATTATGTCAAATCTTCCAACAATATTATCAGTTGAATCTAAGGCTGCAACAGATGCAGTGTTATTTCCTATTGGAGATGTTTTAATTGCAGTAGTAATCTGCGGGAATACGTAGCCTACAATAAGTATGAATATGGCTAAGCCTAAGATTGCTATTAGTAAAAAGGCTACATCAATTATACTTCCTTTTTTTCCCAGCATTTTTTAGCTCCTTGGATATATTTACTATTCTGAAATTCATTCTGATAAACTGGACTCTGGGTATTTTTCCATTCATGTTATATTTTTTTCTTGCTTCATTTATGTCTCTGTCAATTTCTTCTTTCCATTCCCTCGGTATGTCTATTCTAATTTGGTTTGTCATTTTAATAAAGGTATTATCTTTTCCCCTTGCTTCTTAGGAAGATGTCAACCTCCCATGCTATAATTTTGTAAAGTACATATAAAAATACAAAGATAATTATTGTGAAGAAAACATACATAACTGATGTGTAAGCAGAAGCCATAGAACTTTCCGCTCCTAAAGTATCATGAAGTATAACATTGGTTATAATAATATGAGCTATAAGAAACACTAAGGCTAAACCCATGAACAAGAATCTTGATGCACCTTTCTCATCCTTAGCCATTCCAGATTTTACACCCGTTCCAGATAAGTATAGAAATAAGATAAATAGCATAAGTGTTGAAATTGAAGTAAATATTTCTATGGATATTTTCCATCCTGACATCTCTTTGCCATCAGGTGTAATCTCATATATTCCAGAACTGTCTGAATTAGAATTTACACCATCAATGCATACTAAAGTTGGGTAATATGTGCCTATTGCTGGGAAAGTTAGAGTATAATTAAATATGCCATTACCTCTTGGTGTGGTTGCTTTATTATCGATAAGCAAGACACCTTTAGAATCAGAGATAGTCAAGTTCATAATAGCAGAAGTAGAAGGAATTGCATTGTTAATTGTGCAAGTTAGCTTAAGATTTACCGCATCATTTAATTTGTATGTTTCTGTTTGAGCATGAGCTGATGGTAGAATAACTATGATGAGACAGAAAACTGCCAGTAGCATCATGTTTGTAATATTTGTTTTCATTTGTTTCTTTTATTTCTTCCTCGTTTATTTTGCTGTTTAATTATTTTCATTTTCTTATATTCTTTTGGTGCCATAATATTATCTTTCTTCATGTATATCCTGCTCCTTCTCTTATGTCTAACATATTTCTTAATGAAAATGTTTTCTTTAAATATGCTCTATAATGTTGCATAGGATTAACTGAAGGAATTGGTATACCTCTGTAAATTTGTGTTGCTTCCTGTCCACAGCCACAAGCGCAGTTAGAATGGAATTCCATATAATCATCTAAATGTTTTAGGTCTTTCATTTTTTCTTGCTTTTATCTCCATAAATTTTATCAAACCAAGTTTTCCAATGCTTAGGGTCACAATGGAAACATAAGCCATCAGCTAAACTATTGTAACTCTTTCCGCATTTTTTACATTGTTGATTAATCATGCTATTTTAACTGCTCCTCCATCAATATTTTGTTTATTGTTTTCATGTTGCTGGTGTCCAATATGTTAATATTCCTTGTGTGAATGTCATACTTCCTGCTGTTGTTTCTCCGACTGTTGTATCTGGTGCGAGTGGGATTGTTGCGTCTATTCCCGGAGTTGCAGAAACTGATATAGTTGCCACATCAATATTCCCTGTGACATCAACATTCCCTGTAAACAAACTATTTCCTACCGCATTTATGGCGTAAGTGCCGTCTAATAAATAAACTTCATTTAGTCCATCTCCAAAATACGCCGCCCTGCCTCCATCTACTAAGTTAACCGAATAAACCCCATCATAAAAATAACCCGCACCGTTTAATTCATCTCCCAATATTGCCTGATAAGTTGAGCCGAATGTTCCTTTGCCTGTGGTAATTATATCTCCATTGCCATAAATCGTCAGAACATCAGTTGCCCAGTTTCTCCACACAGCCAAAACTCCAGCAGTGCCTATACTACTTACTCCTGTTGAACCATCCCATTTCCCGCCCCTGAATACCATGGTTGGTTGTGTCGCTCCAGGAGAAGCCGTTCCTATTACTCCCCCCATCAATAGTGGAATAGTCGTCGCTGTCGTATCACTTCCTGTAAAACCTGTTATTTGCATCCCGCCTTTAGTTGCCCCTGTCGCAGTAACATCTATATAACCGACTGTATGATTATCAATAGTATTTACATTCCATACTCCTGTATATTTTGGGATTGTAGTTCCTATATCTCGTCTTATGATTGACGACCTCGGAGTTCCCAAGTTTCCGCTTATCTGAAGTGGATGAACCATTCCTGTGTTTGGAGTTGAACCAATATATACTGTGCCTGCTGTTACATTTCCTGAACCATTAAAATTATTAGAACCAAATTGATATTGAGCATAACCTGTTGAATTAAAAGTTTGATTATATGCCCAAGTGTTATAAGTTGAATTATAAGTTGATAGATAAGAAGCATTGTTGATTAATCCTGCATAAGTTACATTATAAGTAGATATTCCAGTTAGTTGACTTCCATCTCCGAAGAAATAATCTGTTGTAATATTGTATTCTGAATTGTTTAAATTTTGGTTTTTATGGAAAGAAAGAGGGTCTACCTCTTCACCAGCAGGTGTTCCATATCCTTTTGATATAGCAATCCAATCAACATAATAATGATTATTTGTATTTCCATTACTTGCCTTATATAATCTCATCTGGACTATTCCTCCACTCACATGCTCAGAGCTATCAAATACTGGTTGAGTAATTGTTGCAAAGTTTGAACTTTGAGCAACTGCTGGATAATCCTCCCAAGAACTTGTATCATAATTCCAAAGTTGAATAATTGGATAATCTCCTGCGAGGGAGCTTGTTTTGTATCTCATTACTCCATTAGTAAAAGAAGTTATGCCTGTAAAATTTATTCTTAAATCTAAAGCTGGACTTCCACTTGCCTCTGAAAAATTAAAAGTTACTCCATCATATTTCCCATCTTGATGTTGTGTATTAGCTAATGTTCCCCCATCTATTGTTCCTTTGACTATGTTTGATTGTGTTACGTTATAATAAATTGTTGCTAATTTAGATTCATTAAATATAAAATTAGGATTAGTATAAGTTATCCAAGAATCTCCAAACCAATTGTCTTTATTTAGATGTAAAGATTTTGGGTCTGTTTCTGAATAAACTATTCCAGTCAACCAGCTTCCATCATTAGGCGTGCAATGTCCTTGCCAACAGAGAGAGTTGTTTACATTATAAGTTGAAGAATTAGTTGGAATAGGAATAGTAATATCTACATTTAAAGCTGAAGAGAAAACAGCACTGGCTAATATAAACAGTGCAAAAGCCAAAATAAAGTTATTTTTCATGTTTGTTCATTAATAGTGGTATCATTGCAGCGGCTACTGGCGCCTTTGACTGGCATATTGATGGCATTCTCATCCAAAGTATGGCAAATCCTAAAAATATTACAAAGATTACTATTGCCAAAGTTATGGCCAGCTGATGCTGTTCTGCCCATCCACGCAATGTGAATGCTTTCTTTCCCATTCTTTCTGTATAGTTTTTCCATGTTTTTCTTTTGCCTACATCAGCAATAATTTTCATTATTGCCATTTCTTCCCCAGTTGCCTCATCTACTAATATAGTGTATGTGTTTTCATCCACTACAATAAAGTCCTCTGGTCCAACTTGTATAAGGGTTGCGAAATTCCTGCCTTTAAGCCATTTCTTTGGGTCTATTGGATGTGTTGGCACTTTTCTGTAACCCCTTCTTTTGATTACAATCCAACCATTTTCAGCATCCCAGTGTCCTTTTGCCTTGTCAGATAATATCAACTTGCCATCACTTCTTGGCAACTTAATCTCTAATCTTAAGTTCCATTTCTTTCTTTTATACATCACGATTGATATTACTATTGCCGCAACAATCGCTACTATGACTATTGCAGCAATGCCTATCACTTTCACGCTGGAAAGCGTATACCCTGCTATTGTCGTTCCGAAATCTGTTGCTACCATTTGTGTTTAGTCCTCCCGTTTTTGTTTTTCTGGTGTTTAGTTAGTACGGATAAGATTTTCTGCAGCCTTTTGTTGCTTTCTTTGCAACCCTTCTAAGTGCAGGAACAACTTTTTTGCCTTCTGTAAGTACTTTTATTTTTCTTTGCATTTGTTTTCCTCTGAATTTAATTAAAAATGTTACTTTTGTCATGTTTGCATATATTTAGGCAGCTAATAAAGGTATTATCCCTAACAGCCTAAAATACCTCCAATTATTACTATTGTCATAATTATCAAGAATCCAACAGAAAATATCATAATTACTATGGGGAATAAATTAAGCTCGAATCCTCCGAGTTGGATTATGGTTAATATTACGCCTGCTGCCAGAACAAATAGAATAATACCTAACCACGGTAGAATATCACTAAATGCATTTTGCATAGCTGTACAGCTTGTTTGTAAGTCTGCAGTATATCTTGTAGGTATAGTCCAGCCATAAGTTGAATACAGACTATCTACACTTGTTTGCCCCAATGAGGAGATTAATCTGTTGTAATCTGTATAGTTATTAGTATGAAAGTTATCCAGCATCCAGCATTCTTCCCCGGGGGATAAAGTTATATTCAAATTTCCTGTATTTAAAGCTAAGTTTGATGAACTACCGTTACATATTGATGTTCCGTTGGTTAGGAGGGCGTTGGAAAGTTCAAAATAATTTACTTGTTGATTAATAATCTCCCTATTCATAAATTTATTAACACTATTTTTATTTAAAAAAGTATTATAAGAAGAATGATATATTTCAATATCATCAAAAGAATTATTAAAAAAAGAATTATAAGAAATTGTTGTATAATTTTGAAACATTAATCTAATACCAATCTCCAAATTCTTAAAAACATTATAACTTACTAAATTATTTGAACCATTAAACAAAGTCACACCAAATTGTTCTAACGGTAAATCGAGAAAATCATAAAGAGTATTATTAATAATAGTAATATTACTACCAGAATGAATAATTATGCCATTAAAAGAAGAATTTATAAAATTATGAAAAATTGTAATATTTTCATTCTCATTTTCTCCATCAACTGAAAAAATGTGTATTGCATCATTTATACCATTCATTCCACAATTAAATAAAATATTATCTTGAATTAAAACATTAATTCCTGTTCTCTCAACACGCAAACAATCATTTGTAGAATTATAAATAGTATTATTTAAATAAAAAACATTAGTTGTATTCATATAAACATCTGAACCAATATCTGCATTATAAACAACATTATTTTTAATTACAATATTATCTGCTCGATTATAAGAATGAATCCCTACTGACTCTTGAGCAAAACCAGAAATTAAATTACGAACATTATAAACCATATTTCCATCAATAATATTATTTTGAGAACTTATTACGTCAATTCCCTTAGAAATACTTGTAAAATTCCCATAAATATCATAAATTAAATTATTCTTAATAACTGAATTATTACTAACACGACTTATAATTCCCCCTGCCATATCATGCATAATATTATTTAATATTAAAGAATTTGGAGAATGAAAAAATTCTAAACCCCAATAATAATCTTCTGCAAATCCAAGATAACTAAAATTAGAATTAGAAATATAAGTAGACCCCCCATTATTTCCATCTAAAAAAATATAAGCTCTACCATTTGAAAAATCTATATCAAAATCACTTCCATTAGTACTCTCAAATAATACATTTGAAATATTAACTATATTAAAAGCTGAAGAGGTTATACTTGAATAATATCTGCCTGAAAATAATTTAATTTTATTAACATCCAAATTTGTTAAACTTAAATTTAAAGTACTTGAAGATATATTCAATATAGCATATAAAGTATACTCCCCCACACCAGAAAGATTAATCTTATTTTTATCAAAAACATTTAAATTTAACCAAGACATATTAACATCGCCTGTTCCAGAAATTCGAAGTAATCCAGCATCTTTAAATGAAAAATTAATTATCAAACTATTCTCTCTATAAATAAGAACATCTTTAATACTCCCATTAAAAGTTGCAGAATTTAAACCCTGAGCACCTATAAACCCTGCTCCAGTACCATTTGACATATTCCCATAAAATAAAGTAGAATTAACCAAAACATCATTTAAATATAAATTAATATGGGTGCTATTCTTTTCACCACATAATTTATACCATACATTGCTTAACATTCCAGAATAATCAAGAGAATATCCTGTTGTTTGATTCAGAACATAATACCTAAAAATACCCGGATTCATTGCAATTAAAGAACCACTTCTACTTCCATCACTTGAACCATAAGTCCTGCCTAAAATATAACCTGCTATCGCGTTATTATTAGTACTAAAATTCGCACATATTTTCTGATTACTTGTAGAATTAAATCCTAAAAAACCAATATTTATATAATTATTATTCAATCCATCAAAATTATAATATCCATCTTGATTATAAGTAACATTATTTGTAATTGTTCCTAAAACATTTCCACTATCAGCATAAGCATAATTTGTAATAGTTGGAATAGCCTCAACCATCCCCATGCACGAAATGCAGAAAATTAATGTTAATAAATACAATGACTTCGGCACTGCCTTCGTAAGTTGTTTAATAGGGTTTCGCTTAAAAAGATTAGACATTGTTACTTCCATGGAAGAATAGTCGACAATAATGATTTCTTCTCTTCTTGTTTAGTATAATCAGCAAAATTATCACCAAGCTTAAGCACAGAATACATCCTATCTCTTTCTACACCATTAAGGCTTCTTGATAAAGTATAAAACAAAGCTGCCCACATCATTAAAGCTATTTTTGTCATCTGCTCTTCTGATATGTTAAAATTATCTGCAACTATATCTAAGTAGTCCACAGTCCACTCAATGGCAAACTCCATAATATTATTTATGGTGGACATATCTAATCTAGTCATCCTTACATCTTCAGTTAAATGGGGAGTCATAACTTGCAGGAAGTCCATTCTTATCTTATCAGGAATACCTTGAGTAATCTGCACCCACTTCTTATTCTCCTCATCAAATGTAAAACCCTTTAATATCCAGTCTATTTTAGTAAGGGTTTTGTATGGGGAAGTTTGGGATATAAAATTAGCAACCTTCTCTTCCTGTATAATTCTGTCATACTGGGGAGACTGAGGAGGAACAGGTGCCTGTTGAATTAGCTCCTGATTGCTATACTGGACTTCATTGTCATAACTATTATTCTGGTATTGTTCTTGTGCCATTATTTCGCCTCTTTAATTCTTGCCTTGCAACCCGTTTTCCTTTGGTTGATAAATAACCTAGAGCATATAACTTTTTTAATTGATGAGTAGTCAATACTCCTTTTCTAAGTGTTTTTGTCATTTTTACCTCCCATTTTCATTTAATTTTTCGCCTCTTTAAATATTGAACTTAAAACTTCAGCTTCAAACTGCTTCTCCACATCCACCCAAACTGGCTCATCATCTACAATCTTCTTGATAACTCTGAAACCCACAACCTGCTGTATAGGAATTACATCTCCAACTTTAAGTTTTTCTTTTTCTGCCATGAATTACGCTCCAATATTTATCTTTTTTAACTTTATTTCTCCTTCTTGATTGTATGCTTTTCAGAATTTGTGGTCTCCATGAGAGCGAGCCGAATCCTTTTGCATAACTTTTTGGAATCTTAGTTGCAAAAATCCCCATACCAATGCTCGCTGTATTTGGGGCATATCTTGAACCAGATGTCCTCGGTTTATATTCAATCAGAAACTTAGATTTATGCGTTTTCATATATTTGTCTGGAAAAACAAATGTAGAAGATTTAAAGAAATCTGAACCTTTCCTTCCTGAACTGCCTCCGTATCCTCTAAGAAAATTACTACTTTCTCTATAAATATCTGAACTTGACAATCCTCCGTAACTTTTACCTATTAAACTTTTAATCCCAGAAGAAAGACTGCCTATCGATTTACCATAACTCCTGGAAGATACATCAGAATAACCTTTTGATATGCTTGATAAACCTATCATTGATGAATATGCCCTTGCTGATGATTTTGATGCTCCAAACAAAGAAGAACCTAAATTAATCAATGGATATTTAGAAGGCAAACTATACGAAGAAGAACCTCCACTTATCAAGTCCTTCATAGTAAAATCGCTTATTTTAACTGGCTTGCCTGCTTCCGAATATTTGAAAACATCTATTGGAACTCTTACCCCTCTTATATTAGTATAATATTTCCCTGATTCATAAGCATAACTTCCTGATTCTATTCTCGCTATTGCTTCTATTTCTGTTTTCATTCCAGGAACATCCATATATCCCTGCTTAGGAGCTTTTCCGAAAGCCTTATTAAAATATTTTCCCTCCCCTCCAACTTGATAGGGAGCAGTAGAAACAAACCCAGTATACCTGAAACCTTTAGGCTGTAGGTATGCTACTCCTGGCTTCCCCTCAACCGAGAATAAATCTTTTAAGCTTGGAACTATTTTATAACTTCCCTGAGGGGCTATTTTAGAAAATTCAACAGATACCTGTGTGCTTCCATATAATCCTGGAAGTTCAGATGTTCCTGCTTTGGGAGTTATTGTATCTTTCCAAAACTTATCAGGAGTAACATGGAAAGCTCCTGGCTTTTCTCCAAGTTCGGAATAAACATTCTTCTGGAATAAATTTAATTGTTTGGATATATCTTCCTGAGGATAAGTTCCCTGAGGCAGTTCTAATTCTGTTCTTCCTCTTGTTGCAACTATACCTCTAACCTGCACAAAACCTTTAGAACCAACAGCATAACCTCCTCCAAGAACTGCAATATCTTTTAAACTTGTTCCAACTATTGCTCCCTTCTCCTCATAAGTTGGAGCAGCGACAACCTTCTTGCCAGTTTCATAAGTAGAATATCCTAAGAAACCAATACCTGCTCCAGTTTCTGCTAATTTAAAGGCATCTACTGCAAGTTCTCCCACTTTTGGAATTTTAGATAATGCAACACTTACACCCTTCATAGCAAAACCTAAACTTGCGCCTGCTCCGAATAGAACAATATTTTTTGCAGGTTGTTCTTTTACATCCTGCAATATTCCAGCAGAAAATCCACCAAGAAACTGCTCATCTGTTTTTGTAAATGGAATTAAGTTTGGAGCAAATGCTGACATTTGTGTTGCATTGGTTATGTCTATTCCACTAACCTTTTTTATTCCGCCGAATACTGGCTCAGTAAAACTTTCTTTCAGAGCATTATTTATTTCAGAATAAACATCAGTTGCTTTTGCGACTGGAACAGAATACCATTTAGATTCTTTTGCTTGGAGAACATTATAATCTCTGCCTATTTGATTTCCATATTCATCAGTATAAATATTATGCCCACCTAGACCATATTGGTTTGTTGGAGCAATATAAGTTTTATTTGCAGAAGATAAATTAAAACTTTTATTCTCGGAAACAGGAGCATAACTTTTATTCTGCTTAGAAATAATATCCGAAGTTTTTGCTGGGGTTAATGTGGAGGATTTATTTATGCTTGATAAACCTCCTCCATTCCCAGTTATTGCTTGAACACTTTTTTCAGTCATACCTGTTGTTGCGGCGG